>Ga0222717_10001960_pt1 | contig 16311 bp, 23 predicted proteins | sample C33_18DmetaG_FD_165053 | JGI IMG/M metagenome (GOLD analysis project Ga0222717, IMG submission 165053) | Estuarine water microbial communities from San Francisco Bay, California, United States - C33_18D | ecosystem: Environmental > Aquatic > Marine > Unclassified | place: USA: California...
ACGACTTGGAATACCTGTAGTCATTGAATCAAGTCTCATACTAACTAAGCTCTCTGCAAGCTCTAGTGTCAAGTAGATCACGTTCAAGCCTTTCTCAGCCATGTTAACACCAATGTTAGCAAGGAACAAACTCTTACCTGCACCCGAACCACCTGCAAAGATATTCAGCTCGCCTCTGTTGAAGCCACCAAACAATTTCTTGTCCATAGCTGGCCAGCCTGTACTTACCTGTCCGTTTGTACTCTTAATGCCTTCTAGTCTAGCTCTTGGATCAGCATAGTAGTTTGTACCCAAGTCTTTCTGCAAGCCTATCTGTACAGCCTTCTTGACCAAGTCTTCACATGCACCATACTCACCGTTCTCTAACAAGTCAGCACTCTTTAGGATTGCCGCTTCTAATGCTTTGTGTTTACAAAACGTTTCAAACTCTGCAAGTAACCAATCATAATGACTTTCATTCAAGTCACCTGGATCACGCATTTGATTGTCGCCATGTAGCTCTGCGGCCGCATTAATCATATCACGTGTAGGCAAAGTGTTGTGTTCAGATACATAGTTACTTAAAAACTCTGCCGCTGGCTTTAGTCTTCTATCAAAACTACCTGGATCAAATACAGCTTGACAGCGTACAAAGCTCTCAGCGTCCGATAGCATCATCTCTAGATATACTTTCTGTATATCATATCCGTAGTCTGTGTTTTGTCTAGTTGTCATCTGTGGCCTTCGTGAATACTTTTATATTATACATTATAGCAAACTCTTCAGCATCTGTCAAGTTGTTTACTATAGGTTTGCCCTTGATATTGAGCGAAGTGTTTAGTAGCATAGGGCATCCAGTTTCCTCATACCATCGCTCTAACAGTCTTCTAAATCCAGTTCCTTGTGTGTTAGGCATTACTAACTGCACCCTGCTAGTTCCATCTGCGTGTACTATTGCTGGGAACTCTTCTGGCTTTTTACACATGCTTGTGTATTGCATGTAGGGGGAAGCGTAACCATCAAAATACTCTGTGGCGGTTTCAGCAAGTATTGCTGGTGCAAAAGGTCTGAACTGTTGTCGTTGTTTAATGTCGTTGACTCGTTGTTTGATATCCCTTCCCCTGGGATCAGCAAGTAAACTACGATTACCAAAAGCCCTAGGGCCAAACTCCGCCCTGCCATTCGCAACGCCCACGATTCCCGTTGTCTTGAGTTCGCTAATGATTTCTTCAACTGGATAGTCTCCTTCAATGTTGTATCCTAGATATGGATGTGTCCATTTAATATGTTGTTTGCGATCTGCTAGTACAGCACCTATGCTTGAACCTGCATCACCTGGGTTGGGCATTATCCATACATTGTTATAATACTTTTGTGCAATGCTGTTAGCTGAACAGTTTAATGCACAGCCGCCCATTAGTACTAAGTTTCTACTTTTATACTTTGCACTTGCTATACGAATTATACGTTCGAACAACACTTCATATATCTTTTGTGTTGCGGCCGCAATGTCAAACATATCCTGTTCGCTAGTAAGTTCTGGTCGCCACCATTTACAACCTCTATGTAAGTTGTGTTTAAATTTAACAGACAGTCCGTCACGTCCGGGCATCTTAGAAAACATATCGTTTAGTATGTCAGCATAGTATTTGTTATAGTCTCCGTATGCGGCCATGCCCATAAGTATATACTCATCTTCATTAGGCTTTAATCCAATACGTTGTGTCATTGCACTATACCATAGTCCAATGCTATTTGGATAGCCTTGACTAAAACGTTTTTTTAGTTTTTGTTCTCGTCCTTCCCATATAGTAAAGGTTTCATTTTCTCCAATACTATCAATACAAATAATAGTGGCATCACTAAAAGGACTTGTAAAATAGCCAGCGGCAGCATGACTGTGATGGTGACTAACATACTTGATAGGAGCAACAATGCCATAGGGACGAAGATAATTTTTAATATTATTATCTCTATAATTCCAGCCTTGCCCTGCTCGAAGTTGTCTAACAGTTTTTCTAAAGGGTCTTTCATACCAAATAATTTCATCAGGGTCTCCATATTGTTGCCTCGCATATTCTACTAGTTCTTTATTTAAATGTGGATCATTCTTTTGTCCACTGAAGCGTTCACTGTGTGAAGCAAACTCCACACCCGTATTACTGAACACTGCTAACGATGCATCGTGACTATTTCCGCTTATTCCCCAAGTAATCATTTGTATATAAAAGGATCCCGTTTCATTTGTTCTCTACGTTTCTTCCAAGCCTTAAATTTTCTATAAGGCCAAGTTACAACTTTCTTTATCCATCGAACCATTTTTTTGCTCTCAATCTAATTTTTAAAGGCGAATCTTCTGCATGTGATGCAATGCTGTACAAAGTATATAGCCTACCGTATTTACTAACAGCGTCACCGACATCATTAATATCTTGGCTCCACTCAGGCATACTAACACTAAACCCTAGCTCAATAGATTGCTCAACTAACTTACTGCCTGCTTGATCTCTGTCAGGGCATACTATGATTTGTTTTTGTAATCTATTTAATAGCATAGCTTGTTGTTCTGATATTTCACTACCACCTAATGCTGTGCCGTCAACGTGTATAGCATCTAATTGTCCTTCAACAACAATACAAAATGCTTTACCATATCCTTGCTCATCTAGTCCATATACAAAGCCAGGCTGTACTTCTGTAAGATACTTAGGCTTCTTGTCTGGATTGACACTACGACCAGTCCAGCCTACAATACGTCCTTCATAGTAGAAAGGTATAATCAATCTATCACGATATCCTAAACTAGGTGACCAGTAATAACTTGTGTCGTCTGTATTTAGATTACGACTAGCCATGTATTCAAGTACTGCCATGCTGTACTTGTTAAAGTCTGTTATGTCTGTAATTTTAATAGCATCATCTGGCAACGGGACAGTATTGAATGTAGGCAGTTCAGCTATACGTGTTTGTGCTTCAACACCTTCATTCTCTCTCATAACCTCAAGTGCCACCTTGTTGATTATATCATCAGGCGCTCCCATCCATTGGAGAAGTTTACGCAACTTGTGACTAAAGTTCCTGCCCGGTTGCCAGGATGCCTTGAAGCCGCAGTTAAAACAATGATAACTTACGCCTCCATCTGGGTTGCTTATCAAGCCACCTCTTCCGCGAGTGTCTGCACTGTTACCATTGTTATGACAACAGGGTGCATTAAAAGATAACCATCCGCTAGGAGTTGTTTTCCTCTTAGCAGGCAAGTATGTCAGAACTGTATCGGCTACTACACTCATACTATTATTATAGCGTCAATGTAGTTAGATGTCAATCAGTTTCGGACTAATATCTTTGTTATTTTTTCGGATGGGCTTGCTGTTGTTTTGAATCGTACATGACTAAACACACCATTATAGTTTACTGGTGTTGGCGTAGTTTCGTTGCCTGTAAATGTTACAGTTGCTATATCAGCCCAACTAGTACCACCAGTAACTTGGTTGTCTAATGTTGCTTGTACAGTTACGTCACCAACATATGATGTTGTATACATTACTGCTGTGTGCAATGCTTCATTACCATTAATACCTGGCTCAGCATCTAATGTTTCTGTTATCCAGTAAGGTGTTGATTCAGTAACTTCAGTAAATGTTGATACATTGTATGTTGCTCTTGGCGCAGGGTTAGCCGCACTACTTACTTTAATAATACCATTGTTGTCAAAGTGACTGTTTGTATATGTTAATACAGAATCTTCATTAACATCTTTTAAATGTATACTGTATTTTAAAAACTGATCTTTAATATTTAATAAATCGTTTTCTGTAATAGTTACTTTAAATAATCCTTTAATAGGAGTTGAACCGTCACTAGTTAATTGCACTCCGTCGTGTTCAACTACTAAAGAATTGTTTTCATCAAACGCTTGGAACTTTGGTGTGTACGCACTAAGGTCAATTGGTTTTTGATCTGCGTTTAGTAATTTAAAATCTAAGACATTGTCAATGCCTTTGTAAACTTGTAGTTGTCTGTTATACACTGGTCTATACTCCGTTACGAATCCTGCTTCATTAGCTGTTATGGTTGATCTATTTGAGACTAAATATCTAGGTATTAATTGCATATTGTATTTATTCGGAAACCTATGTTAACAAAGAACATTCAAGAAAACTATCCTTACATTAGCGTTGTAACTTACGGCGGTAATGAATACGTTGGTATCATTGCTAACCAAGATCAATTCATCACGACTATGTATGTATTTACAAACATCGATACTGAAATTGAAAAGAAACATTTTTTAGAACTAGGCGAAACATGGTGGTGGGAGTCAAATAGAATGATTCCGATCAACATCTTTTTAACTAGTGAAATGGAACGCTACAAATATACGTTGCTAGTTATGAATAGCAAAGACGTAAAAGTTACAATCGGTCCATGTGTCAATTTAAATAACTTGACTATTAAAAGAGTAAAGCGTAAAAACGTACAGTTAGTTCGTAAACCTAAGAGCTAAATTTTTCACACAATATATTCATGTGTACTATTACACTCACTGCATAAGCAAAGGCGTGTGCCTTCTTAAAGAAGTAATCACCGTTTGTTGGCTTTATCCACACTTCGTTCATTATCGTTTGCCAGTCTTTGTCCGCTAGGTGTCTCTTGGCTGGACGTATGATCGCTAGTGTCGCTGCCAATTGCTCTACCGAGTTGGGCTTCAATAGTTTTAATAGATTGCTGTGTCCGTTTAGATGAAAGACCTTTTCGCTGAAGTCTTCGTGTTCCAATAGTTCCCATACTGGTTCCCTTTCCATAAGTTCTTGTAGATGTGCCTCATCTTTAACATCTTTGTATATAGACACATTTAAAAAATCTAGTTTAAAGTAGCCGCGTTCTTCTGCTGTCTTGTGTTCGATTGTAGATAAGTTATCCACAGGGTTGTGTGGTACCTCAGTTGCGTACACACCTGTGTTGTGTTTCTTACCGCTATCTAATTTTGCCACACGATGTTTTATGTGCGAAAGCACAATATCTCTGTCTGCAAAATCTATATCAATATCAGGCATTTATTTTTTTCCAACTAAATCCATCTGTGTTGTTAGGATGGTGACCTTCGTATTCTTCACCTGTTTCCATATCAACTAATTTCCATTTCTGTGGACACTTTGTATTTACTTTTAGAGTTTGTCTAGTTTCAAACTCTTCAACATTGCGTCCGTCTTTTAATTTTCTAGTTTGCATTTATAAGTTTTTCTAACTTCTTTGCTTTCTTCTTTGCCATGTTCCATTTTAGATTGCTTACACGATCTTTAAATGTAATACCCAAACAATGATCTAACTCATGTAAGTAGCAACGTGCTGAATATCCTGTAATCTTTACTTGTTGTTTTTCTAAATTCTCGTCATGCCATTCTGCAAGTATTTCTTTTGGTCTTGGAATCTTTACAAATATATTTGGAAAACTTAAACATCCTTCTAGCTCTAATACCTTCTCTTCTGTATATTGTAACACAGTAGGATTGATATGTAAAGTCGAATTGGTTAAACTATCACCCATAACAAATACATTATGTGTTAGCCCAACTTGTGATGCTGTCAATCCAATGCCACCGCTTTCAATCATAACTTTAGTCATTTGTTCTTTTAATTCTACAGGATCAAATCCAGGGTCTTCAAGATTAACATCATCTAATTTTTGATCTAAAATTGGATCTGGGTAATATACTAGTTTCATAATTTTCCTTCTTTGCGCATTTGCTTACGTATTTTAGTTGCACTAATGTCGTGTATATCAGAGCCTAGGTCGTGTTCAGTAAACGTATACCCTACTCCTCTACCATAACTAATGTCTACAATATTAGGCACTTGCATTATTATATATTCAATATGATGTGTAAAGTCATGCTGTTTCAACGCCCATTGTATATCACTGCTTATAGTAATAAAGTCAAAGGGGTTATCATCTTGTACAACAGTACGCCCTGCGCCAGCATCTTTGCCTATGATACCTTCTACGTTACGTACCATTATACATACTTGTCCTGTTTCTGACAGAGCTTTTTTAAACAAGGCAGTATGTCCATCATGCCAAGGTTGCCATCTACCTAGCATCTGCGTTGTTGGCTTTCTTAGATCAAAGCCCATTGTATTGTTTCCCCATAAACCTATTTACTACAGGCAACAATGCCTCAGGTGTATTATTAAACCATTCACTAACATGATAGTCTACTTGCTCAGGAGGTTCAAACAAATCATTTGTGTCTTCATATCTACCTCGAGAAATAGTATCCATCCATACAGTATAGTCTGGTGCAAATACTGTGCGAGCTTCTTCAGTGGGGCACACAAAGTCGGCAACTGCTATCTTGCCAGCCATGACTACTCCATCAGCTAAGTGGCGCATACGCTGTGCTTGTCTAATACGTCCTTCGGGTGTAAAGTCCCAATCGTCGTACATGTGTCTTATTTTATCTGCGTTGAGCCAAACACCGTTAACTAATTCAGCAAATGGTTCAGCTAGTGTACTCTTACCACTACCTGGCAGGCCATATATTAAAATCTTCATAGGCTACTTTCTCTTGCAACATCTTTTACAAGTTGTAGGTCATTGGGTAGTTTCCTAAAACGCATTGCCCAATGCTCCGGGTTAATAACGTGATATACCATACTAAGTTGTTCATCGTTAAATTTACTTAACATTTCTTTACCACTAGTACAGTTCAAAATGAGCCAAGGACTAATCTTGCCATCTTTAATATCCCACACTGCTCTGTTTAATGAAATGTAATTAAAATAATGATTCCATGCCGCAGGTTCATTTTCTTCAGCCCAGTCCATCATTGTTTTTACGCTACGTTCTAATGCTGTAGTTACATCTTCTTTTAGAATAAACTCTAGTACATACTTTTCATACAATGTATCTCTACACCAATGATCAAGTTTGACTCCGCTTGTTACAACGTAGTCAATATACTTCTCAGGATATAAAGGTTTTACATTACTGAGAAAACTTCCAAACTTTACAAATGCATTGTAGTAAGGACTAGCACAAAACTCTTCATACGTTTTGTCTTTCTTATTACCTGCACTTAGTTTATAAAAACGACCAAATGCATAATATCCATACCGCACACGCTTTTCATCTTTTTGTAATGCTCTACGTTTCTTTTCACACATGTGCGCAAACAGAGTTTTCTCTCTTACATAACTGCTTCCGCAGTATTCGCACTTGTATGGTTTCTCAGAGTTTGACATCAATGTCATGTTCTTTTGCAAGTTCTTTGAGTTCTTTTTTTGTAGATATTCTAGCAAGTAATTCTACCTCATCTTGTTTCATAGTTGGGTAAAGTTTTAGCAGAAAGTTAATTGCATTATTATTACCTTGTTTCTTTTTAAATCCTTGCCATTGGTGATATTCTATCTTACCTGTATTACCTGCCTGGCATAATAGTTGCCATTGTAATTTAGGATGTCGTGTACCAAACTCGTTCCAGTTCTTATTGTAGTATTCGTTAGTTTTAAATACTGCAAGTTCTTGATTTTCTCTGCTACCTTTAACACTGCTTACATATCGATTCAATAACCAAAAATTAATTTGTTTACGTTCTTCATCTGAGAATTCGTCCCACACACTTTTTGCACCCATATCAATAGCTGCCAGTATATCTTTTATTGGGAGTTTTTGTACTGCCATAGATGTATATCCTCTTGTGTGTTTATCTCTACTCCTTTAAAGTATACACTACTACAACCTATTTGCCAACCACTTTTTAACCATCGTAGTTGTTCAAGTTGTTCAATAGTTTCTTCTTGAGTAATTTCTAATGTCGGATACATCTCTAATGGGTTACGTTTATATCCGTATATACCTAAGTGCCATTCACCGTATCCTGTTATACCTCTACCAAACCATAGAGCTTGATCACCTGCACGAACCATTTTAACTGAGTTAGGATTGTTTTGTTCCTCTTCAGTCATACTAGTAAACACTGTACTAACAGGATAGTATTGCAACCACTTAACACAGCGTTCAATCATTTGTAATGTAACATCAGGCATATCACCTTGTACATTAATAAACTGATCGTATTTTTGCATGTAGTCTAGTTTAATTGCACCTGCGCATCTTTCAGTGCCGTTTGCATAGTCCGTGTCGTCTATAATAACACTTGTGTTTTGAAATACATTAGCAATGCGTACATCATCAGTAAGCACGTATGTTGGTATCTTAGACGCAATACAAGCGTCATACACACGTTTTATCATGGGAATACCATCTAACATACACAACGGCTTTCCAGGCAGTCTAGTGCTGTTATAACGTGCTGGTATTAGTATTGCAGGATTGCTCATTGTTCAAATCTTTCTCTCACCATATTCACAAACATCTGTACGTTTTTTTCAGGAGTAGTTTTAATTATACCATGTCCTAGTCCGCAGATCCAACCGGTGCGGTCAACGTGTTCCATTTGATCTAAAAATTCATTAATTTCTTTTTTACATTCACTATGATCTAGCAACAATAGTTTTTCATCAAAGTTGCCTTGTATAAATCCGTCTTTGTATTTTTTAAATGTTCTTGGTAAATCTACTTGCCAGTCTACACCTAGTCCAGACCAACCCATTCTATATAACGATGGTATACATCTTGAATTTAAATGTTGTGTATAATATCCTGTATTGGATGATATCAAAGGCTTTAGCAATTTCATATATTGATTTTTAAAAAAGGCTTCGCTCATATTACCAACGCCACTATCAAGTATCATTACTTTTTCAGCACCTGCTTCTAATTGTAAATGAATGTTACGCTGAAGTACTGGTACTATAACTTCTTCTAAATATTCTGCCTTCCATTTCAAACTCATGTTAGGCTGTTTACCTGTAGCATAATTTAATAGCGTCCAAGGACCACCTACAAAGCCAATTAAACTTTTTGACTTGTGTAGTGATTCTCTTGTTGCTTGTACTGCTGTTGCTTGAAACTGCATATGTTGAGTTGCTCTATCAACATCACTATGTTGCTTATAATTGTCTTCGTTAATAGTCCATTCAAATTGAGGTCCTGGTGCAAACTTTAAAGGAACACCTAATCCTTCAATAGGAAAAAGAATATCACTAAACAATATAGCAATGTCAAAATCAAATTGATCAATTGGTAGCATTGCGGTACGTGCGGCTATTCTTGGTAGTTTACACATCTGTTCAAAGGTAAACTGTTCTTTCATTTCCATATACCCTTGTTGGTATCTGCCAGCTTGTCGCATCATCCATATAGGTGGACACGGCTGGTCTATACGCTCACATGCATTAGTAAATTTAGTGTTCATAACTATATGCCACAATATCTTTTACTACTTGCTCAAAGTCTTTTAAACGTAGCATGTTAGGACCATCACTAGGTGCATCGTCAGGATCAGGATGGACTTCTATGAAAAAATCTGTAATACCAAGAGCACTGCTTGCCCTAGCCAGACCAGGAATATAATCCCTGTTACCACCACTAGATTCCCCAAGTCCTCCGGGCTTTTGGCACGAGTGGCTAATATCGTACACAATTGGAGTGTCATAAGTGTCAAGCATATACTGCAAACCAGTAAAGTCAACGACAAGATTGTTGTAACCAAAACTTGTTCCCCTTTCAGTTATCCAAACTTCTTTGGCACCTTCTGTTTTAGATAAAATGCCTTTGACGTCCCAGGGTGCAAGGAACTGTCCTTTTTTAATATTAACAATTTTATCTGTAGCACAAGCCGCTTTAATCAAGTCAGTCTGTCTACACAAGAACGCAGGTATCTGGTATACATCAACCGCCTCTTTAAATTCTCTTTCAATACGTGCAACCTGCACATAATCATGTACATCAGTTAGTGTACGTACATTGTATTGTACTTTTAATGCAAGGAAGTCTGTTAGTGTTGCTTCCATACCCATGCCACGTTTGCCCTGCATACTTGAACGATTGGCTTTGTCAAAACTTGCTTTGAAGTAATACTCAATTCCATACTTGTCACATACACGTTTGCACTCTCGAGCAATCTCTGCACTCTGTGCTAGTCCTTCGTGCTGGCAAGGTCCTGCAATAATTCTCAATGGTTTCTCCCGCCGTCAAATACACAAATAAATTTTAAACCAAAGTCTGTATTGTTGTGTACTTTGTGGAATACGTTGTCTTCAATTAGTACAGTATCACCTGCTGTAACATCAAATATTTTATGATCAAGTTCCATCTGGCCACTGCCACTGACAAACATATATACTTCTTCTTGTCCGGCATGTCGATGTCCAGTTGTACTTTTATGAGCTGATAACATTGTACTGCTTACTACTAAGTTGTTTAATAATGTGTTATCTTTTACAACGTAGCGGTCATCGTTTTTAACTTCATCGCCGCCAATGTCCCATTCACTGTATTTCATTTCTATCATCCTTTATCATATAGTAAGTTGTTACTATTTTATCGAGTTGATGTTTGAGCGTTTCGTTTTGTGTGGCCACCTCACAGATATCTTTCCATGTACCGTAGTCCATTAAATCACCTTGTGCTCTTGCAACAGCACCTGGGTCTCCGCCTATGACCCAACGTTCGATCTCAGGCTTATCTCGATAACGAGCAAACACGACACCTTCGGCCCGCTCGTATATTAATGCTTCTCCGGGTAGTAAACTACCTCTTACTTCATCACTTGAGTATTGCGACATCAAATTTACCTTTTGTTGTTAATTCACTATATTGTATATCACCGTCAATGCAATCATTAATTTTTGTTGTCCACCATTCAGGAGACTCTAAACTTAGATGTGCGTTGCGCCCATCTGGTAAACTCTTTCTTGCCGGTAACGTATCAATCCGTAACCATATGTAGTTATTCGATAAACTGTTTATATGTTCTAAAACTTGGTTAACATAATTTGGTTCTATGTGTTCTAATACATCATTTGAGAATACACATTCGTAAACTCTATTAGGTATGCCAGCAAACATTTTTACTGCTGGATCATATCCTTCGCACATTGTATTAGGATATTTGTCTCGTAGTTGGGATAATATAAATCCTTTACCACATCCATAATCAAGTAAAGTGCTTGGCTTCCAAGCATCCATCCAGTTATGGAATCTACCTAACTTCTTAGGTTTGCCTCCAAAGCCCTGAGGTCGACTACTGTCAGTGTGTAGGCTTTGGAGTTGTTTTATGTAGCTATTGCTATACATTAACCAGCTTCTGTATCCGCTGATCTATTCTTAATGTATTTTAACAATAAGCCGTATGCTGGTAGGAAGATAATTAAACCTACTGCAATTTTTAGTACTGCTTGTGAGCCTGCAATTTCTATCCAGTTAGCGGCCATATACTCATCGGCGCTGTTGTTGAATGCAACTGCAAAGAATGTGTAACTGTCAATTACGTTTGCAACTACAGTTGACAATGCAGGTGCTAACCACCATACACTCATACGCTCTCTAATTGCTTGGAACACATATACGTCAATAAATGTACCTACGGCATATGCAGTTGCACTTGCAAAGCCAATACGCATTGCTACACTCTCTGGTGCACCTTCTGCTAATACTACTGCAATACTTGTGATAATTGCAATTGGATACGCCATGGCAATTGTTGCTCGAGCAATGTTCTTACCTAGCATACGTACTGTTAGGTCAGTTGCTAGAATAACAATTGGGAACGTAAACGCCGCCCATGTTAATTTATATCCAGCAATTTCTACTGGTATCGCAACTAGTGCGTTACTTATAGTGATTACTACAACATGCAGGAGTGCAAGTTTGAGCATCATCTTTTTATCTATGTTTTTAAACATGTTACTTCTTTCCTGTTTTAGTGCCGACTGTTCGACGAACAATGTCGTCATGATTAAACTCAGCCCAGTATAGTTCGAAAGCGACACCGTCTTCCAAACCTTCAAACTGGTGAATTTTTCCGGGCTTCACTTGCGTAAAGTCCCCAGCTTCAAGGATAGTCTCGTCAACTAGTCCTTGATCATCTTGCCAAACTCGAACAAGCATCTTGCCCGATTCAACAAAGAATCCGTTCCATTTAAATTCGTGTGCGTGTTCGCTACACTTATAACCTGCGTTATATTCGATACGGTGAAACTCTAATACACCATTGGCATGTATTAGTTCTGTGCTTCCCCAAATTTTTCCTGCTTTGATTCCCATTGTACTTCCTTTACATTAATAAGCTATAATCAATTAATTCACTTTGTCTTGATATGTCTTTTACAAAAAATGCACACAAAGGATTGTGTCCATCTTCAATTGGTACACTTAGTAATTGTCCGTTTTTCATTTTAGGAAAATACCATTTGACATCATTGTAAAAGTTTGTAATTTTTATATCACCAAAATCAAATTTATAACTCTTTAGTGGATTGAACAAAAATGCTTCAAACCCACGATCGTTAATTGATGTTAATGGTAAAATTTCAATATCGTTGCCACTGTAACTATCGCCTACGGCCATGCACCAGTCTACCGGCATCATTATTTCTTTGCCGTTAATTTCTAGTACCATTGCTGGGGAGTTAAATGACTCAATAAAGATCAAAGGAATAAAAAAGAAATCAGGATTTTTAGAATCGCTGTTATCTAATACACTGAAGTGTATTTCGTCTTCAATCTCATCGGGTAAGTTTTTTAATTTATAACATTTGTTATCTAGTGTTAGTATCTGCATATATTAGTTCCAATCTACTTTTTCTATAGTGAAAGGATATTGTGCTTCCTTATAGAATTTTTTTCGTTGTGTTAAATGTCTCTTTGCAAATTTGCACGTTGAAGTGATATCCCAAATTTGAACAAAGTCTTTGTCTTTTGCTTTTCGAACTCCTCTACCGATACTTTGGATCACTCTCACAAAGGACTTGCCAGGCTCCAATAGAACCAGATTAAAAATACGAGGAATGTTGAGACCCACGGCAGCAACGCCATAGGTTGCGATGATAACTTCATTAGTTCCTTCACGAATCGTATCATATGTTTCTTTCCTATCTTTTACTTTTACAGCACCACTTACAAAAGTACTATTAGGTATAAGTTCAGCAAGCATTTGCCCTGCTGATATTCTATCTACTAGTATTAATGTATTACCGTCCTGTTTAACTGTGTTTAAAAGTTTAGCAATATATTCTATCCTTGCCGTATTGCTTACGAGATATTTCAGTTCTTCTTGATAGTTACTGTGTGCTACAGTATCAATCAGTTGCACTACGTTAACATGACATGCTGATAACACGCCCTTGTCTTGTAATGACTTAGCAGTAATACTGCCAATGACTGGACCTAAACTAGCATGAATACTTTCGAATTCAAACTTCTCTTTAGGAACAGTACCAGTAAGTCCCCAACGAATTGGAGCATTACGTAAGTTACGTGTAAGTAAGTTCTTTAGTACTTCTGCTTTTGCTTGGTGCACCTCATCAACAATAATGGTGCTTACACCTTCCAAGAACTCTGCAAGACTCAATACTGCACTGCCGTCTTTATATTTCTTTTCTAAAATATTTAGACTTTGCCAAGTACAGATTGTATGAGTCTTGCCTAGTTGCTTCCTATCACCAAAGTATACACCTACGTCAAGTCCACAGTTGATATAATCTTCTTCGGTTTGCTCGACTAGTGATTTGTTAGGCACAATAACCAGGCTACGCCCATATGGTTCTGTTATGTGACTAAGTGTTGCTGTAGTGATGGTCTTGCCGGCGCCTGTGGCAATTTGTTGTAAACTTTGTGGATTCTCTAAGAAGTTATTAATTGCTTCTACTTGATAGTCACGTAGGATAATTTCTGTACCTTCTACAGGATGTCCTTCGGGCCATACAATACCCTGGTCTGCCCAATAACGTTCTGTCACTGGTGTAAACTCTAATTTAATTGGATGACGTCTATCTTCAATGTCTACTATTTGTACATTATTCTTTTGTAACACTTGACTAACAGTGTCAAGATGATTGACATAGCCAGTACCGCCAATACCAAAAAAAGCAACCTTTCCATCCCAGCGACCAAGTTTATATTGTGGCATGTATTTTGCGTAAGGCACTTCAAACTTGAGAGCGTTCGCGAGCTTCCTTCGTACGTCAACTTCTAGTCCTTCTAGTTTGATGTTTACTTCATCTTCAATTATTAGTTTACATGATGCCATATTATAGTTCTTGTATCCCGTTTTTATCAAATCTCATTACTTGAGACATAGTTTCATCAAAGTGTATTACTAAGTTCGCCTGCTCAATGTATGTGCTAACAACTGTAGATGGTCTCACACTGTCCATCATTAGCACAGTTAAAGGCCTCCATTGTACTCTTAGTAACGGCTTTGGTATCTTATTGTTATTAATATACACTACTTTCAATGATTTGTCAAGTGTTGTATTCAATTTTTCTTTTTTAATATAACTATTAAATTCAGGATTAACATGAGAGTCTAATCTAAACAACACACTACATTCATGCGGTTCAATAAATCCTTTTAATGAGTTGTGTACTAATTGTAATGAATCTAATGGATCGTCATTTGAATTTGCAGGCAACATTACAAGTAATGGAAATCTATCTAATTCTAATAATGATTCAGCAATATTATTAAAATTGTATTTTGTTTTGTTTACAAATACATGTGATGTAGTTCTTCGAACTAAGCGTTGTGATAGTGTTGAAAGCATATTAATGCTTTCGTCAAGTTTGTTTGGATCAATGTGTTCTATGCCTAGTGATGCACTTCTGTCTTTATATAACGAAAGATTGTCAATGTTAGGTTCACCTAAGCTAGACAGCATATACTTCACTGCACGATCATTTAAATTTTTTAATTTAAAATTATATATTCCAGGTATATATTCCTTTTTATTTTGTTTCATTTCTTGTAGCTTTCTATTCCAGTCAAGCAATGCTTCATCTATTTCAAATTGTTTATTGCCAAAATGTTCTAGAAGTTGCATTGTGTTACGTTCAGTTAATAAAAAATAATGCTCATGTGAGCCTTTATCATGAACGTACTCGCCGGGCTGAAAGTGTATCTTATCAAGTGCCACAATAAGTTTTTTAGAAAAAGGAAAGCGTACTTTAATCCACAGAGCATCGTTGCCTATGTTTGGATTATCTACAGTAACTATTTTAATATATTTGCTTCTATCAATCTCACGCAATGGCATGCGTAGATTTTTAATTGCAAAATCGTAATCTATATTATGTTCTATAAATTGATGTTTGTACGTTTCTAATTTCTGTTGAACTAAGTCTAGTTGTTTGTCTGTTAACGCTACTCCTTTAGATATCTGCCGCGCAATACTAAACATAATAGTTGCGTCATTGCGTTCTATCTTAAAGTCAAAGGATAAAGGTTTTAAACTAGCTAAACTCTCGAGGAGGTCTTCAACAGTGTGTATTTCATGATCCATACACGTATTATAACTTATTTTATCTTAGATGTCAAGTACTTTAGTGGTATTCCTTGAGATATTTCTTCAAGTGTATGTTCGGTGTGTGCGTAGTCATTCAGCCATTGTGTTCTATCTGGTGTTAAAGGATTTTCAATATCGTGTAGGAAGTCTATGTCATTACCAACGTCATACGCAAGCGATAAGGGCCCTACAAACGCTGGAATACCTTTTATGATACTATGTATACCCGGATTGCTAGAATAGCTTACAGTAGCGTATACGTTGTTAAAACCCATGTCAAAATCATCATATGTAAATGTTAGCTTTATAGGATCTTGCCTATATACATTTTTGTATCTTTTTTCAATACCTCTGCCTGCTGGGCATCGTGGATGTGGTCTAAGTAATATAGGTCGATCAGTATGTTTGCGTATAGTTGCAATAGTACGCTCTAGCCAGTTGTCTAACGGAGGCATGTTTTGCCATTGCAAACTTTTATTATGCTGTCCGCATACTAGTATGTATTCACCTTTATCAGTCCAAGGTGTTAAAGTAAGTCCAAGTAGACTAGCACGACTATTGTCATTACCAGACTCATTAAAGTAAGCATTACGATTGATTCCATTTAATCCTACTTTCCAAGTTGTTCCACGTTTGATGCCGCCGACTTCGAGTACCACCGTTGGCTTTTTGTTTGCTTGATTTCTGTCCCAGATGTTTTTGTTTGAAGCCATTCGCCCATTCCAAAGAACACTCCAAATAACATCAACGTCACTATCAATAGTATTCCAAACAACATCATGACCGCTAGCCACAATGCTGTGAGCAAAGGCATCAAAAACTGGTTTACTATTTTGTGCGCCATAATCGGTCCAAAGACTAAACTTCATCTTCCTCTTCTAACTTCGCATTTACTCCGTCAAGATTTATTCGTTCCTTTAG
>Ga0222717_10001971_pt1 | contig 16265 bp, 15 predicted proteins | sample C33_18DmetaG_FD_165053 | JGI IMG/M metagenome (GOLD analysis project Ga0222717, IMG submission 165053) | Estuarine water microbial communities from San Francisco Bay, California, United States - C33_18D | ecosystem: Environmental > Aquatic > Marine > Unclassified | place: USA: California...
CTGTCAAGCCACAGATTTCATCTTCAAATTGATAAACAAGATCTCTTAATTCAATCTCTCCTTTTAATTCAGGAGTAATATAGTCTGAAGATATACATCTAGACTCAATAAACACCATTTGTCGGCAAGAAGCCCTAACCTTTTTTAAAGCTATTGGGATGGACTCCACATGATACAAAACACCAGCACAGATGACAATATCAAATATTTCATCTCCAAGAGACTCAATATCACCAATCCTGTATTCTACAGAATTCTCAAGTTTAAGAATTTCTCTTACCTTCCGCCCTTTGTCTATATTTTTATCTCTTGGCTCGATACCCACCATTTTTGTAAACGGCAAATCACTCAACTGATGAAGTACCCAACCATCATTGCAGCCAATATCAAGTATGGATAATTCTTTAATTTGATCAATAGAAAAATTTTTTAAAATAGATTCTCTAATTAATTTAAGAAAATATTCACTGCGTCCTGCTAAACCTTCCTCATTTCCAATGGAAACATCACCTGATTTCCATATAGCCATACTATAAGGACCATTAGCATTGAGCTCTTCAATTTGATTTTCTGTAATCCTTGAACCATCATTTAAAATCATATTCATTTCCTTAATAAATAACCATCTGGAGCGACAGTTAGTAACAGTTTCTGATGTATCTCTTTTTCAATCGTGAAATCTGAATTAGTTTCAAGATATTTATAAAGCGCACTCTTAGGACTATTACCTGGGCCCCAAGAACGATTAGGACTTACAGATGCGGGCAAGTCTTCAATTACAGAGTCAAAAACCACACAATAACTCCCCGAACTGACAAGAGGTGCATAGGCTTCTAATTCAGCTAAAACATGGTCATGGGTGTGGTTAGAGTCTAAAAAAACCATGATGCGTTTATATTCTTTTGATAATTCTTTTACTTTTTCTATTATTTCAGGAGAAACAGAAGAACCTTCTATCAATTCTAGTCGATTTCTCATTGGATGTTCATCTAAAGCTTTGCGGTTATGGTCACGAATATCAATATCAACTCCAATTACTTTTCTTTTAGGGTCTTGTGGATCTAATTTTCTTCCGTCAAGAAGAGCATCAGAATACTCCAACAGAGCAAGCATAGATGCACTGAAAATCAAAGATCCTCCATGAGCAATACCCGTTTCAATAATTAAATCTGGTTTTACTTTCCATACAATTTCTTGGGTCGCAACAATATCTTGAGGATACTGAATAATAGGTCTAGACATCCATTGAAAGTTGTATGAATAATTAGATTTAACAGACTCTAAAAAAAATTCATCTGCTAACTTTTGTAAATTTTCAGTATTATTTTCCATAAATCATAAATATATTTTCTTGTTCATTTGAGTATAGCTTCACTTCAATTAGTTACACTCTCAATTAATTTATTATTATCTATTTCTAATTCATCATTATTGGGATAAAAAGATTGTTCATTGAAAGATCGAGACACCACAATCTTTTTATTCAACCGACATTCAGAAAGAACATCTGTCAGAAACTTATCACTCAGTCTATTTCTACTCTTTGTATCATCAATTATAATTAATTTCTGAGTTTCTTTAATATCGTTTATGATAGATGAATAATCTGAGCATAAATGAGCATTAACAGAAAACAATGAGGAAGTGATCTTTCTTTTTAGCATATCCTCATGGAGTTTAATTCCATAAATTAGAGCTAAATTAAAACATACAATTGTTGCTTTTGAGCCCTTCTTATATTGAAAATAATCATCAGAATGACTTTTATTCAATATTTCTAAATCCAGTATCTCTTCACGGAGATATTTTTGTCCTGTACTCATTACTCTGAACCCAGGTTTAATTAGATGATTAGTTATAATGTCTTTAGCATCATTTTTATTCGTGAAAGTATATCCATCTACTCCTGCAATAGAGCAAAAGTCACCTAAGTTATTCAGAGAAGATTGGGGACCTTCATAGCCACTATCAACTGTAACAGGAAAAATAGTAAACGATGCTGTTGGCTTTGTTTGTCTTATTATGTTATAAGTATTCACCAAATGATCTATTCCAAGCAACAGAAAATCTGTCTGTTTCATAAAAAATATTGAGGACACCTCGTTTATCATCATACCAAAACCAACACCAACAAGTGTGTTTTCACTGTTTTGTGTGTTGATAACATGCGTATGATTCTTTAAAGACAAATTTCTAGTTAAACCGCTTATACAAGACCCAGCATCAATATTCTGCCCATATACAACGGTATTGCTTTTTTTGCTAAGACTATCTTGAAGCAGTGAATTTATATATTGTACGTATTTCATGAAATTTCAGATTTTAATTGAGCAGCCATTTCCTTGGCAATCTTTAATAACTCTTTTTTTGGCAGGTACTTCTCAAGAGGAAATAGTGGGTCTTTATTAGTTAAGTCGAGAAGCGGATATTCTTTTTCACTAACTTCAGGAGCAGGTCCACCGTGGTAATTTATAAACTTACCATCAGGAAAGTCTTCGTGAGGCATCTTCCAGTACCCCAGTGTTGTGAGTTTAACCTCTAATAATATTGGTGATTTATTTTCAATTGTTTGTTCTCGCAAAGATGTTATCGTCTTTTTGTATTCAATCGGATCATTTCCTTTTAATACTGAATATTTTACATTCAAAGATTCTGCAATTTTGGCCAAGTCAATTTCTGCTCTTCTCTCTTCAATCTTTGTCGCTAATGACCATTCGTTATTTTCAACAATGATGATAGATGATAACTGATTTGATTTTAAGAATAATAAACTTTCATAGAACGAACCTTCTTCAATTGCTCCGTCTCCAGTAACAATAAAAACCATCCCGTTATGTTCTTTCACTTTATTAGCTAGTGCAAAACCACAGCCCACTGGCAAATTGTTTCCCAAAATACTTGAACAATAGCTAATTCCTTTTTCAGGGTTAGATAAATTCATCGATCCTAGGTGGCCATGCGCAAGACCATTTTTTAAGAGGTAGTATTCGTTAAGTTCTTCATTTAAACTTCCCATGCGCGCTAAATTATAGTGCATATTCCTATGAGATAACAAAAGGTTATCATGCTCAGTCATAGAAAAATCAACAGCTGTCGCGAGGGTTTCATGCCCTAATGCAAGATGAATCGGTATTGAAAAATCTCCGTTTTTATACCGTTCATTTATGATTATTTGTGCTAAGCGCAACCAAATGATCTTTTTAATGATAGCAACCTTTTCTTCTTCCATCAGTAGATTTTAGCCAAGATTTTTGTACTTATATTAAATATATTTGTAAAAAAGATAGACATTTTCCCGTGAATAGAAGAATTGACTATAATATACTTTTTAGCATTTCAAGATAAGAAGCTGCTTCGTCTGAATTCTCAGAAGGTGCCCAAGAAGCCATTTCTTTCCAGGTTGATGGTTCATATACCCCTTCCATTGTTTCATAAACAATAACCTCTTTACTAAGCATTACATAAGTATGCCAAGTAAAAGCAGGCACTTCTATTGATTCTCTACCCCCTTTTTCTAAGATGAATGTCTCCTTAACTTTTCCTTCATCACTGAATGTGATCAGAGCAAATGAACCCTTTACTAAATACATTTTTTCAATTTTCTCCTCACTTGGATGAAGGTGAGGATGCATATAGGAATCATCGTGAATAAAATTAAAAACTCTATTTAAGTAGTCCCCTTTTTCATGTAAAATTTTGGGGGAACGCCTTCGAATAGATTCATGTGCATTCTCAAACTGGATAACTATTTCTTCTTGCGTAAGTTCAGGTAAATTTTGATTACTCATGATCATTTACCCAATACAAATCATCATCGATTTTTTGTGTTTTGTGCAGAAATTCTATTTGTTGCAATCTATAAAATTCTCTGCGATTAAAAGTATTGTTATCTAATTTTATGTCTCTGAATTGATTCAATAAATTCACAATGCCCTTTTCTACAGTCCACTTGCAAGAAAAATTAGGTAAAGTATTATGAATTTTATCAAAAGAAACTTTATAAGATCGAGTATCGACCCCATCCTGAATTTTTCTGTCTTTTATCAAATCATCATCACTGTGTTTTTTGTTTTTATCTAGATAATTTAAACTAGAGTTTTCAACATATTTATGAACAGTTTTTGCTATATCGACAACTTTATAATTGTCACCATCATTGCCTACATTTAAAACCATCAACTTTCCCATTCCATACTCCCATTCTACACAACACTTGAATGCTTCGCATGCATCGTCAATATGTAAATTTGGACGCCAGGCTTGGCCATCTGAATTCAATGTAATACTCTTCGTTGTGATCGCTAAACCACAAAGCATATTGATCACAACATCAAACCTTATTCGCGGAGACAACCCATACACAGTGCCAAATCTCAACGCTATCGGTGAAAAGTTGGTATCAGCTATTTCTTTCAACCCATCTTCTATTTGCAGTTTATTGATTGAGTAATGAGTTTGAGGGTTTGTCGGGGCTTCTTCATTTAAATAATCATTTGAGAGAGCGGCCCCATATACAGAGCAACTTGAAGGGAAGATAAATTTTATACCTAATTTTTTACACATACGAGCAATTTTTAATGCGTATTCTCTGGTAGGGTCGTATATTTGTTCTGCCGTCATATGGCCAAATGGGTCATTAGAGATTCCCGCTAATAAAATTAACGTATCAAAGCCTTTAATATCTTTATCTTCGATATTTCTAGCATCTTTTGATATAGTGTGAGTATTATCAATCGGCTGAAAGATGCCACTCTTAAAAAAACCAGTATCCATGCCTGTACACTCATGCCCATGCTCATTTAAATACTCGGCAAGCCTACTCCCCAAATAACCTTGAGAACCTATGATAATTACTTTTTGTCCCATTATTCTTTAATCAATATTTATTATAAACCCTTCACTGCATAATCCTGATCATAATAGGTCACACGAGTGCCACTCGAATCAAAACCTACAGGAAGAAAGTAAAGGTCTGAAAGGGCTTTTTTTACAGCTTCTTGCTTATCTAGATTCACAAAAAAAAGTAAAAAACCTCCACCACCTGCACCCAGTAACTTGCCGCCTGTAGCTCCTGCTTTCAAAGCTTTGTCATAGTATTCATCTATCATCGGTGACGATATTTCGTTTGTAATTTGTTTTTTAAGAGCCCAGCCTTTGTGTAAAATTTCACCAAACTCATTCAAATCATTACCGCTACTTAAAATATTACGCAACGGATCTACACTGTTTTGCATTTCTCTTAGGATCTCACGTTTGTTTTGTGTTTCATTTTGTTGAGTTTCAAGAACATCACTAGCATCTCTTTTTATACTTGTATAAAAAAGCAGAAGCTGCTTTTCTAATTCACTTTTCACCTCAGCTCTGTAGTATACAGGCTCTACTCCAACAACTTCATTTGAACAAAAAGTAAATACATTCAAATTACCATATGCTGATGCATAGTGGTCTTGCTTGCCCATGGCTCGTTTTAATAAATTCACTTCTATATGAGCAGCCTCTTTAGCTATTACATGCTTTGTAACCATTTCCCCTTTTAAAGCGTGCAAGGCATGCACTAAACCAACACTAAAAGCACTTGAAGAACCTAAACCTGTTTGTCCCGGTATGTCTGTAATCGTTGTTATCTCAATTGGAAAGTCAATTTCAAACATTTTTAGTGCCTCTCGCACAATGGGGTGCTCGATATCTTCAATTTCATTACAAAACTCAACCTTAGACCAATTTATACGATATTTATATTCAACGATTCCAATTTGCCTTTTAATAATGACATAGATGAATTTATCTATGGATGTACTCAAAACTTTTCCATTTTCTTTCATGTAGTACTCTTTTAGATCGGTACCACCACCAGCGAAGCTTATTCTAAATGGAGTTCTAGTTATTATCACTTTGCTGTTCTATTTTGAAAAATTGGTTAATTGTAGCAATACTTTCACTGAGGGCCTTTGATGAATATAAAGGATAATCGTTTTCTGACAACCCATCTAATTCATTTAATTCACCAATAAAAACACTTTTACAGCCAGCGTTATTTGCTGCGATACAATCTCTAGGGTCATCTCCAATAAATAACGTTTTATCTAACCGAAATGACCATTCTACAGATGCACGATAAAACAAACCAGGTTTAGGTTTTCTACATTGACAATTTTCATCCCAATGATGAGGGCAGACATAGATTGCTAGAATTTCTATTCCATCTCTTTTACACTCCTCTTGCATATTTTTATGGATTTCATTTAATTTAATTGGGTCAACCATTTTTCTTGCTATGCCAGCCTGATTGCTGATCACAATGAATTGGAATCCATTTTTTGCCAATCTTTTCATTGACTCACATGTGTCTTGAATCCAATTAAAATCTTTCCAATCAGAAATATATTCTCCACGTGCAGCTTTTTTATTTATAACTCCGTCGCGATCTATTAGAATTATTTTTTTTGGTTTAAGATAATTTTCTGCTAGTCGCCACCTCTTTTCATCTGAAATACTATGATATGCGTCACGTTGAGTCCAAGTATTGATCTGTTTTTTTCTAGCCATTGTTTCTAGGATACTAGAAAAGCTACACTCTGGGTTGTCAAAATAGGCTAGTGTTTCTTCCTTTTCAACGACCATATAACCAATTTCAACATATTCCAAATTATCATTTGATCGGTTATTATCATATATCTCCACATGTCCTTGCTCATCTAAACTGATATTACCTGGAAATTTTTCAGTAACCATGCATGTCAATGCTAAATCATTAGCTTCATGAGACTTCAAAACTTTATTAAGGGGATAAGGAACAATATTATCAGAATATAAAAGTAAAAAACGGTCTTCTATTAATGATTGCGCCTCCCAAATGCGCTTTCCAGTTGGCCAATCCACAGGTCCGACAGAATATTGAATGACCCACCCCCATTGACTCCCATCGCCAAAGTAGGTTTCAATTTTTTCTGAAAGATAGCCTGTGAGTAAAACAAAACGTTTCACTCCCAATTCACTTAACTGTGAACACAAATACCATAGAAATGGCATACCATTACACAAAATCATGGGCTTTGGAATATGGTCTGTATGAGGGCGTAATCTAGAACCCAATCCGCCACATAAAATAACTGCTTGTGACACTTGCTTCATTGTATTCTGATACTATCCCAAGTCTTGGAAATGCCCTCAACTATTCCAGTTTGTGGCTCCCAATTAAGTACACCTCTAGATAAATCAATATTTGCCCAAAAATTAGAATCATTACTTGAACCCTTAGTAGCCTCTTCAAGTTCAATGCTTAACTTATTATTCCCAAGTATTATCTTTTCAGCATGCTTACATATATCAAGTACAGAAATAGATTTCCCTGATCCAAGATTATAAATTCCTGAAGGAAATGATTGCATTGTCGCTATAGCAAAAGCTTCAACAACATCCTCGATAAAAATAAAATCATTTGAATTCTTAGGCGTTCGGATAGAGGGTATTTTTTTAAGTTTCAAATTGTTGAAAATAGTTGGCAAAAGAGACGTCATTTTTTGCTCTGGCCCATAAACATAAAAAACCCTAAACCATCCTAAAGAAATATTTTTTTGCTCACATGTCAATTTTAACCATGAGTAAATAGAATGCTTTGCCCAGGTAAATTGATTATTTGCTTCGCTTTGTTCTGTTTCTATACATTCACCTTTCGTTTTATTATATTCCCAACAACTACCGGATACCAAGACTTTCTTACAACTTTTTAAATTTGTAAGAAACGAGAACAGGTTTAGAGATAAGTTCAAATTCAGAAGTGATTTCTCATAAGAATAATCTGGAATATCCTGCCATGCTAAATGGATCACCACTTCAGGCGAGAAATTTTCTATTTCATTTTCAACTTCTGACAAAGATGCTAAGTCAGTTTTTAACCAAACAATATTATTCTTCTGCTTATCCTTGGGTATATTTCTAGATAGCGCAAGTATTTTACAATTATTTGAATTTAATTTTTTAAGTAAAGGCTTGCCTATAAACCCAGATGCACCCGTAATTAGGACCCGCATTTCAGGCATCCATATAATTCGGAAAACTCGAATCCTGTTTTGAAATCACCTTAGGTTCATGTGGCCATTCAACAGTAAACATAGGGTCATTGTACCTCAAGCCATCATAAGTATCAGGTTTATAAAAATCTCCCATATAATAATGAACGATCGTATTATCTTCCATTGTAAGAAAAGCATTTGCACATCCAGATGGGACATGAATACTATGCCTTTCTTCAGCTAATAGATTAAGAGCAACCCACTTTTTGTATGTATTTGAATCTTTCCTTAAATCAAGCACAACATTGTAGAGCGCACCTGTCACACAAGAAATAACCTTCGATTCATTGCTTGGATATTTTTGGTAGTGAAACCCGCGCATGGTATGTTTCTTAAAATTTTCAGATATATTTCCTTGTTTTGTTTCAAAATCAATTCCGTTTTCTGCAAACTCTTTTTTACAAAAGCTTCTTCTAAAGACACCTCGATCATCTTGATGAAGATCAGGCACGATTAAATACAGTCCAGAAATAGCTTGCGGTATAAACTCCATCACCTTAAACGATGTGTGGTTCATTGGGAAGAGGAACAATAAATTCTCCCTCAAAACCTGACTCTCTTAGATCCCTTACAATTTCATCTTGAAAATTCCATGCTAAGAGCAATATTTTTTTTGTATCTACAATTCTTTTAAGTCCCTCTTCGTATGATATCACTGGAATATCAGAACCAGGGGTGAATAAATCATGTTTTAAAGGGTTTTTATCTATGATCGCGGATATTTTTTGAGAATCTATTCCACAAAAATTTAACAATGTGGAGCTTCTGGCCGATGCCCCATAAGCTAATATTTTTCCTTCTTCAGCAAAAATCAACTCTTTAAGCTTTTCAGCATGAGCAATTGATTTTTTTGAAAAGTCATCCCATGCTGCAGCTGTATTTAGACCAGAATCTTTTTCATCATTTTCAACACTTAACAATTTTTTAGATTTAGGTTTTTCAATCTTTGAAAAATAAATAACCCATGAACCGCCAGAAATAGGACTAGGCATGATATCAAACACGTGTAAACCATGCTCTTTTAAAAACTGACTCATCGTTTTTAATGAAAACAAAAACAAATGCTCATGGTATATCGAGTCATAGTGAAGTTCTTTCCATATCAAACCTGCATCGTGAAACTCAATAACTCCTAACCCAGTATCTTCTTTTAGAAGAGCACTAATACCCTTCACAACAGAATGGATTTCTTTCACGTGCGGCAAGACATTGCGGGCAATGACGATATCTTTATGCCCACTTTCTTCTACGATTTCACTCGCGACTTCAGTTGTAAAAAACTTTGCAATGGTTGGAATATTGTTATCAGTTGCAATTTGAGCTATATTTTTAGCAGGATCAACACCCAATACTTCACAACCTAAATCTAAAAACCGTTTTAAAAATGTGCCATCATTACTTGCAATTTCAACCACCTTAGGGTTTTCGGATTGACATCGACTGATGGCATTATTAGCAAAATCTATACTATAAGCAATCGCTGTCGAGGAAGTTCCTGTCACCCATACATACTGATTAAAAAGGTATGCGGGGTCAACACTCTCACCGAGCTGCACAGCAGAACAATCTTTGCAAAACATTAACCTCAAAGGCACATCTTGTGGTTTTTCATTGTTAGATTTGTATAAACTATTAGCCGGAGGTTGATCAGTGAGGTTTAGCATTTCTATTATATGCTTAGAATCACATAACCTACAAGAATGAATTGTATTAAATATTTTATCCATTACGATATTTCATTAAATATATGGTAAAATGAGCATTTATTAAATGAGTCGGAATGATTCATCGATAAGCCCTCGTTCCTTTAATTCAGAAAGCTGAACTAATCTTATTGTAGATTTTCCTGAAAAATGCTCTTCAGTGAATTTTATTTTATTGAAAAATGAAACCAATTCTGTGCCACCCTTTTCAAGATTCCATTGTGGTTTGTAATAATCACTTAGCTCTGATAAGATTCTTTTAAAACTCACTTTATATGTTCTTGGGTCGGTATGTTCACCAGTGAAAACCAATTCACTACCTGGAACGGCTTGTTGTGCAGCTTCAGCAAGATCGCGAACGGTATAATTCCCATTTTCAATTCCAACATTAAATGCTCTACCGGAGACTATTTCAGCTGGAGCTTCTAATCCCGCCATAAATGCTGAGCATACATCTTGAACATGAACGACTGGTCTCCAAGGTGTGCCATCACTCATGATATTTATTTTTCCTTTGGTGTAAGCACAAGCAACCAAATTATTAAAAACAATATCACACCTTAACCTTGGGCTAGCTCCGAATACAGTGGATGGCCTTAAACTCGTCACAACAAAATCATTCGAAGTTAATCCATGTAGTTCTTGTTCAGCCTTCCATTTAGCTATTGCGTATGCCGTTACAGGGTTTTTATCACTATCATCTTCATCCAATTCACCATCACAATTAGAAATCCCATACATACTTTGCGACGAAGCATAAACGAACCTCTTAACTCCAGATTTTCTTGCCAAATTAGCAAATCGAATTGTAGCCTTATAATTAATTTCTTCTGTCAAATTAGGCGAAAACTCTCCTAAAGGGTCATTGGATAAGCCAGCGAGGTGAATAATGGCTTCTACCCCCTCTAAATCTGTTTCTTCAATATCTCGTAAATCCTTTGTTATCTGTTGGTATTCCAGATCAATACTGTCCAACAAATTAGATGCATAATACCCAGAGTCAAAACCTAGGACTTCATGATTTTTAGCAAGAAGCGTTGGTGCCAATACAGACCCTACATATCCACGATCACCAGTAAGCATTACCTTCATAATATTATTACTTATTATTTTTATCGATTATAAAATCTATAATCGATAAAATCCATGTCTGATGAACAATTTCAACAACATTATATTTTGAGCTATTCATCCATAAATTTATAGAACCAATTTGCTTTAATTTATTATTCTCTGAAAATCCAGATAGAGTAACAACAGGCAAATTCATTAATTTTGCTTTATGCGCTCCCCGAACAATATTTTCTGAATCACCACTGCTACTAATGAGTATGACCATATCATTTTCGTTTGCATAAAACTCTATAGCTTTTTCCACCCAATTCTCATAACCATAATCATTAGCAAGACAGGTTAATAAACTGCTTTCATTGAATGTTACTGCTGAAATACCAGCAGCTTTAGTGAAATCAATAGCTGCATGACTTGCAATTGCTGCACTGCCTCCATTCCCAACAATAATAATTTTCCCTTTAAGATTTAAAATTAATTCAGCAACTGAAACCAATTGTTCAGAATCTATCGAACGAACACTTCTGTCTAAAACATCAAAATATTCATTAAAATAAGCGCTCATATTCCTCTTCTTTTATAAAGATACTATCAGCAGGTCGCTGAAGGACACATTGGTTTTCTTTATGCTATTATTATGCTTAGTCAATATTTTATTAATATTAAGTTATGGGTTTTTCCCTACCAATTTTTATTATCGAATATCCACGTAGAACATCGAATTCATGATATTGAATCGATAAAAAGGTCAAATGGTTATATATTATCTTGTAATATTCCAGAATTTACTCTAAATTTTTAACTCACAAAGAAAAGTCTACATTTCTATTTTATTTTTGAATACCTAAAAAACTAATACCCAGAAGACCTTTCAATAACAAGAACTTCTTTCGATCATTACTATACTTATAACCGTGTAGCTATAGTAATTTATAAATTAATATTTATTACATTTCACCTTCTCCACTATAACTGTACAAGCCAAACGATAATTTTAGTTAAATTTATACAAAAAGAATAAAGAATGAAAAAACGATATAAAAAAAAAAAATCATTGCTATTTTAAAAGAGCAAGATTGAGAAATGCCTATAACAAAGATCATTCGCAATCATGATATTTCACCCAATGGTGGTCTTGAATTCAGGAAGCAAAGCAATTAAAGTCATTAGAAGACAAAAACCTCTCCCTTATTCAAAACTAACCATTCTGACCAACAATTCTCTCTCAACATTACAGATACATAGCTTTAAAATACCACAAGGACATTTAGCACTAGCTTTAATTCTCATACAATCAGAAACTACTTAAATATTTTTAAATATAGCACTTAAACTATCTATTACATCCAATGAATTCGCATATTTTTTGACAAAAGATTTTCTCACAGTAACAACATCTATACTATCCCACCAAGCATCGATATCATGCCATATTTTATTAATATGTTTTGAGGCAGACAGTGGATTATCATGAAATATTCCAACCTTTTTTAAGTCATCAAATAAATCTACGGCATCTTCACGTAATTCAAAAAATTCAGGCGTCCAAAATATCACCGTTGGTATATTTGATGCCATTGATTCTAAATATGTAGTACTATTCCAATTCGATACTGTTAAACTCGAATTTCTTAATAATTTTCTATAACTTGTTTTACTGCTACCTATCGTTGAGTTTGGAAAAGAATCCAACCATCTCTCACGATAAGACCACCCAAAATCATGTGGGTAAAGCCTTACTATGGTATTACTTTCTACTTCATCATCAAGGTTGGAATAAAACTTTTTTAATTCTTCGAAATTATACAACCATTGAGATGAAACAGGAAAACTAATATATGCATTACAATATCTCGATAACCCGCTCATTAGCAGTAGCATATTTTTTTTTGAGTTATTTTTCCTCTTAACTACCCCTTTAAATATACCTACTGGTTTAACTTTATCATATTCATTAACCCACCCCCAAGAGAGATAAATATCAGATATTTTCATCTCATGACTTTCAGGAGAACTAAATTTTCCTTGCCCATAATGACCACCATGCTGCCCTATCACAAGTGGAACCCCTTTATCTACAAGTCCTGCAGCCCACAGTTTGAACCTATCATCCATGAAATAAGAATTGCTCGTCCAAATCAAATTTGTTCTATTTGGCAAACTACTTTTATCAACTTCACCTAACATATCTTTATACCCTTCTAAATAAACTCGTGGCAAATACCGCTGTACCATTTCAACTACAAATTTTTCAAATTTATTTTCACACGGAAATTCCGTTAGAGACCATTCCCTATATTTCTCATTGACCTGATACCCTTTAGGCTTTTTATAAAAATAACTAACAGGAATTTGCTTTAATTTAAAATATAATTTAATTTTATCGATCATACTAAGGTATGGAGTAACAATAACAAATCTATAGTTTAATGGAAACAAAGATGAGATTTTTTCTATAAAAAGTTTAATATGATCCCAACAATTTAATTTTGCTGCAAATGGTTTCAAAATATTTTTAACGTAGTCTGTAGATGTTGAAACCCTCGTGATTTTACTATGATTAAAATGATCGAGTATAAGCAAATATACTTTATGGTTCCATATATCACTGTTTATAATTAAGCAGAAATCATGCATTGATTGCGGCACTAATTTACCATCATCAATCTCTAAAGCAACTGTTTCAGAGATCGAATAATTGGATAGTGCTGTTTCTACAGATTTCCACCTATCCTGTAAACTTGGCAAAAACATATACAACCACGGACCAATCAATATTCTCCAATACCTTTTAGAATGATTAACTCCGTGAATATTATTTAATTCAACTGTGAGAGCAGTCATTATTCTATCTGTCAAGGATTCACTATATTGATATTCTTCAAATAGTTTTTCACGGTTATCCCAATTGAATGGAACAACTTCTGATTTCATCTTTCTCCAGACACTTTTTCTGGAATACAATCTACACCATTCTCCCAAAAAAAGAGTCGTGCATTTCTTTTTAGGCCATGTTTCCTCTAAAGGCGTTGTTACTAAAAAGTATTCATTTTTCACTTTATACTAATCCATTAAAATAGCAATAATTTTTTCAGATTTCATTTTTTATAAATAAGCTTCCTTTTCACTTCCTCGACAGTATCATAACAAACAAAAAAAAATCACGCAACCCACAATAAATAAAGGGAGCATTTGAACAGATACTTTCCAATATATTTAAATAAGAAAATGCTTTGCATTCTTCATTTGGCAATGATTTACAAAAAAACATCTCATGCATCTAACCACCTTTTGGGGTTCCACAACCTTTCCAAAGAAACGACACCTATAGATTTATCAATAACTTCCCATTGATTTGTTTTTGAACTTTTTAATTCGTTGAACATATCCATGGGCAATGGAGCAAAAATTTCTTTATATTTTTTATCCACAGGATGAGAAAATCTTAAATAATAACTATGCAATGCCTGCCTAGACATATTTTCACTACCATCATACAAAAGGTCACCTGTTAGGGGGAACCCTATATGTGCCATGTGTACCCTAATTTGGTGTTGCCTACCGGTATGCAGTTTAATTCCCACCAATGTTTTGGTTTCACAACTCATCAACTTTTTAAAACTCGTTTTAGCATTTTTCCCTTCACCTGAGGCACAGACACCCATTTTTTTTACAAATGGATGAGATACTTGAGTGATAGGCGCTTCGATAACCCCTTCATCTTTTGTTAGTATACCATCACATATTGCTAAATAGACTTTATCTAAACTGTGCTCGATAATTTGTTGCTGAATCACTTGGTGTGCCTCATTCGTTTTAGGCAATAAAACTATACCTGAAGTGTTTTTATCCAAACGCTGCAATAACCCAGGTCTAATTGGGGAACCCTGTTTTTCAAAATAATAATGAACCGCATTCAATACGGTTCCACTGGTTACTGAACCAGCAGGGTGCATCATTAATCCAGCTGGTTTATTGATAGCTAGTAAATGATCATCTTCAAAAAGTATTTCCAATTCAATCTGTGATGAGGCTATGATTTCTCGGTTTGGGTCCAACAAAACTCTCACCTGTTCACCTCCTCTTAGTTTATAACTCGCCTGTATGGGTTTTGAATTTACTAAGATGCGTTTTTTTTTGAATAAAACCTGAATCTGAGTTCTTGAACGCGTTTCCATTTTATTTTTTAAAAACAGATCAACGCGAATCGGCAATGGTTTTAAAGTGGGATCAACATACCAATCAACGGCCTCTGTTGGTTTTGAGAAGTCTTTTTGCAAAGAAGATTACTAAATATCTTTTGGAATGATCTTAACTATCGATAAATTAGCATCCCAAAGGTCTTTGTTGCTTTTTGTTCTTGTGAATGTCAGAGATTTAACATTAGAATCTCCTAATTTTTCTACTTCAATTAAAAATTTAATGACATTCATTAATTTTTCTTCTTTTAATATTAATTTTATGCTTTTCTCGCGATAAGTGCGTTTATCGACAATATCATCGCCAGTGCTACGCGGAGATTTCAAACCGTGATTTCTTGCAATTTTCAAAACATTAGACATTTCTAAATCACCTCTACTTCGCTCATCCAACTTATCTTTATTGATCCGAATTCTTTCGTGGTGATGAAAAACCTCTTCTGCTACAAAATTAAAATCTTTTAATTCACTAGCACTGCGCCTAGATGCTTTTCTTGTATTTTTTAATTGCTGTCCCATATAAAAATACACACCAAATGCCGCCAAAATGACGACAAAAAAAGCGGTGTAAAGTTTTTGATATTTATTCATCTTCTCGCAAAGAAGTTTTAAAAGTGAATTTGTAGTGTATTTTTTCTTCTGGTGGCATGCCTTTGTCTTTAGAGGGGATCAGTTTTTTTACTTTAGATGCTTTAACATCCGGCATTTCAAAAGTTGCATTGTTTTTAAATAGGGCTTTGAGTTTATAGGCTCTATCCTGCTCTGATGTCGTACCAGTTAAAGTTATACTTTTATTATTGATCGCAGCTCTTGTTATTAATACTTCTTTATCTTGTTCAATGAATAAAAACAACTGGCCTAAAGTTTGCAATGAAGAAAAATTTTGATCACTACTTTTTGAGTTTGCTGAATCTTCACTTCTCATACCACTATTTCTCATCAATTCTTGTTTTAACTTTTTATTAGAAGTAGTGTTTTTTGGATATGGAATCTCTCTATTTTTATATAGTTTCTCCCAATTTACTTTTTTTTGTCCTATAAATGCTGCTTTTCTTTTTTCTTCGGCTTCATTCAATTTGTAATTTTTCCAAGCAAAAGCACCTATGCATGACAACAAAGCAATGAATAATAAAATCGCAGGAATCAATACTTTTTCTTCGATACCTCTTTGGGCAAACTCTCCCTTTCGGTAATCCAATTGTTTATTATTGGGGTTCTTT
>Ga0222717_10001972_pt1 | contig 16259 bp, 2 predicted proteins | sample C33_18DmetaG_FD_165053 | JGI IMG/M metagenome (GOLD analysis project Ga0222717, IMG submission 165053) | Estuarine water microbial communities from San Francisco Bay, California, United States - C33_18D | ecosystem: Environmental > Aquatic > Marine > Unclassified | place: USA: California...
CTTGGTGGCTCAAATAAATCCTTATTGCTTCGCTAAATTCTTTAACAGTGCGATACCTTTTTTTGGGAGTTGAATTTAAGCTTTTATAAGCTATTTTTACTAATTCATCATCACGCTCTACTTTGGGTAATTCATTCGTTGTAGCTGCTCGTAAACAGTCATAAATATCTTTGCCACTGTGGGGCCTCAAACCTGTAGCAATCTCAAATAAAATACCTCCTAAAAGATAAATATCGCTCCAAGCTCCTACCAACTCTCCTGCACACGAAGCCATTTCTGGAGCCATATAGGCTGGGGTACCAGCATGACTCATGTTTGGAGAAATTTTTTCTGCTTTACCCAGGGCATTCGTGGTAACGGCTAAGCCCCAATCCATTACCAGAACTTCACCATACTCACCCAACATAATATTTTCTGGTTTGAGATCTCTATGAATATAACCTCTGTCATGTGAAAAAGCCATCGCATCACATACATTCAGCAATATCTGCAGGTTTTCTGTTTCTGTTTTATTTTTAATTAATTCTTTCCAGCTTTTCCCTTTAACTTCTTTCATACTATAAAAGTAAACTCCTGATGGAGTACATCCTATTTCATGAATAGGCACAATATTAGGATGATCCAACTCACCTGTTACAAGAGCTTCAGATACAAATTTAGCCTGAGACTCCTCGCCTTCTTTTCCACGAGTTATGGTTTTCAAAGCAACCCTTCTGCTCAAACCAACCTGACGTGCAGCAAAAATTGTACCCATACCACCCTGTCCAATTTTTTCTATTATTTTATATTCGACAGGATTTAATGAATCCAATCCGTCTTCAGTAAAATTGCGTTCAAAAATAGTTGTGGAAAATGGAGTGTCTTCAGCAAACGATTTCCCTAAGCTCATTTCCTGAGTAATGGTATCTGTATTGCATACAGTTGCCGACCACAGTTTTTCTAATTCCTTTAATGAAAGCTCTGAAATAGAATCTGAAGGAGCACCAGGCGATGCCCATAACATAGTTTTAGTATCGTTTGCTAATGGTATGTCCTGTTTTAATTCAGATGTCCCTGCATTGTATGAGAGCGTTTGCTCATTAACATCGCCAATGACTGTTTTGCAGTTTTCACAAACAACTTTTTTTACTAGAAACTCTTCAGTTAAATTGAAAACAGATTTACAGTTAGGACATATAAACGTTGCCATTTAATTTCTGATATCCATAATCAGTTAATGAGTCATATAATGCACGTCGTCATGATACACAATTCAGAATAATGAAAAGTATTATAATATTCAGTTTTTTTTATATTTTTAATTTTATTTAAACGCACATCTCATTTGGATTTTTTATAATACTCTTAATTAGGTACAAATAATATTTTTTCTGCACACTCAGGACCACTTTATGATTCTATACTTCTTATGGAATCAAAGTTAAATATTTATTAAGAATTCTCTGAAACCCCATTTTTTATATTCAAATGGGTTTCTACAGAAGTAAGTATAAAGGTGAACAAACTGTTCTATGCTACTATAGTTAACTTATGTTAGTTTAGTCTTGATCCGTTCCAGTATATCAGGAATTTATGACTTGGTAATCTGGAGTCAGACCTAGGGTACCAAAAACCAGGTGTAGTAACATATATCCTTTAAATGCGATTATAGCGATGTACGAATACTGCCATTAGGCATTTCATAATACAATTGACCGTTTCTTGAAAAAGAATTTGCAATACCTAATTTTCTATTTTCTTCTATAGCCTTATGTATCGCCGTGTTTCCGATCAGTTTCATCTCAAGTACTTTTTTTCTAATTTGATTCATCCTTTCTTCATTCATTGGTAATTCCTCCTTTGAATAATTTAAATATTTCATTATTCGAAATCTCATAATCATCAGCGATACCGAATCCAACTTCTTCAAAAGTATCATTTGAATTATAATATAAACTCCACTCATCTACTTGATTTTTATATTTTAGCCAAAAGTTTGATTTACTTCTCCAGTACCTTCGGATCAAATCTTCATCAGGAATATGATGACCACCCCTTTGAACTCTTTGAGCAACTCTTGCTTTGCAAACATTAACACTTTCTAAATATAAGTATAAAATAGTAACACCGTATCCATTCTCTTTTAGCTTATCGATAATTCCACTTATTCCTTTTCCAGACAATGTACTCTCAATGATGAAATTATCACCATTGGCAATTAGGTTTTTTAGTCTACTAAAGTATTCCCTTCCAGCAGAAAATTGAACACTATTAACATCATCTGGGTTTAATTCTTTTGCAATTTCATCTGCATTTAGAAAAAAATAGCTATACTTCTCTAGAAATATTTTCGAGAAGGTTGTTTTTCCAGAACCATTGGCTCCAGCAACAATAATAACATTTTTTTTCATCATAGTATTATGATAAAATGTTTAGTTATTCAATATATTATGGTTTCATAACAGAAAGCCCTCACTCCTTAGGATACAGTTGATGATCGTAAGGGCTGTGTATATAACAATCGCTGCAATAATCAACACGCCATTGCCCAAATTAAGTATTCAATGAGAAAGCTCTAATGTCCCATTTTTATAGTAAAATGGGGCTCTACAGGGGTAGGTACAAAGGTGAACAAACTGTTCTATGCTACTATATTTGACTTATGTTAGTTTAGTCTTGGTCCGACCCCAGGTTTCAACTTTATTTTAACACTTATGGATCTGATTGTTCTAATTAAAGATTTACAGCTATTTATGGAGCAAAAGATCCACCTAGTATCAGGTTTGTGCTTGATCGCGTCGCATTGCCTGAAAAAGTAAGGTTGCCACTTGAGAGGATTGTTAAATCCAATCCAATGCTTATTGCATTATTGGTTGCATCGGAAACGGTGATCACAAGTGTATTGCTTTGTGTCCATGCACCTGAATAATTGGTTCCAAGTACGTTGCTGCCAAAACTTAGTATAGAATCGACATTGGCTTTACTGCTAACGGTAGGTGTATTAGTTGCTCCATTGAATACTAGCACAATGTTATCGCTGGCTTGAACTGCAGCTGTGCCACCGTTATCATCGGCGGTTGCGGATAAGATAACGGGGTACTGCTGTGGTTTGATAATTTTGTAAAGATGATTCGCTGGCAGGTTGGCTTGTAGTCCCCATTTATGTGCGAGGTAACCTTCGATCAAAATGCGCGTTCCACTTGTGACATCCTCACATACCACGACTTCTCCGACTGCACCATCTAAGAATTGACTCGCGCTGCGGTCAGCCATAACTTTTAAGGATTGCGGTGTATCGAATTTGGTAGTATAACCGACATCAGTAGAGCGTTTCGTGCCGTCAACATAGGCGTTGTACACAGCACCCACACTGAGATCGAATGTAGTGAGGTACATGGATGGTCCGGCAAAGGGGCCACCAGTTAAGCTGACATTGCCATCCATTCCTGCAACACTTAGTTCGCCATTGAACTGTGAGGCATGACCGGATTGTAGTTGCCAATCGTTTGTCGCTGAATTAAAGCTTATAAGGGAATCAGAAGTATTGTCCACAACATCGATTTCTGCTACGACGAACATCATCATATTGCCACTCGATGGTGTGATCAAGCTTGATGCTTCCATATAATCATTGCTACCATCGAACTCGAGTGCACTAACACCATTAATGGTGCGTGAACCAGCAATGGGTTTGTCTGTTTCTGTGTATTGCACTGCGTGGTTGCCACTGCCACTCTTATCATCCCATTGCATCACGGTGTTGGCTGCACTAACCACTAAAACTTCGGAGATGGCGTATACATAGGCCAGCTTGGTATTTGTATCTCCACCACGGGCCACCCATTGAGCACCTGTAGCACCAGAGATCGACAATCCAATCTGAGGGCTTGCAGCCCCAAGCTCTGTTGAGGTTGTACCCGTTCCCGAGGTTCCAGTCCACGTCCCGCTCCAACTCCCCCATGCTCCAGCATGGGTAACCGTTGCATTTCCATTCACATCTTGATTCATATCTATATCGTTATTTCCCCAAAACACAGAAATATTGGCGGCTAATGTAGAAGATCCATCCATCTTGAAAAAAGCTCCATCGAGGTCAGAAGCTTCAGTGTCAGTGTTCACTCGAGCATTAACCGTCGCTGTAGACCCTAGAGCTTTCCATGTAATGCTACCATTTCCTGACGCCGTCGCTGCATTTTGCACGTGTGTATTGTAATCCGCAATATCAGTCGAAGTCGCAGCCATTCTAGTGGTCGATGTAAAGACTAGTCGGTACTTATCTCCAGCAACCCAGGCTGAACCTGTAGCTGGATTTATGCCACCATTAGCGGTTAAATCCAATATGCCATGTTGAGCTACAAGATTGCCCGAAACAGCAGTAACATCGCTGGCATCGTACCATGCAGTCGTAGTGATTGCCGATGGGCTCCACTCTGCCCCACCCGTTCCAAAATCACCTGTAAGAGTTCCACTATGTCTTGATGGACCATTTTTACTGGCGAAGGTGAGATTGCCTGTTGCTAGGGTGGACACAGTTTGTCCAATGCCTATTGTGCTTCCAGAAACATTGTTAATAGTTATCGTCAGAGTATTGCCATCACCGTTCCACGAACCGGAGTAATTAGAACCAAGCACATTGCTACCAAAGCTCACTAAGGCATCCACTTCTGTTTTGCTGCTTAAGGTAGGGGTATTGGTGGCACCATCGAAAACAATTGTTATGGTATCACCGTTGCCTAGGCCAGTGGTTAAATTGTTGGGGTCGCCAGCGGTGATGCTAGTGATGAGGGGGTAGTTTCTGGTTTGGTCAATACCACTACCACCTGGAGCAGAACTTTTATAGGCATGACCACCCGGTAAACTCGACGCTATACCCCATTTGTGAGCCAAGTAACCTTCAATTTTTTGACGATCTTCAGTAGAAATTGTAGTTGGGAATACGATGACCTCACCGTGAACACCACCCCCACCAGAAGTACCAGAATCATAATTCCCTATTGAAATTCCACCCAGGGTTCCCGAATGTCCAGAGTATTTATTCCAAACCAGCACAAATGGACTATTAATTGGATCCAAACAAGTTGTATTGATTGTTCCGATAGACGAACCGTCTTTCCAAACGGCATCGGGATATTGGTTACTGTGAAAACCTTTATTATTGTTTTCCATAAGACCACCCATACGACCACCACTCGTGTTTCCAACAACGGCATGATAACCACCCCATGTCAAATTATTCGACTTAATCACCGTCGCAACAGAAAATACTAATGGACTGCCACCCGTTTTACGCAAGCCTTTATTGGTATGAAAATCGATTGCTGGCAGACCATTGATAGATGAAGCAACGTAAGTCGGTTTATACGAACTATTAGTCTGTTCTAAATCATAACCCGCATTACTTTTATCACTCCATTTTTCAACAGCTGTTCCACTTTTTGTGATAGTAACTTCATCTGATGCATCGAGCCACATTGTCAAGGATGTCTCTAAATTAGTAGGATCCCAAGGCCCGGCAGGTGAGGCAAAATTTCCGCTAAGTGTACCCGTCGATACTGAAGCTACGCCTATATCACCAGTATATTTTAGGTTAGCAGCAGCAGAAACAGTAAAGGTTTCACCAATTGACATTGAATTTCCTGCTGAGTCAATTACAGTGATAGTAAGTTGGTCCCCATCACTATTCCAAAAACCGGAATAATCGGTACCAAGCGTATTAGAGCCAAAATTAATTAGTTCATCGACTAACGATTTAGTGTAAACTCTAGGTGTGTTCGTATTTCCATCAAAAGTAATATAAATATTATCACCGGCATTAATACCAGCTGTTTCTGTAGCATCACCATATTGGATAGTACTTATAATTGGGTAATCCATAGGTTTATTGTTTTTATACAAGTGAGTAGCAGCCAAACTCGAAGTGAGCCCCCATTTATGAGCTAGATAACCTTCAACTTTCATGCGCTCGTTATCGGGTAGTTTTGTCGGCACCACAATAAACTCAGATAAACTACCACTAAAGTGTGAACCACTGCCCGATTTATCACCACCTATGCCAGAGGTGCCATTGAGAGAAGCACTCGTATAAGAAGTGCTATTACCAGTGAGCGTTGTGCCATTTCTATAAATGTTCGCACTCGCAGCGGCATGCCAAGTCAGCATTTGATAACCCGTCGCTTCATCAATAGATTGATAGACCGAACTATCGTAAAATCCAGGTCCAACCGGACTGGTTGTGGTGGTTTGCGCAAAACTCAGTGGACCGGTTTGGAAATCGGCAATTAAACGTGAACCACTACCCAGGGCAGCAGATTGATAATAAACTGAGAACACCGTCCAATCACCGCTCGATAATCCGGCGTTCGTGCGCGTGAGTACATCGTTAGAACCATCGAAAACGAGAGTGGGTAAACCGTTAAAACCGGCATTACTAAACACTGGTCTATTCGCGGCTGTGCCTTGTGAATAATGCAAGGCATTGCCACTTAAATCATCCCACTGACTCACTCTGCCACCCACCGTCGTTATATTTGCGGATTTCGTAGCATCGAGCCAAATCGTTGTATTGATGTCTGCTGGTGTCCAAAGGTTAGCCACACCAAAATCACCAGAAAGTAGAGCATTGTCTGAAGAACGGATGGTTTCACCTTCATAGGTTAAGTTACCACTGCGAATAATGTGTATATCCGTTCCAATAGACATAGCATTGCCGGCTGGGTCGATCACTCTTAGAATAAGCGTATCACCGGTATCGTTCCAAGCCCCAGCGTAGTCAGCCCCCAATACATTCGCACCAAAATTGATGATGGCATCAACTTCTGCCTTCGTGCTAACAGCTGGTTTGTTTGTATTGCCACTGAATACAAAAATAATATTATCACCAGCATCCACACCTTCATAATCGTCGTTAGGGTCATCTGCATATACCGAGCTTATGGTTGGATAACCATCAACATGTTGATTGGTCAAGCCAAATAAATGAGGCGCTCCTGCTACATTGTCTAGAAAAATAGTTAAAGTAGTCGCACCATTCGTGAGTTTATATTCATAATTGATAGAAAAGACACGGTCATCGCTATCTAAAAATAGTGGGGATTGGGATGGTCCGTCCGTATTGAATTGTATGCTTGCTTCGGCTCCAGTCATATCACCACCTACTCCATCCGTACTGAAACCAAGTTTGACAATTCTGGTAGCACCACCAGAAGACCATGTTCTATCGTACATTCTTAGTTTATAGTTGCGGTTTGTTTCTAAGCCTGTAAGAGTAATGACACCTGTATCATCATTATAACGTATGTCTCTGACCAGGTTGTTTATACCAGCACCAGGAGTGCCTGAAAGATCATTATCGGCAATATCATTAGCGGCACCACTGGGTGAAGTGTGGCTACCTGTACCAACAGTAGCTGATGTGCCCACTTTGGTTCCAAATGACAGTGCACTGCCATCTTGGAAAATCACTCCATTCACTACCGCATCAGGTGAATCGTTGCCAAAATCAACTGCGTGAGTGTAGATATAATCTGAACTGATTTCACTGTCATCTTCGCCCGTGATTGGCGTTACAGTGATTCCACCTGTGCCAGCAGAAATAAAACCGGTAAAATCAAAATTACCCGAAAGTGTCACACTCGACGTTGATGGAACGCCTGTTCCAGATGATGCCCTTAGATCACCACCGCTCTTCAGTGAAATGGTATCGCCGGGAAGCAAGCTATTACCCGCTGGATCAAGCATAGTGATCACCAGTTCCGTGCCCGTAGCATTCCAGATGCCTGTATAATCCGTTCCAAAAACTTTACCACCAAAATCTAATAGCGCATCAATATTTGCTTTTGTCACAACAGCAGGTGTATTGGTTGCAACGTTAAAGGTAAAATGTATATTATCAGCAACCCCAAGACCTAGGTGCATGTTGTTTTGATCTTTAGCATATGCCGAATTTAAAGTAACCGACCATGGGTTTTTGAGAATCACATCAAAAGGCATACTTTGATGAGCCGATAAATACTCCGACGTGATAGAACCCGATGCTGGCGTTTGTTGCTGAAAGGTGCCGTTGTAGATGAACGAAAATAAACGACGGTTGTGATCCATTAGGGTTACTAAGGCAATATTTTCAGTCACATAATCATTGATAACAACGGATTGCACACCGTATTGAGCACCCGTGGTATCGACTTTGGTTTGATTCACCCATGCCGTTCCATTCCATTTAGACCAACGGAAATTGGTGCCAGTCCCATAACCATATACAGTAATGGCTTCACCGCCTGTCCCAATCCAGGCTACGTCAATACGCGGCGCACCATAAGTATTTCCTACATTAAAATCCATTTGATATCCCCCGGTCCAAGCATCGCCTGTCCAAACCTGCCCGTTAAACCTTTGGGCATTGTTGTAATACACACAAGCGATTTCATTGCTTGCAGCTCGGTGCGCCAAGTTAATCCACCTGGGTCTTCTGTCATTACTGTAATTATATGCCGTGATGGCCGTCCAAGAACTGCTACCGTTGTCTCGTTTACTTGAGTATAATTCATCTGCACCCGCTCCATAAACAATAAGTGCATTTCCACTTATTTGGCTATAGGCAACATCAAAACAGCGCCAATTGATCTCGTAAAGTGAAGCTGTTATTTCGGTATCACTCCCCCAGGCAGTACCATTCCAAACCGCAACATGTAAATCATTTGCAGAATTTGAATAAGCCAAGGTGATTTCATTTGTGCCAGGATGCGGTTCCAATTTAACCCAATACACGGGATTTGCATCGGGAATACTGCTAAACACAGACAATGCATTAGCGCTCCACACTCCGTTGGTGCAAGTGCGGTACATTAAATTACCTGAATCCAAACCCCATACAACCATGGCATTACCCGATCGCGATTCATAAGCAATATCGGCATTGTATCTAAAGAGATAAGTTCCCCCAGTTAAAGTATTAGGGTTCCCAATGACATTTGTTGAGAAACCACTATTCCAAACATTGCCGTCAAAACTGTAAACATCGAGCCAATTTTCTTCTTCTTTTCTACTTGCAACTAATGTCGACTCGTGCGAACTGCTTTTTGAAAAACTGTGTTTGATGTTATACGGTTTAGCGGTAACGGTTCCCGTAGGGCCTGCTCTGAGCCAAATATTATCGCCACTATCAAAAACCTGAGTGCGCAATTCGTTGGAGCTTTCGACGCCATAAACAACACGCGCATTGCCACTGCCACCTATAACACGCGTGCGGTAGTGCGAAACATTCATAATATTGCCGCGAACCATCGCGTTTGTTCCAATGATATCTTCAGATAAGAGGCTCAGTTCCAATTCATCGCCATTGGAAAGCGAGTTCACATCACCACGCATGACAAAGTGTTTTGCTCGGTCTAGAGTGAAAGCATCACCGAAAACAATATTGCCATTCGAATTAGCGATATTGATGCTAACAATGCCACTTGTGTCTATCGCCACATCGCTACCGTCTACGAGTCCGTCTTTGTTAACATCTTCGTAGAGCACGAGATCAGAGAAATTTGAAGGCACCATGTTTTTTACATTGGGTATATTAATGGCTAATCCGTTCACCGTTATCGTATTGCCTGCAGGAGCTAATCGAAATCGAAACAAACTCTCATCGCTAACACTGAGTTCTCCTTTAAAAACATTGATGGGCTGACCCAATTGATGACTAGAAAGTAAAATACTTTTTTGCTGCCTTAGTCCTAAAGCAAAGCTAATCGATGTCACATCATTTAAGTCAGTTGTGAGAGCAGCTTCACTGTTGGTTTTAGTCCAGGTTGAGCCATCATAAGTAGCTGCCCATAATTTTTTAGAGGTATCGCCATAAATAGCAAAGGCTTCATTGGTGTGGTAAAAAGTATCCATGAGCACGGAATCCACATCACCTTTGCCGACCCAAGTTCGCTCGGTTTGTCTGATCCAATACCATGGCGTTGTTCCATAACCTGTATAACCGCGCGACCATTCGATATCATTTGTTTGATTGCTGTAACCATAGGTACTTACAAACACACCCGTTGTTCCAACAAATGTGAGGCCCGCGATTTCATCACCAGCAGAAAAACCCGTTGGTGAGATTTGATGACGCCCGTTTTGCCAGGCATAACCATCCCAAAAGGCTTTCCATAACCAATTGCTCTCACCCCATGCCGATAAAATAATGGCATTTGAATTGGGGTCGGAATTCATATTGATATAATACCAATTCCTTTGCCAAGTACTTGCCCAACGCTCAGTATTCGTCCACGTTCCTTCTACATGTTTGGCGTAATACAAGCCATCTGTACCGGAATTTCCAAACGCCACAACAAGATTACCACTCAAGGTTTCATAGGCCAAATCAAAATCGCGATAAGTGATATTTTGAATCGTCGTAGACAACGTCACATTCGAACTCACATTCCAACCGTTTCCCGACCAAGTCACTGCGTGTAAATGACTACTTGAGTCACTATAAGCCAGTGCCATCTCATTAGAGCCTGGACGTTCCTCGAGTTTGATCCACTGGGTTAATCCCGAACCCGGAGGGCTTGTAAAGATATTGGCTGCACTGCTCCACGAGCCGTTATTTTCTTTTTTATATCGCACATTACTAGTCCCATCCGACCACACAACCATGAGGTTACCCGATATCGATTCAGCAGCAAAACCAAATTCTTTTTTGCTTGCTGCGGTGGTGCTATTTAAATTTTCCGTCCATACGCTGGTCATGGCATTGCCATTCCAGTGTTGGAGTTTAAGCGAATAAACACCACCATTGTCGACCAATGCTAGATTGTATTCATCTTCTCTATCCGTTGGCAATAATGTTTCTATATATTTAATACTGCCACCTAAATCATTTATCAGATACTCGTTGCTCCACGATTTATACAATTTATCCCATACGCGGTAGCGCAAGCCTGTATCACTACCGATAGCATAGGTTAACAAAGCTTCTCCAACGGCATCCGCTCGAGGTGAGTCAACCACAACGATCACTTCGGTCACACTTCCCACAACCACACTAAAATTACCGGAAACCATAACATCCGCTTGAGTTAAGTTGATATTAAAACCATCTGAACTAGCGGTGTTATTGATATCGAGTTTGAGTAAATAGTTTTCATTGTCATCAACAGAGAAGTTGTCAGAAAAAACTATTGTTCCTGAGGACCCCGAAATATTTGCTACACCACTGCCAGCAACAGCACTATCACCACCGTCGACCAAACCATCGTTGTTATTATCGCGGTAGAGTTCCATATTAGCAAGATCACCGCTTACCACTCCATTAATAGCGCTTAAACTAAAAGTAATTTGGTCCATGGTATCGCTGTAGCCATTGGGCCCTGTATTTGAAAAGCCATACACCACAATATTGCTGTGAGAACTGGCAAAACCTTGAGCGCCATTCACTTGGCCAGCAACGTGATTAGCTAAATTATAAAATTGTTTTTTTACAGAAAGCGTAAAAGGCACAGCATCGGCCGCAACAACTGAACGCGCAACCGCATTACCACCGTTGATGAATTGCCATGAAGTACCGTTGTACTCAGCCATTTTTAAGTCGAGTGTGTCTTTTTCGCTCATGGCGACAAGCACGGATTGCGTTGGGTACAATCCATCCATGACAATCGATTCAACATAACCCAAGTTTGGAAAGTTGATATCCGATTGGTCTTGCCAACCGTTGGTAGCATCCCATGTAGCCCAACGTAAATAACCCGGTGCGCCGGTATCGTGATCGTGTACGGCAACTAAAGTTCCACTATCCCCTAACCATGCCGCTGCTGCAGTTCTATCACCAGTGGTGGCAGAATTACTTGTGCCAAGGTTTTTACCATCTTGCCAACCACTGCCATTCCACATAGCCCCTACGATAAGACTTCCGCCCTGTGTATCGATAAACATGCCAATGCGATCACTCGCTGGGTCAGGACATAAAACAACGTCGTAAAATCTTTGAATACCTGAAGGGACATAAGAACCGGCTGTGTTCCAATCACCGTAAGCACTGCGCACAGCGTAATACACAAAATTTGCATTTCTACCCCAGACAACAAGCAAATCGTCACCCTGAGATTCCCAGGCGATGTCGTAATGGTGATACCATGCTCCGGGCCATAGGTCGGTTACAGGTTCTTGAGCATCCGCCGTTTCCCAGCTCGTTCCATTCCATACGACAATGTGTAAATCATTATCCCAATCAGTGAAAAGCAAGCCAATATAATTGCTGTTAGGTTTGGCTGCCATTTGAACCCAGCGCACCTCACCACCACCTGCACCAACTAAGTTTGCAGAACTCCAAGTGCTACCATTCCAATAACGGTATTTAGGTCCAGAAGCTCCATCTACGTGAAAAACGGCCATGGCATTGCCGGAGAGTTGTTCGTAAACCACATCGATATTTTGATTGTGATAATTGCCTATATCGACATTCTCTTCTGTCCAGATATTCACCCATTCACCATTTTGTAGTTCCAGCATAGACTGTTTTGGGTTGGTATATCTGTCAGATAAATGTACAAATAATAATTCACCATTGCCTTGAGGAGCATAAACGTGCTGCATGGAACGCGCTCCAAAACCAATATCGGTTGTGCCGAGGGCTGATGACAAAGTATTTGAAGAGCTATCCCATAAATGATTTTGAATTTGATTATTCGGTGCAAACATACTTTGATGAAATAAGCGTGCAGAAAACCCCGAGCGCGGTAAATGACGGTTATAACTGTGGTAGGTCGTGCTGACAAAACCCCTGGCCGTGACATTATTCTCTAAAGTTAGCCCAGACTCGGCTAAACCGATGGAAAGTGTATTGCCAATGCTAACGCCAGTAAAATCGGCCTGTAAAATGACGTTTGTGACCTCAGATATGACGATATTTGTGCTAAAGGTAATCGTGCCATGGGTTGATGAAATATTAGCGACACCTGAACCACCAAGGATGGTTGTTTCTCCGCCTTCTATGATACCATTTCCATTTTCGTCGAGAACAAGTTCTATATTTGTAATATTACCACTGTTGAAACCTCCAGCAGAAGTTGTATTGAAAATCAATTGCGTGATGGTTTTACTAGCGCCACGTTTGGGTTTGAGTTGCATTGCCAACAGATTTAGGTTCACTTGACTCAAAGCACCAGAAATGGCATTGCCCATTTGACCAGCAGGGTGATCCACAAAGAGAAGCGCTTCGGGTTCTTTAACAGAAATACAGTAGGGTCGTCCCTGTAGATGACTCAGACTAGTGGTGATAGCTTGCCCTCCATTGGTTTTTTCCCAATCATAAGAACCATCTGCTATGACGGATAGCAATTGTCCACTGCTGTCGTGCGTCAACATCATGGCTTTGCCGCCGGTTGCATAGCCTGTCATGGCCCGGTTTAAACCTTCAGTGAAACCGCTCACAGTGTCAGAGCCTTCGTTTTTCCAAATGAATGAGGTTTGGAATCTCGGTTGCCAACTATAATTTCGCAAAGAACCACTTTGGTTTAAATCCCAATAATTAACGATTAGGTTTCCTGTGCTTCCCATCCAAGTTGAGTCATTGTAGGTGTAACCTCCGGGGTGAGAGTTGTAAACTTGGTTATCTGCTTGTAGCATGCTTGTAAAAAATTTTCCATTCCACATCGCGAGATCGAGATGATCATCACCCCCTCCCGTTCCTCTTGCTTTATTACTCAGTGCAATCCGATTGCTGTATGGGTCGGGTGTCAGTGCCAATTGTCGGGTGCCTGAATCACTATAAAAAGCAGCGATTAAATTAGAGCTCCAAACCGTACTATTGCCAGCCATGGTTCTGTAGTGATAGCCATCAACGCTGGTGTGACCCCAAGCAACCAATAAATTTCCACTATAGGTTTCATAAGCAACATCGAAACACTGTTCTCCAATATTGTACATATCGTTCTCGAGCAGGATTTCCGTATCCGTTTCCAACCAACTTGAACCGTCCCAAATAACCGCGTGTAAATCATTAGCGCTATCTGCATAAACTAAAGCTACGCGATTGCTACCTTGCTGAGCATCGAGCTCTACCCACTCAACGGTACCCGTGTTAAGAGGACTTGCAAATACATTTGCTGAGGCTGTCCAGTTACCACTGCTGTAAACGCGGTAAATTGGATTGGTCATATTATTACCCATGACCATGATACCATTACCCGATAGCGATTCATAAACAAAGTCAAAGGGGCGACGGTTGTTGGTATCGTAAGAAGGCATGGTATCACTAAAATCCAAATTCCATTTCGTGCCATCCCAGCGGATCGCTTCGACGATAAGTTCTCCGGTATCGCTGAGCATGACACAGATTTCTTCATCCGAAGTCGGCGACATATCGTGTACCATGTAGCGTTGTATCCCTGCAGAACTTCCCGTCGTAGGTAAAATGGTGGACCACGTTTCGGTGGCGGCATCCCAAACAGTGGTTTGAGGGAAATTACTTGGCGCAGTGGTATCGCTGTAAATAACCCGCATATCGTTGACTTCATCGGGATAAGGAAGTGAAGCGCCTTCGATGTGCATCGCAATTGAAGCACTTCCGTTGACGATGGTGTTAGTTGTGCTGGAAAGGTTTTCTTGATCGAGTTTAATGGTGAAGGTATTGTCACTGGAAAGCGAGGCAAAATCTGCGCGAATAATAAAGTTGTTATCACTGGGCACCATGAAGTTAGAACTGAAGGTGATGGTACCAGTCGTGCCACTGGTGAGCACGGTGCCGTTTCCTCCGACGGTGGTTTCACTAGCGCCGGCAGAGCCATCGTTGTTGTCGTCGATAACCAATTCAACGGTTCCCCACAAGCTATCGCTCAGTCCTACGATGCCGGATAAGGTGAACACCACATTCGATAGTTGAATCGGTCGGTTGCCATAAGCCGGCTTTAGTCTAAAGGCGTAGATATCGGCATCGATTGCATTGCTGCTCGAAGTGAATGCGTTGGGCTTTTGATTTTGGCTGTGCTCTGTCAACAACAACATGGCTGGGCGGTGCAATAAGCCGTCGAATGCAACGGAGTCTGGTGAAGTTAATTTATTGGTGATAGCTGCACCACCGTTTTCAATAGTCCACGTTGGGTCTGAATAACTCATGTGAAAGAGTTGTCCTGCATCGTCGCTGATGAGAGCGTAGAGTTTATTGCTATTCAAACGGATATCGCTGTAGACGCGAATGGATTCAGCTCTGGCCATGTTTGGAACCGATTGGGTTCCCATCAGTGTCCAACCCGCGGAATCGGTCCAGCGTGCGTAGCCAAAAAGGGCACTGTCTCGTACGCCGAGAGTATCTTCGCGAAAAACGATGATGGCGTTACCGCTGGTGCCTTCCCATCCGACGTCGAGATTGTTGTCGTTGTAGTCGTAGTTTTCAATATCAGAATTTAAATCTTTTTTATCTTCAAAAGAACTACCTGTCCACATGGCGGCATTTAAATCATCACTATCTTGATTAATCATTGCCACTGCTATGCGATCACTAGCTGGATCGGCTGCAACTCTCAAATAACGAGGGTTTTTATTATCTGCAGAAACATCATAGGTACTATTACCACTCCAAGTATTGCCACTATTTTGATAGGTGGCATACCAGGTGTAAGAAGCTGAATTATATCCCCATGCAACAAAAAGGTCACCACTATTGGATTCATAAGCCGCATCCCAATTGCGAGGGTTTGTATTATAGAGAGATGTCGTAAACATATTTTCACTATTGCTTTCTTCCCACGATGTTCCATTCCAAATCATCGCAAAGAAATCGGAATAACTATCTGAATACAACAGTGCAATCGTGTCATCACCACGACGCGAGACACATTTAACCCACTGCGTTTTACTGGCGGCATTTCCGGGAGGCGAAGCAAACACATTGCCCCCCGCTGTCCAAGTTCCTGTACTTTGACTATAAGTGTGGTAGTGAGGGTTGTTATTGGCGTTACCGCTAACTAACAGCACATCACCCGTGAGTGACTCTATCGCGATATCAAAATTTCTGGCAAGAATTTGAGCATCGGCTAATGGTACCGTTAAGTTATTGCTCCAAGTCCCGTTTTGGCTATGCAACACCGATATTTGTCCTTTCATGCCGTTGGTCGACATCACAGCTGTGATGAAAGCGTTATCGCGAGTAACGTCTTGAACAACTTCAACCCAGCGAACCGTACTGTTGCCCGCTGCTGTGAGCAGTTCTTCACTCCACGTGCCCGAGGCTTCGTTGTAAACGCGAGAACGCGCAGTGTTCGACATGCTTTCATAACTTCCGTAAATAAGTTGCATTTCGTGATGCA
>Ga0222717_10001985_pt1 | contig 16180 bp, 15 predicted proteins | sample C33_18DmetaG_FD_165053 | JGI IMG/M metagenome (GOLD analysis project Ga0222717, IMG submission 165053) | Estuarine water microbial communities from San Francisco Bay, California, United States - C33_18D | ecosystem: Environmental > Aquatic > Marine > Unclassified | place: USA: California...
CATACATGTAAGAGGTGCCGCCTCTGGGGACGCCAAGAATATGTATCCGCATTAGTTTAAATAACCGTGTAGTTGTGGAATTATGTCTGTTATATTTTGTTGTCTTACTTTATCGTAAGTTTTTACGTTTCTTTTAAACTTTTCCCAATCATGTGGGGTTTGTGGGCTTTTGATATGATTTAAAATACCTTCCCAAGTCTTTTCATGTATAATACTATGATATTTGTCGTCCCAACGTTCGTCCAAGTGTTGCAGTAGTTTTTGCTTTAATTCTTCTGGCATGTCTGCACAATTACTTCCGTTGTCATACACTAGATTTAGCCATAATTTAATCTCACCATTAAACGTATTGTAGTAATATTTAAAACTATCCATAAGATTCCATATACTATAGTTACTAACACTATAACTTATTAATGGTCGATAACCATTATCCCACACAAAACGACTTAGTGTATTTTCAAATACATCCCATTTAGCTGGATACCTAGCGTATTCAAAAGTTTCATTGACGCCATCAGCACTAAACAACAGTGTAACCCGTTCAAAGTGTGGCCATATATTTTTAAGTGCATGTTCTGGATAAACTGTACCATTGGTGGCATAATTTAAAGAAATGTGTTTGCTGTGTCCACTCTCTACTAGTGTTTCTAAAAATTTAAATTGTTGTTTGATTAGAAATGGTTCACCACCGTAAATGTCAATCTGATCAATTTGTTCCATAACTGAGTTTAGTTTGTTCCAATATATATCGGATTCATACCATTTAAAATTTACATTTTGTTTACTTTGGAATATAGTATCTGTGTTTATGCCAGCTTGCCGATAATCATCTACCCAACGACTACTACTCCAACTATTACAAATACGACATGCTAAATTACACAAGTTGCCTAATTTAAGATCAATATATCTGTGTGTAAAGTTAGTGCTATCTATTGTTACATTTCTGTTAAAATACTTTTTGTTTTCACGTTGACGTCTAGTAACATTACCACGTTCTTCTTCTATATAACACTCCTGACAGCCACGTACAGGCTTATCTTGCAAGAGATCTTTACGCATATTAACTGCATCATCACTGTTGACAATAGTGTCAATGTCAACATTTGATACGTTAAATGGTATACTAGTTTCGTCCTGATATACCGTACGGCTCACACAGCATGGAGCCACTTGCCCAGTGGTTTTAATTTCATAATGCAGAAACGGCATCATGCAAAAATGTTTTGTATCTTTAATCATAACGAGTTTTTAATTTCTAATTTCTCTAGTGTTAATTTAGTTGTAACAGTGTTATGCTGATCTAGCTAGACACTCTTGACGTATACGTGTTGCAATTACATCTGCATCTGTTGGATGATTGTCTGGGCCGTAAACATCAGCCATGATGGCCATAACTGCCGACACATCTGCGTCTTCACGATTTTTTTCTGCTTTTCCAAGACCTTCATACACTGCCAGACTTAGGTCAGTATCTTCCCATATGTTTGCCATTTTATTTCTCCGTTATAATGTCCTTTGAGGACTAGTAATATTTATCTTAATTTAATCTTGCTTTCGGCTTTCCATCGACTGTACAATAGTAATTCAGTTTCCATTTTCTGCATAAACACCCTCTCGTTAACTGTTCTCCAGTTTTTTTCGGCACATGCATCACTGACTTCTTTCCGCCGTCTATATATTTCAGGAAAGTCTAATGTGTCTACAATTTTACTTTTCCAAAACAGCGGAATTTTTTTATTTTTAGTTTTCTCAGTTGGTATATTGGTATCTTGAACTGTATAGTTTTCAAACTTATCTGCAAAGTCCGTTCCAGGCAAAAATGCAATATACGTTTGCAGATTTAAACTGGCAATTGTTCCATCATCCATAAGATCCTGATACTTATCTAAAAATTCAAGATTCATGTGATGGTCGTTTAGTGTTTCCACTGGGTGCCCAAATAATATGTTAAGCATTGTGTTAATACCATATTTTTGATGGTTTCTAAGTGTATCTTCAAGAGCTTGATCACTGAATCCCTTACGCATTGCCATTCGCATACGCTCACTTGCGTGTTCTAATCCAATTCCAGTATTACGCAATCCACTGGCATGAGCTAATTCGTAATCTTCAGGACCCATTTGTCCATTAGTACGGCATATAAATTGTCCACCCCATATAAAATCTACATTGTGATCTTGTTTATATTTGTAAATTATTTCACTGGTTTCTCTAAATGCTTTCATACTGCCATTAACAAGACTGTCACTGAAGTAAAAATTATCTACTCCCCGTGTTTCATAATGATGAATCATCTCTTGTGCAATGTGTTCGCCGCCTCTGGTTTTAAACTTGGGCCACAATTTATACACATCACAAAAATCACACCGCCTGACACATCCTCTACTTCCAGTAAGTACATAAACTGGGCGTCCGTAGTCATAATCCTTGAAGGGATATAGATCATGATCACAATCATTATAGTCAGCAAAGGCTAAACCTTCCAAGTCTCCTATTTGACGAGGAGTACTATTAACACCAGGATAATCTGGATTATTCTTACAGATAAGTTCAACTAAAGCTACTTCGCCTTCTCCTGCAATATAGTAATCTATCAATCCTTGTTGTTGTAATTCTTCTGCATATTCATATTCTTTACTGCCTATTGTAACACCAAGTCCCATGCCGCCAACAACTATTTTTTTGTCTGGGTATACACGTCTAATATTTTGTAATATTATTGTAGTAGCTATTCTACTATTAACACTGAATACACTGATACCAATCCAGTCTGGATCTACTTGTTCTATCTGTGTTTTAATGATATCTACTAGATCTGTTTCCAGTATCTTGATGACATCAAGAGGCACAGATTTAAGTTCAGCCTCAAAATTTAATCCATTTTGAACTTTACCCCAGGCCTCTGGCCCCACTGCATTATACAATAGTATATTTGCATCTATTGCAGTACAGCTTACATCTCCAGCAATCAGCTGTCCTTTAAGGTGATAGATTGCTGGTGCTGGCCGTTTAATTTCCATAAGTGGTACACTTAGTAGTAGAACTTGCGATTTATGTTGCAACATTGTTAATCCTTATTCAGTATTACTGATACTTATCCAAAGAATATTCGCTTACGTTCAGCATACTGCTCATTCCAATTGTAGCCCCAAGAAAATGAACTTGATACTCCATTTTCATTGTATAAGGTTATAGTTTGTATATCATCATACTGCCATAGTTCTTGCATAGTGCCCAAGTTATTATCGTCAAACCCACTTAGTGATTTGTTTAAATCTCCAAAACAACATTGACCAAGACTTAATGTCTTATCATTTACATCAATCTGCTTTTCCATACACCAAGTTCGGAATGCATTCCAATCTTCTCCAGTGCTTTTGGTATTAAGGTGAATATCAAATTCTCCACTCAGATACCGTATTCCACTTATATTGTCATCATATATGTCTTCGTCATTATCATGCCAGGCCTCTCGGTGTGTTTTTCCAGTTTGTGCATAATGCATACGTATTTGACCAAATTCCAAGTCACGCATTTCAAAATTATCATAATCGCCATCAGCTTCTACCAACTCATGTCGCTTGATAGGTTTCATACAAAATACTAGACTACTACTACTTCTATTGTTATTATATGCATCTAAGCCGCGCAATTGACTTTCAATTTCATGACATAGCCAATTAAAGTTATTGATACTAAATTGATGTGCGGCGTCAAATTGCTCATACCATTCACTCATATTCCATGTTTGTCCAATTAGTATTTCAAAATGATGATGTATCTTATTGAGCTGTTCCTGATCTAGTGTTTCTTCAGTGAAGAACATATCTATATAATAATCGATATCGTTTTCCAAAGCATAGTTATTCACTTGATCGATATGAAAATTAAGTTCATCACACATAAACTGAATAGTGCGTTGGCTACTGGACGTTGGGTATATCCAACCATGTAACATAAATTGTTTTTCTAATACTGCACCAGTATTCAAATAATCAGCCTCCAGAGCAGCGGCCCATTTTTGTGCTAAACTAAATTGTCTGATATCCCAAAACACATCTTTTGTTTGTTTGGTTTCGGTATTGTTAAATGTAATCTTTAGTGTTTTATACGTCATTTTTTATTATCTCTACTTGTATCTGGTCAAAAGGACGCAAGGCACAATCCATTGGATCTGCCAATTCTCCTATTTCAATTTGTCCGTACTGTCGTGGATCAGTATGATCCACTCCCATAGCATGTTCCTTACACCAACTATCGTATGGTTCCCATTGGAAATTATGATTAAAATAAGGTAACATAATCTCATTAGTAATTGCCTGCTTTGGGTTGCTTTGTTTACGGCGTGCTGCTTGTTGATCGTTTGCTTCAAACATATGCCAGAGTGTTTTTCCTACTTCACTATATCCAAGATACAGTTTTTTAGAATTATATCCTGGTGAAAACAACTCCATATGTTCGTCTCGTAGTGGTATTCTCTGAAAAGGTTCCATCCTAAAACTTAACCAACCGCTTTCATATCCAACCCGGTCGTTTTCGCAATTGTGTATGTTATCATTGAAAACACTAATAACTGGACCAAGCCAACGATTTAGATTGTCATCAATGTTGCCTTTCATCAAAAGTATTTCATATTCTTCCACATAGTTGTGCAGGTAATTAAGAGTGTCTTGATTGTATCCTTGTAGTACAACACTGGGGTCTATTGCGCCAATCGTATCGTCATATATATTAGTGTTTGTCAGTTTAATGGCATCTGCATATAACGCACACCACCGATCTACTGTTTCGCTCTTGGTGAAACACATGCTGGTATTATACACAGGAACATCACTGCCGGCGGTTACTGCTATTACAAAATCGGCTGACGCTGCATTATCATATAAATTATACACTAGTGTTTTGGCATGATTACCTTTGTAATTCATTACTATATTAAATTTTGTTGTCACGTTATTTCTCTTTTCATTATGCATTTTTGCTAGCTTTTGTGTGGATCAATCGATCAATAGGACTATCATTTCCACATATTTTTGCACAGTACATACACTTGCCTGAGTCGTAATCTGGTTGATTCCATGAACTCATAATTGTAGAGTCGAGATAATCCATTATACTACTAAAACTGTTTTTTGTCAAATACATCTTTTCTATATTCCACATGTGTTGTAATTGTATTTTGGCGTTATCAGTACGCCCACTACTCCAAATTTCGCCTATATAACAGCATGGTAATATTAATCCATCACACTGCACCATTATTTCACTACCGTTTTGTAATAAACTTTTACAATTAATACTACTCTCTTCATATATATCATAGCTATCATTACTAAAGTTAACTACTCTAATGTCAGGCACGTCAATACGTTTATTGGGAAATACAGTACTTCTCTCAGCATCAGTTGGTGCATTTATATATTGCGGATCAGTTGCAGATTCAAGATAATGTTCTAATATACCGTCTTTATCGTATACTCCCCGAACTTGTATCTTGTTATCCCAAAACAATCCATCAGGGTTTTTAACTCTGGTACCCAGGAACCCTAGGTGTGTACTCAGATCACGTATCTCTTGGATTTGATGTTCATTATGTTTAAAAACTAACAAATCCCAATATGCGCTCCCGCCGGCGGACATAAACGCATGTACATTCTCCATGAGTTTATCCCAGTTAACATTTCTCCTGTATAGATGATTTGTATCTCGTAATCCATCTATACTAAACCACATATACCATCGTTTTGAACCTTGTAGCAGTTCTCCAGCACGTTTCCATACATCAGGTTTGCGTAAACCACCGTTACTGTGTGTTATGAGAGCCATATTTTTTGGCAGGTGTGCGGTAACATATTCCAATATTGGAATAATATCCTTACATGCAAATGGGTCGCCTTGATTGCCACACAGCATTACTCTTTGAACTTGAGTTTTTAAAAACTCAGGACTAAACCATTCTTTAAACTGCTCTATAGTAATACTAGTGGGCTCAAGACCAGGCCGTGTTAATGTTGTACTGGACCAATATCTTGGACAAATAGGACAGGCTGCATTACAAAGATTAGTTAGTTCAACATGTAACATATACTTGTTATTTTCAGGGGTTAACCAAGTTCTCATAATATACGGCCCAACTTTGGGAATACCTCAGAATAATTTTCACCTCTTAATTTGTCCAATGCAAGTGTAAACTTTTTAAAAGTTTCAATACTGTCTGGGTACTCTAACTCATTATAGTATCTTCCCATTAGGTCATCATACATGTGGCTGGGTAATTTTACTTTTAGATTATCTAATTTTTCTTTACGTATACCATTGGGTATTATATGTGCTGTTTGATAGTCTGGACTGTGTACATGATTATAGTAATGATATAAGTCAATATCGTTTTTCTGAAGCCACTCCCACAATTCCTCTACATATAAAAAATTATACACGTTTACTGTCTGACATATCATTAACTGGATGTTGGGATAGTTTTCCTGAAATAACCGTATGTTTTTTATGCTTAGTTCCCAATCTGCAGGGTTTCTAATATATGCATTTCTATCCCCAACATCATCCAAACTTAAATTGAATCTAACGTTCTTAAACTCTTTAAGTATATCCAATCCTGGCTTAATTTTATCCAGATCATAATTTAAATTTGTGTGATACCCTATACGTATATCATTTTTACCTTGATGTAATAGTGTTTGTAAAAATTTAAAGTGCTTGGGTACTAGGAATGGCTCGCCGCCACTAATATGCAATTCTTCTAAATTGTCACAGTGACTTATTAAGTCATGATAAAATTCATCAGTATCTACCCAGTCAAAACTATACCGGTCTTCTTTCTTTATTGCATCATATCCACTAGCCAGAGGTAACTCGTCTTTAAGTAGGTTATATTCTTTAATCCACTTAGTACTACTTTCAGCATTACAACTACGACACTTTAAATTGCAGTGATTGCCCAGTCTAAGCTCAATACTACGCAAGTCAGGAGTAATACTACCATCTGGCGCCGTAACGCTTTTCCAGTCATGTTTCCAATTACTATCTCTGATCCGTTTACTTCGCCCGCCAGCATCTTCTATTTTTTTACACCCAGCGCAAGCATCTGGAATCTTACCTGCTAGCATTTCTTTTCTTATATTTTTATAACTATCACAATTGACAATATCAGCAACACTGTTATCTTTAACGCCTAAAATCTGTCGCTTGTTGTTTTGGTCAATATTGAATCCATGACCAACACCGCCTTTGTGTTCAGTCTCACAACATACACTTGTTGTGCCATGTGGAAATAAACTAAAATGTATCCATGGAAGATCACACAAGAATGCCATTGTACCACTCCTCTAAATGCGGGAAGACATCGGTAAAGTTTTCTTTACGCAGTGCGTCTAACGCTGTTTGTTTAACTTTAAAGTGTTCTCTTAGTGAATTTTCATCTGTATGGGTGTCTGTATACATAAATTCTATCAAAGGTGCTATTTGTTGAAGCATGACAGTTTTTTCATGCTCTGGTAGTACATTAGCATAATCATAAAGTCCTTGTTTTGCTTTGTTTTTAAGCTCATGAGATAATATTTTTACATTGAAGCTTTCTGGTTGCTGTAGTATATTGTGTAACATTATGCGATTAGCAGGTATCCCTAGTTCTCTTAATCGTGCATATAGATCCGGCAAGGTAAGTACATTCATTGCCTGTGTCGTGCAGTCAATAAGTAACTTCACAGATGTATTAGTTAGACGCTGTAAATTGTTTTCTATATCATTCCATACTGTACCGGCTCTGATGTATTCAGCTCGTGCGCCTATATCATCTATACTTGCATTAACTTGTACAAAATCAAACTTACTCCACATCTCCACTAAGTCATAATGCTTAAAGTGTAGTTTAAGTAAGTTTGTGTTGTAGCGGATACGTACATCAGTACGTCCAGCATCTATTAGCTGTTGTAATATGTAATAATGCTCATCCATGATAAGTGGTTCGCCGCCGGCAAAGTAAACATACTTTACATCATTTATTTTTTCATCTATCCAGGCCTTTGTATTAAAATCTGCAGCATCTTGAGCATTCATGACCCGGCGTTGTGCATATACTGGCCATAATTTATCATTCTGTTTACTAAGTTCTATTTCATCATCATACCACATACTACTGAATCCACTGCCACACATTCTGCATTTCATGTTACATAAATTACTGAATCTAAAGTCCCAATATTCAAATTTAAAATTGTCTACTGTACCATCCAGTTGTGTATTATCTATAGCACCAGTTATACTACTTTCAAAATATTCATTGTGGTGGTTACGCATACTTGATATACCGACGTCTTCTCTTTCAAAGCATCGCATACAGCTTTTGGGCTTCTCTCCTGATAGTAATTGCAACCTAAGTTTTTTATAGGCATCATTATTGACGATATCGTCAGGCGTACCATCACGCAAGTTGCCCATTGGATTTTTCCAATCGCCTAGGCAACAATGGTGTGCATCGCCATTTGGCCAAACGTTTATATGCATCCAGGGCAGGATACAAAAAGTGTTACTAGGTAATTTGTTCATAGAAATCTTTTAACTCCGGAAAAATATCACATAGTTTTTCCTTGCGATAATTGTCCAAAGTGTCTGTTACAGTTTTAAACTTCTTCCTATTCCAATATAGTTTGTCATTATCCATATCTGAATCTAGATAACTTGTTATACTCTGATACATGTGGCGCAAGTGTTCCTTTGTGGATTGATCATTAATGCTGTCAAGGTGTTTGTTATATTTATTTTTTATGTCTTGCTTTAATTGATCAGGTAGTATGTTTATATGATACCAAGTTGGGTTAGTTAAAACATTATTAAGATGTAGTTTATGGATATCAAATCCACAATCCAGAACATATTGTACAAAATCAGGAATATGATGCACATTAAATAAATTAATAGTTGGACTAATACCAAAGTTTATGTGATCATTTTTGATAAGTGTTTTCATATTCTTATCTACTGTTTCCCAAATAGTTCCTTTTCTAATATACTCTCCACGTTCTGCTAATGCATCTAAACTAGCAATGACCTGAACATTATCAAAATGTTTCCAAAGTTCATGGTTATCCCATTTTTTGTATTTTATTTTGAGCAGGTTTGTATTATATCTGAGACGAACATCTGTACGACCATGTTCAATTAACTTTTCTAGTATGTAATAGTGCTCATCCATAATAAGTGGTTCGCCGCCAGCAAAGTATATTTCTTCAACATTTTGCAATTGTTGATCTAGTATGCCATACATATCATCTATACTGTGATCTTGTGTGTTTACGACAATATCAGGTTCACTGGCTTTGCCGTATATTGCTTTTTCATCCAAGTTCCATATACTACTCAGATGTCCGCCACACATACGACACTTCATATTACATAGATTACTGAATCTAAAGTCCCAATAGGCTAATTTAAATTCTGTATTGGCGCCGTCATCTGTAGTTGTAGCTAATGTACTATCGATATGTTGTTTAAAATTTTGGTTAGCACTATTTCTAAAACTTTTGATGCCCATGTCTTCTTGTTCAAAACATTTAGAACAACTATTTGGCTTTTTTCCGTCCAATAAATCAAGTCTAAGTTGACGCATGTAGTCATTATTCCAAATTTCTTCCATGGAATTGTCTTTAAGATTACCAATATGATTTCTAAAGTCAGTAATACAACATTGGAATACATTGCCATTTGGCCACGTATTCAGATGTATCCATGGGATCACACAATACGAATCACTAGGCAGTTTTTTCGAGTTCGTCATTCATTTCTCCCCACCATTTGGTAAAATTATCATCGTCGATAACATCAACAATGTCAATGTTGCGTCTAGTAGTATAACTCTTAAAGAATTTTACAAAGTCGCCTCGTTTGTCAAGTTCACTATCGGAATCTTCCAGCGCTCTTTCAATTTTTTCTAGATAACTAATTAATCGTTGCACATGGCTCTTTTCACTATCAGTTAAAAAGCTGCCAAATGCTTCTAACCAATTAGTAAAGTGTTCAATACGTTCTTGCTTAATATAATCAGGCAATAATGTTACACTTTGAAAGCTCGGAAAGCGTAAGATGTTTAACGTCATGTGAAATAATGCTTTGTTACTAAACTCTCTTTTGAGATCAATCATATCATCCAGGAAGTCAGTAATACTAAAAAGTGTTAGACTGCTTATAGTCATCATGATACTGATATGCCGGTATTCACCCTCTTTGGCAAATCGTCTAAGATTTGCTTTCCATGTATCATATTCAAATCCATGTCTAATAAGTTCACTATGCTTACCGGAAGATTCACAGCTTGTGTATAAGTCAAACACTTTGAACTTCTTACTAGCGTCAAGTAGTTTATCCATGCGATCTTTGCCCATTATAAGATTACTGTTAATGGCAAAATTAAAATTAGAACCTTCACATCGATCTACAAGTTTCCAAAAATCTGGACTGCGTGTAGGCTCACCGCCAGTGACACGTAGCTCTTGCAAATCTTCTTTAAGTCCATTGTCAAACCATTTAAAAAATGCCTTAGTGAATAAGTTTCCATCACTACCTTTAAGTCCAAAACTATATGCGTGGTCACCATCATTTTGATATGTTTGTCCGCCGTCAGTCTTCATACCTTCGTATATACCATTCTTTTTAATGTCATTACCCCAGGTACTACTAAACTCAGCGTTGCAATAGCTACAACTTAGGTTACACAAATTATCAAAACTAATCTCTAGTGTTTTGGGATTTATATTTTCGTCCCAACCCATTTGGGTAATTTCTGCAATTTCTTCTTTGGTATAGATACTACTTTTAAATACCCTATCGCTTAGAGCATCTGGATCTGCATCTTCTACTGCCCAACAATACGTACATTCTGTTGGTCGTTTACCTTCAAGCATTTCTTTTCTACGTTGTTTTTTAAACTCAGTATTGTGTAATGCGCTTGGATCTTTAAATACTTCTCTGGGTGGAATATAGTGAGCTTCAGGATGATGGCAACTAGCAGTTCGACCATTACTAAGCCAAATTGTACTGTTGTACCATTTTGCAGGACAGAATCCTGGTCCTGTTTTATTAACAAGAGTTTTTATATTTTCAAGTTCTTTTTTCTTCATTTATGTCATCCTTGATAATCATAAGTTTTGCTAAGATTGTAATAGTTGTGTAGTTCCGGAAAGGTCTCATTAAAGTTTAACTGACGACGAGTATCATACTCGTCAATAAACTTCCAAAAGTCACTGCGATTCATATCTAAGTCACCTATGTTATCATCTTTCATAAAACTAACTAGTCTTTCAATCTGATTAATTTCGTCTTCCCACAAGAATCCAGTATCTTCGGTATAGATTCCAACTCGATAGTTATCAACCAGTAATTGAAGTTTCTGTTCAACTTTAGCAATAGTATCATGATCTAAATTACATGCAGCTAAAAAATTAGGATATCGTAAAAAGTTAGTCATACACGGCAGCAAGTTACCATCATCCCTATGTTGTATATACTTAGCACGTAATTTTAGTATGTCTTTTATAAAATCATCATAACTACCAACACTAAGAATATTTACTGTGGTCATAAATGCAAACACCATATTAAATTTACCGTATAGTTCGCTTAATACATAATCACAATTATTGTACCATCTATCATAGTTTAATCCATAACGTGCATATTCTGCAGCCGCACCACTACTTTCACCACTGGTAAAAATTTGAAACTCTCTAATTTTTGGTCCTATTTCTTTAGCAATAGCAATAAACCGTTCCAATAACTTAGGCTCAACATCAAGATTTGTATTAATTGCCAAAACTAGATCGTCTCTAGGATTATCTCTAATAGCCTCTAATACCTTCCAACAGTCTTTACTCATCAATGGTTCTCCACCAGTCAGTCGCAAGGTATGCAGACTAGGATATAGGTCGGGCCACCATTTCCAAAATGCGTCAACATAAGGATTGTCATCTTTATTGGGTATAGGCATGCGGCCAGAATCACGTTGAGCAGTTAAATTATTATGCTTGTAGTGAGTTGGGTAGTGTCCATGTTCTTTAATCTCTTCCATCCATTTACTACTCAGATCAGGACTACAGTATGCACATTTTAAGTTACACACATTACTAAAACTAATTTCTAGATAACTGGGTTCAATATCAGTTTCACTACCCTTTTCCAATATGTCATAGATATTAGGCATCGCCCAGCTGGTTTGGCTTTTATATATTCGATCACTAAAAAAGTTATTACCTTTTTCTTCAACTCTCCAACAGTAGTCGCACTCACTGGGCTTTTCCCCATCCAGCATTTGTTGCATGCGTTTCTTTTTATGTTGTGTATTATGCAATGCTTTTGGGTTGTTTTTTATTTCTTCAACCGGTATTTTGTGAGTGGGAGGATGGTGACAACTATGATTCATACCATTTTGCAGATATAGTGTATGCTGCATCCATTTGGCCAAGCAAAAACTAGGGCTAATACTGTTCATCAGCTCTCTAGTTTCTTCTAATTCATCCGTGTGTGACTTGCGGCCACCTTTTATGGTTTCCATATATAATCTCCAATTTCTCTTATTATAGCATCTTTAATCATTTTTGTCAATGTTGATTGAACAGTTTTTCCAACAAATTGGATGTGCATTTTCTTGGTCATTCATTAACGTTCTAAAAAACTCTCTCCATTGTTTACTATATAATATCTCTTCAATTGAGTTAACATTCTTAATACTTAACTCTTCATCCCATAGATTTGCAAAGTTTTCCTTTTTAAGAGGAGTATGATCTAACCAACAACACGGCACCATATATCCAGCACTAGTAAAGTTTGGAAAGTTTCCGAGATCTTTTGCTTTAGTAAAGTCAAAATTATGTGGCATACATTGTGGTTTAATCTTCTTCATTTAGGTCATACCTTATAGTTTGTCTAGTGCTTTGAATATTTGTGCTGTATAAACTTTTATCATCTGGCGGATCCAATGGACCATTATCATATCCAAATCTTCCACTTTTAACAATTAAAAATCTAAGTTTGTTTTCTTTAGCCATTGCCTTTGCCTGGGGGATTTCGTGTTGATTGTATTTAAACGGTATAAACTGCCATACAACAAGACTATTTTTTGGATTGAGATGCTTCTTACAATAGGTCATTGCATACCAACTTTCATCAAACTTTTGATTTACTCTATGTATCGCAGTCTTTTCATCAACTCCGTCTATACCAAAAATAATTTCTGTAAAGTAAGGTTGGCTGTTACATATGTCTACCAGCTCATGCCACCATTCCTTGGACTTCCAACTGCCATTGGTGTGGATTTGTACACGTTCAGTTGTTGTGGTACCAAGTGCCCTAAGTATATCTAAGAATTGTGGATTATATATAGGATCACTTATATTACCACAGAACATATTTTGTTTAAAACTATTGCCCAGTATAACAGCATCTTCTATTGTGAGGTCACCATAAGTTTTTTGATGATCTTTTACTTGATCCATTCCCCAATCCAATATTGTCCTGCTACAGAAAACACAAGCTAGCATACATCTATGTGTAGCATCAATGTTCACCTTGTATTCCATCAGCCATTTTACATAGTCATCATACATGTCATCAAACTGTTGATCTGTTAGTGCTTGATCTGCAAACGTTATACTCATGGCATAAACTCCATATAGTCTGTGCCGTGTATTCTATCTAAGATAGTCATTTGTTCAATAAACTTCAATCTTAGATCTGGATTGTTTAGCGCATCTGGCGTCATCCAGACTGGACTATATACTGGCTGATTGAATATACAACGTATGTCATGGTCGGCAAAAAATTGCCTGATATCATCTAATAGATGATTGTTTAATGCCTGTGGGGTACATAGTACAAAAATATTGTTAACATTCGTTTTAAGATCTAATATGTTAGGCCATACTTGATCCCAATCAGCATTTTGTCTTAAGTAGTTAAATAGAGGACCAACGCCGTCTGCGCTCACTGTTACCGTGATATCTTTAAATTGTCTAAACTTTTCATAATAGTCAGACAAGTCCCATGTGCCGTTGGTTGTTAGTGCCAGATTAATATTCTTTGCTAAATCATGTTCAATCAAGTAATCGATTATTTTTCTAACCTGAGGTATCATAATTGGCTCACCGCCAGTAAATTTAATTTCCATAGCATCATGTAGTTCATGTGTTAGGTCACTTACTTCTTTATGCCAACGGTTTTCTCTAATATTTCCGTAGTGTGCGCCTAAGCCAGAATTTTGTGGATCTTTAACAATTTGTTCCCATGTACTGCTAGCAAATGCACTGCATATTCTGCATGCTAAGTTACAGGTATTATTAATTTTTAGATCCCAAAACATTATCCCGGCATGTGTATCGACGTCGTTTAGTTTTTGGTTGTATGTAGTTCTATAACTGTGTCCATCTCGTTCTTCTACAGTTTTACATCCATGGCATGCGTCTAGCCATCCATGTTTACTTTGCTCGTACATTTCTAAGTGCTTGCTTTTCCAATCATCTTCAATTGAAAACTTAGGGTAATCTTTTTTATCAAACACACAACAAGGTAAAATACTACCATCAGGGTCTATAGTAACTCCATGTTTAAATAATTTACAGTAGCTCATATTTCTAATATCCTGCACAAATCTGGCAAATAATCTTGTATATCAAGTTTTCTAAATTCACTAGTAATATTTACCTGTTTTAAGAAGTCATTATAATTTTCTTGGCTGTAGACCGCATTATTGAAATATGAGCGTATACTATCAGTATGTCTGGAATATTCCAAGTGCTGTGCTACATTATGCTTGCTTTTTTTATGGTCATCTATTACGCTGTAGTTGAAAAACTGAGGCTGTGATGCATAGGTATACCCTAATTGCCATGGCTGAAAGTTCTGCTTTTCTGTCAGATACTCTGCTAACTGTTTAATATTCATTATATTTAATATGCTCATTGTACAATGATTCTGCAGTTGAACATTAGGGTGTGTCTTCCAAAATTCTAGTACATCCTCAACCTGTTCCCACTTGCCCAATGTTCTTATATACTCAAAGGGCTTACCAATTGCGTCCAGACTGAAACTTATAATAACTTTTTTAAATTTAGAAAACATCTGCTGTATGTCTGGATCAATCTTCTTAGTGCCGTTAGTGCTGTAAAAAAGTGTTATCTCGCTAGGGTCAGCTTCAGTTAAAACACGCTCTAAGAATGCTAAATGATCCAACTCATAAAACGGCTCACCACCTAAAACTTCTATATGCCTAAGTTTATCTAAGGGAACGTCTATTGAATCAATTGAAAACTTTTTTACTACGTTGCTTCCCCTGATTGCTGATTGGTCGTATCCTTTGCTCTGGGTATACTGTTGTTCCTTAATCCAACTTGTACTACTGTGACTGCCACATGTTCTGCAAGCTAAGTTACATTTATTACCTACATATAAAGAAAGATAGACTAAATCACCTACTTGTAACTCTGGTTGTTCCCAATAGTGTGCTAGCTCAGACTGTCGAGTTATACTTTGCCTTTTACTAACTTTACCATTATCTTCATCTTGCCAGCATTTTGCACAATCTGGGTGCTTGTGATTATTTGCCAATGATAGCCTAACTTCTTGCATATTTTTTGAATTCATGAAAGAGCTTGGCGTATTATTACTAGCAGATTTTGGCATCCAACAACATGAAGCGTTAGATCTCTGATCATAACCGTAATTAGCAAGTAGACAAGATTTATTTAATGACACTGCAATTTATCTATTCTATATTGCCTATAACGTCTTCTTCTCGAACCATTGGTGCCATACGACTGGGATTGACATATACTTCTTTAAAAAACTTACTGGCTTTGTCATCCATGTCTGATATCTCCAAGTCTAGTTCATCTTGAAGTATGCGGCCTAGCCGAACAGTTTCAGATTTAAGTTTTTCTACATTGTATTGATAACCAGTTGCTGGACACAATTCCCCTTCAGGATCTGCAAATTGCGGCATTACTGTCTCAGTCCAAAACTTAGTGTGCCATTCGAAATCACGCACATCACGCCAGTCCCAAGAGTCGCGATCCAAGTTAGTCATATAACATCCCAATCTTGATCCATACACCGCCCAAAGTCCATTAGTAATATCTTCACCAATGCTCATCCATACTAACATACGTTGATAGTT
>Ga0222717_10001993_pt1 | contig 16148 bp, 4 predicted proteins | sample C33_18DmetaG_FD_165053 | JGI IMG/M metagenome (GOLD analysis project Ga0222717, IMG submission 165053) | Estuarine water microbial communities from San Francisco Bay, California, United States - C33_18D | ecosystem: Environmental > Aquatic > Marine > Unclassified | place: USA: California...
GAAACGTCAGACTTCTCGCTACACCCGCTTCAACAGACACAATGGCATTTAAAGTAGTATGCCACAGCATAACAACATAAGGTGGAGAGTGAAACCAAATGGCAACAGATCATAATTTTAAGGTAAATAACGGGCTAACTGTAAAATCAGGGCAAACAACATTACACGGAGCAACAAATGGCTCGGATTCGTATATACTAAGAGCAAACAGCTCTTCGGGGGCAACAAAATTTGATATTAGAAGTGATGGAGTAGTGGTTGTATCAGGCTCACAGTATTTTTATGTCACCGCAACTGGCGGAGCATATGTAAATGCGCATACAAGACTTAGAGGTGGAGTGTCGAATGACCAAGGCGATCTTTCTTTATCCGATACTGTAAATATAACAGGCGACTTAAAAACAGGAGGAACTGTTAGATTAGACAGCTCAGGTAATTTAAGTAACATAGGAACTATCAGTAGTGGTGCAATTACAGCAACTACTGTAAATACAGGCCAGGGCAATAATGAGCTCTATGACATGAACCAAAATGTCAAGACTACTGATTCACCTACGTTTGATGAATTAACCGTCACTGATTTTGTAAAAGCCAGTGGTAATAATATTAAATTTAGTGCTGGTGGTACTCATGTATTAAACATAGATCTCAATAGAAAAATATATGCGCAGACTCATAATTCTACTGATATCGGATTTAGTACAAGTAACGCATTTAAAAATGCGTATTTTGCAGGAACTGGTAACTTTGGAACTATTAACACAGGTCAAGGCTCTACAGAAGTATACTTAATGAATCAGAACGTACGTTCAAGTGATTCACCAACTTTCCAAGATCTAACAATTCAAGGTAATCTCTCAATCACAGGAGATATTAACTCTTATAATGTCACAGACTTAGATGTTGTAGACAAAACAATTACTTTAGGTGTTGGTGGCACAGCTTCCGCAAATGATGCTGGTGGTATCATTGTTGATGGCGCAAATGCTAAATTAACTTGGGATAATGGCGATAGTAGATGGTCAATGAACAAAAGTTTACAATTTCATGCCGGTCCTACAACTACAAACCAAGGCATGGGTATATTCTTTACAGGTTTTGATAAAGAAGCAACTTCAGATTATTCAGATAATGCAAGTATAATTCACACAATAAATACAGGCGGACATGCAGGTTCTGTACTATTATTTAGCTCACAAAATGATGCGAATGATGGTATTGCATTTATAACAAACGCAAGTTCATCCCTCAAGCATAATAGTAGTAATATTCTTACTGCGGCAAACTTTGCTTCAAATATTACAAGTTTGGCTCCAATTGCCAGCCCAACATTTACAGGTGACATAACAATACCAACTAAGATAAGACATAGCGGTGATACTGATACTTACATACAGTTCACAGATGGTGAAGTAGATTTATTTGCAAATGGTCAAAATACCTTCTTAACAAGTTCTGGTGGAGTTGTAATCAATCCTCTTTCGGTCTCCACTTGTGATTTTATAGCAAAAGGCGATAATGATAGCGCTCTCCTCTATGTAGATGCTTCTGCTGATAAGGTTGGTATTGGAACGAATACTCCATCTGCAAAATTACACATAGACCAAACTGGAAATACTAGAAATGACGGCTTATTTATTGAAAGAAATGGAAGTACTTACGGATTAAACTTATATGTTAATAGTAGTGGTTATGGTGTTATTGGAGGCAACGGAGGTTTTACTCCTGATATAATAAAACTAGATTTTAACCAAGAATATGTAGGAATAGGGACCGATCCAAGTGCTAAACTGGATGTTGAGGCCGGTAGTTTAGGTGGTACAACAGGAAATACTACAACTGCTGCTATCTTTAGAGCAGGTCGTCAGAATCTAATTTTTCAAGATACAAGAACAGCAACAGGTACTGATTGGAATAATGCTACATTTAAAATGATAGCACAAATTGATACTACTAATCACCAATCAATTGATTTTGTTAACGATAGTAGTTTTAACGAACACATTGATATTAGAACTGGTAACCAAGTGTTTAATACAAGATTTACACATAATGGTAGAGTTGGTATTGGAACAAGTTCGCCAGGAAGAAAGCTTCATGTACAGGGAGAAATGGTAATTGAAGGCACCTCAGTATCTTCAATGTATGCTAGACCTACTAGCACTTATGCAAGTGCTGGATTTAAATTTTTAGAAGTTAGTGCAGTAACATCTAATAGTCCATATACTACTGCAATCAATTTTTCTAACTACAATGATAATAATGTTATGACTATTAGTGGCGATAAAGTTGGTATTGGAACAACTTCACCAAATGTCCCTTTAGAAATTCACGGCGCAGATATAGCAACAGGTGCGACAACTACAGCTTCTTCGGTATTAAGATTAGTCAGAGACGTTGTTGATACAACTCACACCCTAAGAAAAGATAGCGCAGTAGACTTTATGTTATCTAGGCAAGAAGCAGTTGCTAATAACCTTCCTTACACTAGACTTGACATAAGATTATCAGGTACAACAGATTCTTCATCACCTACTTTAGATGTGATGAGTTTACTGCATAATGGCAACGTTGGAATTGGAGAGACCAGCCCAGTACATAGAGTAGAAGCATTAGGTACAGACGCGGCTTTAATTGCACATAACTCTGGAAACTCAAGAGGCGGTATTGCTGCGCTATCAGGTCAAAGAGTAGCTTTTACATCAACTTCCCCCAATGACGATTTAGTATTTGGTAAGGCAGTTAATCCAGTGAGCTCAAGTAATTTTACTGAGTATATGCGTATTGATAATGGTACAGGTAATGTTGGTATTGGAATAACTAGCCCATCTGAGAAACTTCAAGTTGCCGGTAACATAGCCTTAAATGGAGAACTAAAACTTTGTACTGCAATTCGACATGCAAATTCGGGTGCACAAGTTATTGATAATGATAACAATACTTATTTTATACTTAATGACCCTGAAGGTTCTAATCGTATAAAGATTGGTGATTCAGGAGATGCATCTAATACTTATAGAAATACTACTCATAAATTTGAGCCTGTATCTGGTACTGAATATATGCGTATTAATGCTACTGGTGTTGGTATCGGAACAGCTTCTCCAGCGGAAAAACTCCATATTCATGCTGGAGGAATATATTCTACTCCTGTCACTTATGCAGCTAACCAAGATAATTGGGGATTAAAACTTGGTGCTTCAAATAATGCAGGTTGGGACTATGCAGGTATAAAACTTAGAGTAGACAGCACTGGTAGTCCTCGTATGGCGCTTATGAGCGCGGGCTCATTAGAGACTATATCTCTTTGGGGCGGTAAGGTTGGTATTGCAACAGCTTCTCCAGATAGTAGATTTACTGTAAATACTACAACTACTGGAGACGGAATAGAACTACAATCAAGTGAAGTTTCCATAGCAAAATTATCAAGAGCTGTTGTTGATAGTACGGTTGTTGCTTCTCTCGATGGTGTAGCGGGTCGACCAATACATATTGGCGGAGTTGTAAACGAAGATGTAATTTTGGCATATGGAGGTGGTAAGGTTACAATAGGTGGTCCAGGCGGTAGTACAACTGGACATTTAGAATTATATGGAAGATATTCCGGCAGTGACCCTAAGTTATCTTTTAGAAGCGATCATCCCACTAGTGGAAATACTACTGTTTGGGACATGGCTAGAATTACTGCTGATGATGGTGGTAATTATAATGGTGTATTACATTTTCAGGTAGCTGCTGGCAATGGAAGCAATGGCTCTGGCGCGGCACTTGCTACAGCAATGACAATTCAAGATACTAAGTATGTTGGCATCGGAACAACTTCGCCGGATACTAATTTAGAAGTTGACATAAAAAATGGTGCAGATGGCAATGGTATTCATATTACATCAACAAGTACTACAAATGATCCAACATTAAAACTAACAAGAAATGGTAGTGCAGATAGATTCCAGTTCATGGTACGTGGAGGTGCTGGTAGTGCTCGACTAGGAATTTCAGCAGGTACTAATTTAGATTCTGGATTAAATCTTGGCAGTAATAATGGATTGAGCATTGGCACAACTACTGCAGCTGGATCAGGCGGTTTACTTGTAGATAACGATATTAAAAGTAATTCAAGATTTGGTGTAGGTTCAGGTGGTAGTTTATCTGATGCTGCAATCTATAAAAACAGTGATACTAATACTGGTATCTATTGGCCAGGCGCAGATCAAATAGCGCTTACGACTGCTGGATCAAACAGATTACATATTTCATCAAATGGTGGCGTTTCTCTTAATTCACAAAGTCAACTTACAACTGGCGGTAATGCTAGGTTAAGTATTATAGATTCTTCAGTTCAGTTATCTATGGGTGCTTCTAATAATGACATGGCATATATTAGAAAACAAGGTGCTGGACAGTTTGCATGGCAAACATATAATAGTGGTAATAGTGGAATATTACAGTTACAACCTTATGGTGGTAACGTTACTATTAATACTACTGCTGCAGTTAGTAGTCATGCATTATCAGTATCTGGTAGGATTGGTGGCTTAACATATAGTGATTCATATGTACAGTTTACTGGTGGAAACGCCATACTAAAAGCTAACGATGATGTAGTAATAGGATATTCTAGTTACGTATATGTTAAACAAGCTGGTAAAGTTGGTCTTGGAACATCAGATCCTAAAGCAGAATTCCAGGTATATCATGCTGGTATCGATACATATTCTGTTAACACTTCAGCGACTAGTGCAGCTCAAGTAGATACATTTTCTGCTACTGAATTTAGATCTGCTAGGTTTACAGTACAGATTACAAACACAACTGATAGCACATATCAGATTACAGAAATACTTTTAATACATGATGGTACAACTCCATCAATGACTGAGTACGGTACAATATTTACAGGTTCAGCAAGAGAAGCTTCTTTTGATGCCGATATAGTTTCAGGTAATGTTAGACTTCTTGCAACACCTGCCTCGTCAGATTCAATGCAATTTAAGGTCGTTAGACATTCCATCTTAGTTTAGTAAATGTATAAATAGAAGTATAATAAATTTATTAACGCTAAACGGTGGAGAGTGAAACCTTATGGCAACACATCATAATTTCAGAATAAAGAACGGCCTCGAAGTAGGCGGTGTTCTTATAGTCAATTCAAGCGGACAACTTCAAGCAACCACTATAGGTGGTAACCTCGACTTTGCCGATAATGTCAGAGCGCGTTTCGGTGACAATAATGAATTCAGCATACACCATAACGCAAATGGTAATACCTATATAGGCGGTGGGACAGTCGTACACAATTCTAATACGTGGCGATTAATGAACATGGCTGATACTGAAGCTATTATTAAAGGTAACGCTGACGGAAACGTAGAATTATTCTATGATGGTGGATCAAGACTTGTAACTACTACAGCCGGTGTTCAAATACCAACCTCTAGTACTACAATCGGCTGGTCAAATTTAGCTAATGCTTGGTTATTAGTCGGTACTTCATCTGCTGGTATTGGTATTGATAATAATGAAATCATGGCCAAGGGTGTTGGTCCTTTATATCTTGGTACAGCTGATTCTGGAGCTAATGTAATAATTAGAGCTGGTGGAACTTCTGCAAGAATGACAATTGCAGCCTCTGATGGTGAGGTAACAATTCCAGGGGATCTAAGCGTTGGAGGCGATCTAAACATTACTGGCGATATTAATTCGGTATCAGTAACAGATTTAGATGTTGTAGATAAAACAATCACATTAGGTAAAGGGCAGACTGCAGGTAATTCAGGCGGTTCAGGTATTGTAATTGATGGTTCAGGTGCTCAAATGCTTTGGGACCAAACCGATAACAGATTTGAATTTAATAAGAATCTACATTCAACTGGTAACATCATTTCTGCAGCTGGAACCTCTCAATTTTATGGCGCACAGGTAAATGCTGGCGGTTTAAAAGTGCAAGGTGGTGGAACGTATTCTGATCCTGGTTCACAGATGTACCTTTACGCTGACGCTTCTGGACATGGTTATTTATCGGTTTACGATATGTATTTCTATACGGGTTCAAATAACTCAAGAACAGTACAGGCATTAAAGTTAACTAATACCGGAGATGTGCATTTAAAAGATAATGCGGTTCTTCAATGGGGTAATAATAGTCATTCTATTCAATCTGGTGCAAGCCATTCTGGTGGTGATATGACTCTTACCTCTTCAGATGATATGTGGTTTAGAACTCGATGGGCTAGATTCCTAGACATTGTTGGTAGTGCAGGAGAATATGCTCGTATTGCACACAATGGTTCTTGGATATATTCAAATTTAATAACTAGAAATCACACTCCTCAGTCAGATAGTACATATTACTTAGGTGCAAGTGGAAATGAATGGGCCGGTGCTTATATTGATACTGGTGTTTTTGGATCACTTGACGTATCTGGTAATGTGGACATCGATGGTACATTAGAAACTGATGGACTTACTGTTAACGGAAATGCTGTATATGTTAAGGATAATACAGGGGCTTCTGTTGCAGGAGCTGGTTACTATAGGGTAGCGGCAAATACTGTCGGCGGTGCTGGTAGAGGTGCATTTATCTGTACAGTATATACGACTGGCGGAAGTTATGCTCCTAAAGAAGTTGTTATTCAAGGACATGCTGATTGGAGTTCAACAGAAACGATTCATACTGTAAAAAGTAGTGCAGGTAATACATACTTTACTAAAGCAAGAATTGTAAGAGAAAGTGGAGATGCTTTCCTAGAAGTTTATTTTTATGGAGCAATAACAGATTTACAAATAGAAACAGTTGCTGTAGGTCAGGCTGGATGGTATTCTTTAAGTGGTGCACTGACTGCAGCTACAGGAACTGAAACAAGAACTGGCCCAGTAACTCTTATTGCTCCTGGTCTTAATACACAAGATGTAATAAATTCAACTCAAGGATTCCAGGTTAATAACCAAACAGTTATTGATAACTCAAGAAATATAGAAAATATTACAACCATTACAACAGAGGGTACTGCAACATCTGGTACCATTATGGATATCAGACCTTCAGACACTAATCAAATGTTTAGAGTTAGATTCCCAGATAGTTCAACTATGGAAATGGGAACAACCAGAGCAGGTAGTGGAAATGTTCAGAAAGCAGTTGTCTATGGACAAGCTGGAGTTGATATAAGTACTAACGGCGTTATACGAGCATCTATGACACAGGCCGGAGATTTTTCTTTAGATGCAGATTGTGGAGGACTCTACTTCGGAGGCTCGAATAGATCAACAACTACTAATGCTCAAGCATATATTAAAGAAAGCGGATTAAATCTAGATATTAAAGGTAACGATAATGTAAGATTATTAGGTGATGGCGGTACTGCTATATTACACGCAGATTATACTGGTAAAGTGTCTATTGGTAGTAGTGTTACAGCTCCAGCTTCAATACTTCATGTAAAAGGAACTCAGAGTTATGGATCGATTAGAGTAAGTCCAACAAGTGCAAATGGTGAATCTGCCATGGCATTTTTCCTAGATACAGCAGGTACTCAAACAAGTAATGCATGGGTTGTTGGTCATGCTGGTTGGGGTAATACAAACGATTTTGTTATAGGTAACCAAGCGTTTGGCGGGCCTGTAATGTTAATGCAACAAGATGGTAAGGTTGGTATTGGAACACTTACTCCAAGTTCAGTTTTAGACGTTAGAGCTAATCTTCAAGGAAATGGAACTGCAGCTACATCTACTGCATACTTTGTCAATAAAACCTCAGGCGCAACAAGTGGTTCAATTTATATTGGTGCATCTCAAGGTATAGATTGGAAAATTGGTAAAAACGTAACTGGAATTTCTAATAACGTTAACTTTTCTATTGCAGATTCATCTGGTAATAGAAGATTTGATATTGATGGATCAGGCAACGTTGGTATTGGAACAGCTTCTCCAACAGGTTATAGATTGGTAGTAGAAAATACGTCTGAAGATTTATTAAAACTACATAATTCAACAGACGGTTTAGATTCATTAATATCTTTCACGAATCCTGGGGGAACTTTAGGTAGAGTACAGGGAATAGATAACGGTGGATTAGGTTTTGATGTAGGCAATAATGCTGGCGGTATAGTTAGTAATGCAATACGTATTGATAATACAGGCAACGTTGGTATCGGAACAAGTTCTCCTAATGATGGTAAACTTCAAGTTAGTGCAAATTCAAGCTCAGACTGGGGAACTTACATTTATAATACAAATTCTTCCGGTTTAGGCCTTCACGTAGAAACTAATTCCTATGGAACAGAACAACTTTTAAGATTATCCTCTTTAAATGGCTCTGGAGGCTCTAACACAGTAAGAATGTTAGTCCGCGCAGACGGCAACGTTGGTATCGGAACAACTTCTCCAGGAACATTACTAGATGTTTACAATAGTGCCGCATCGTTAAATATTATCAGGGCAAGAAACGCTACGCAAGCTATTGCACTAGGAGTTAATAATGCTTCTGGAGGAGCATTTCTATTCGTTAATACTAATCATGCTTTACGCTTTGGTACAAATGGCTCCGAAAGAGCTAGGGTCAGTTCAACTGGCCGCCTCCACGTTAATCATACTAACGATCCAGGTTGGGATAGTTTAGGAACACTGGTTGTTAGACAAATAGCAGATAATATTGGTATTGGTATTGTCGATGATGCATCTCAAAACACGTTTCAGTTAAGAAATAACGGCACATTTGCTGAAATTAATTATAATGTAGACCTTCCTATAAGATTTTCTCAAAACGAAGTCGAGAGTATGGTTATTGATACTGGCGGCAACGTTGGTATCAACGACATAGCTCCCAATGCAACTTTAGATATTAATAATAATAATGTTGCGCAAGTAACCTTAAATGTACAACCTCCTGGTAGTGGTGATGCTCATGTTGCTCAAATATCAAGAGGTTTTGGTAGTCATAAAGGCAGTGGATTACATATTGTTGGAGCTAATTATACAAATGGTACTAATACAAACGCGGCATATTTAGAACTCGCTGCTGGCAGCTATAGTGGATCAAATACAAAATATATCCACGCATATGATAATGCTGGTACAGACTTTATGGTAGGTGGTGACGGTAAAGTTGGTATCGGAACAGCTTCTCCTGATGCTACACTTCACGTAGATGGTGCAGCAATTATAGGCGGTAATGCGAATAAAGCGACTACTCCTATTGCAGGATTGCATGTAATTGATGATACTTACAGCCAATGGCATCAAATACTTGGGCCTAGAGCTGTTGCATTAAGAGTTGAAGCTTATTGGCAAGGAAGTAACGCTCATGATAGAGCTATAGGCGATTACGCTGGTGGTATTGCATTTAATATTCTAGGTGGACATTCTACAACACACGATGATAATATGCATGGGTGGATTGGTCCTAGAGTCTGGGACACTCCTGGAAGAGAACGTGCTGCTTTAGTTTTTGCGACTAACAATGAGACAAGTACTCAACCATCTGAAAGTACAGCTACAATATTAGAAAGAATGTGTATTACACCAGCTGGTCTTGTTGGTATTGCTAATCCAAATCCTGGATATCTATTAGAAGTTGGTAGTGCGTCTCAAACAAATAGTAACGTATTTAGTGGTAGAGTCAATGGAGACTTTATCTTTAATTTATCAAAAGCTACTACGAATTTATTTTCAATCAGAAATAATAATACAGGTATTGTTCATTTAAATACACAGAATAGCGCGAATTTGGCTTTAGGAGTATCTACAGCAACTGGTACTGGAACTTTAATATCTGATTTAGTTATTGATAGTGCAACAGTAAGTGTTTATAATAAAATGCTTCGAGCGACTGCTAGTGCAGGGTTTAAAATAGGAACAACTGGTGGAGTTTACGAAAAATATCTTACAACTTCATACGCGCCTCATAATACAGCTAACCAGATGTATAAATTAAATCTAGGAAATGCTGGAGCATTAAATGGCCTATTAGAGATTACAGTACAAGGAACATATAGTCATCAAGACGTATCTGGATATGTAAAAAGAACTACTAATATAGGTCTTAATCCGAATGGTAGTGCTTGGAGAAATGATTTAATTTCTATAGAACAAAAAGGTAGAGCTGCAGACGGGATTGTAATTGGGCCGGTTCAATGGGATAGTTCTGCATCTCAATATTATGTAAACATTTATAAAATAACTGTTAATGGAAACGCCTTTACAGTCGGATTAAAACTTACTACTGCGAGTGGTAGCGACGGCGGCTTTTCAACTTGGACAATAAACAACCATACAACATTAGCTGCACCAACTGGTTATACAAGCAGATATGATACTAATGCAACGCCGCAAAACGTTGAGAGACTGCGTATTACAAATACTACGTCAGAGGCTTTAAGAGTTGATGGCCATGTGCATGCAGCAGAATATAATCTACCTTCAGGCGGTATGCTTGATTGGGCAAATGGTGACGCAAGAATTATTGAAGGTAACGGAGAAAACTACTCTTTATCATTACAAACTTATGATGGCTCTAATGTTACTACAAATACTAGATTTGACGGAGATAATTCTGCTCATCATTTTGGAAGTGAATTTTCTTTCTTAAATAATAAGATTGATATGCATTCTAATTCTACTCCTAATGGATTATCGGCTGCACCAACTATGCGTATTGGTGATTTTAGTAGAGGTACTGAAGAGCTACAATTTAATGTTTCTAGTAATGGAAGTGCTAGGATATGCTTTAAAGATAATAACTGGAGTGAAGGAACGTATATAAAAAGTAACGGTGACAGCTACGGTGGTAACATTTACTTTGGTGCGATGTGGGATGATGAAGAAGATAAAATCGTTATGCAACTACGACAATCAAGTGCTGGTGCATCGTACGATGCTAGAATGGGTATTAATACAACAGGCCCTGACTACACATTAGATGTTAATGGCGATGTTGGTATTAACGAATACATTTATCACAATGGAGATTCAGATACATATTGGAGATTTCAAGCTGATAGAATTGATGTTAGAGCCGGTGGTTCTGATACTATTACAGTTAAGCCTACACAGTTAGATATAAACCAGTCAGCAAAATATTCTGGATTTTCTACAGCAGGTGGAATGAACAGAGACCAGGCCATTTATATTGGTAGAGATCAAACAGATGCAAGTTCCGAATTTTTTACAATGGGCTTTAAAACAACCGCAAGATCTGGTGAACAGATGCATCCAACTAATGGACCATATAATGGCGGCACCGCGTTTTATATGGAGTGTGGTTCAACAGAGGCCGGAGGTATTTGCTTAGATCAAGATTCGGTTCACGTGTATGGTTCCTCAGATAGTGGTTCTACATTTAGAGTTATTGATAAAGACTCCGACGTTGTTACCTTTGAAATGAAACAAACAACCTGGGAGGGTGTATTTAGAGGTAACGTTACAGCGTTCGGATCTATGTCGAGTATTTCGGATGAAAGAATTAAAGAAAACATTGAACCCATAGAACCAGTTATTGAAAAAATTAAGAATGTAGGAGTTTATAAATATAATAAAATAACAGCTCCTGAAGCTTATAAAGATAGAAAAGAGATTGGTGTTATTGCTCAGGAAATTCAAAAAGAATTCCCTGATTTAGTTAATGAAGAAACTGTAGATCCTGAAAAAACTTATGGATTAGACACAATTCTTTCTGTTGACTATGAACATTTAACGGCTGTATTACTGAAAGGTATGCAGGAACAACAGGATCAAATTGATTCTATGAAAAAACAAATTGAGGAATTAACCTCTAAACATAACGGAGAATAGAAATGGCTATTACAAAAACAACAACGCTACGACAAGTAGCATACGACGCATCTCAAGAAGAAAACGCTGGTAGTATTACTGCATTCTTTATGAGTACTATTGATGACCCAGATGATAACGAATTACCAGTAATAACTTATAACGAAACTGTTTATACGAGATATACAATTTCAGAAGATGCAGATGGTAATGTTACTAGCACCGATACTGATATGTCTTCAGCAAATTCTGTAGTACAGGCAGTAGCGACTGCAGTCTGGGTATAAATAGATTAGAGTTAAAAATTAAATAGGAGTTTATGTGGCTAAATCCAAAGGTAGACTATTAGCAGAACTACTAGCTAGTGACGGTAAAGTAAAAGAAAGCAAAAGTGCACTAGATATCTCTGGAGGTAAACTAGCGCCTAGTGATATTCCAACTCTTCCTAATAGTAAATTAGAAAACAGTAGTATTTCTATTGCTGGACATAATACATCGCTTGGTGGTTCTGTAACTCTTAATACTGGTGATATTAGTGAACATACTAATTACAAATATTATACTGACACAAGAGTCAGAGCAGCTATAAGTGCTTCTGGAGATTTATCATATAATTCATCCACAGGTGTTATATCGTTTAGTGCTAGTGCTTCTCCAGTTATAAGCGTTAATAGCGCAACTGGTTCAGTCGTACTTGATACAGGTGACATAGCCGAAAACGGAAATCTTTATCATACAACTGCAAGAGCTAGAAGCGCTATAAGTGCAACAGGTTCACTATCATATAACTCAACAACTGGTGTTATGTCATTCACGATGCCAGCACAGAACACTTCTAATATTACAGAAGGTAGTAACCTTTATCATACAACTGCAAGGGCAAGAGCAGCGATAAGTGCATCAGGTAATGCAATAAGTTACAATTCTTCTACAGGTGTTATATCATCTACGTTTGAAGAATCACCATCATTTACTACTGTCGCATCTTCGTCCTACAAAATTGGTACCACTACAGTAATAGACTCCTCTCGTAACTTTATAGCCAACGCTAGACTTACCTTTGATTATAATGATTATTATCTTGAACCTGGCACTGGTAATCTATCACTTAAAAATGCTTCTAATGCTGCACTTGTTACACTAGGACAAGAATCTCAGTTTAACGGAACCGTAACAGTTAATAGTCATGTAAGTGGTATCGGAGATATAAATTTTGGAAAAGCTATTACTGGTCATAACACTTCATCTCCTGCAAGAATTACAGCAGGTAGTGCTGGCCAATTATACATAGATTCTACACAGAATCAACACATATATCTTGGTTGGTATAATAATTCAAGTTATGATATAATATCAGAAATGAATGCTCGATTTGCTTCATATAAAGATAGAAGTGATACAGCGTATTTTGTGAATCCAGCCGGTGCAAGTAATATTAGAAATTTAGTAATTAAAGGTACTACAAGTGACTCTTCAACAGATGCATTACATATAAGAAACTCGGGTGGAACATCACAATCATATTTTAGAAACGATGGAACAGTTGTTATTGGCGGAAGTCAATATCTTTATGTAACTGCAGGCGGTGGTGCTTACTTTACCAATTCAATCAAAGCAAGAGGTGGGATACACAACGATCAAGGTGATCTACTATTAAACGATAACGTTGCGGTGAGTGGTTACACTAACATGACCGGCCAGTTATCATTTACAACTAATAATACTGCTATTAGAATGAGAGATTCTGCTGGTGCATATACCAGAACTATGATTCTCAATGGTAGTAACACAATGTATATTGGTCCTGTTGATGCTTATGCCGGAGGCTCAATATTATATGGAGCTTCTTCTAATGTATCAGGCCAAACTTTTTATGTTGGAGGTAATGCTAGATTAGCAGTTACAGGTTCTGGTATTACAGTTACTGGTACTATTACCGGTGATATTACAGGTTCATTGTCTGGTACAGCAACACAGGCTTCTAATCTTAACAACCATAATACTGGAAATTTATCAGAAGGATCTAATCTCTACTACACAGATGCAAGAGTAGGAACATACCTTTCAAATAACGGATACGCAACTCAGTCAACTATTGTCGCCGCAATTACGGATTCTGCACCAACTACATTAGACACACTAAACGAATTAGCCGCTGCGCTTGGAGATGACGCAAACTTTAGTACAACAGTTACTAATAGTATTGCGACAAAAGCTCCATTAGCAAATCCATCATTAACTGGTAATACAAGTATTGCTGGTAATTTAGTGATGTCTAATAGTACATCTGAAATTAGATTGGGTTCATACTTAAAATTACATGGTGCAACAGGAAGTAATACTGCAACACTTTCGGTAAATGCTACTTATGACGGAGCTCAGACTGATTCTTGGACTCCAGGTTATTCAGGTGATGTAAACGCTGGTATGTTTATGTTACGTCAATTTTCTGGTGGTTCTGGCACAATGCAAGTCTATCAGAAGAAACATGGAACAACCTCATCATCAACGGGAAGAGGCACATTCACAAAAACCGCAGAATTTAATCATGATGGATATTTTTATGGAAGAAATTTAAGATCAGAAAGATATTACTCTTCTGACAATACAGCATATTATACTGATCCATCTGAAACTTCAGTAGTTAATAAGTTTATGGTTAACGGCGGTAGTAATAACTCTGGTAAAGCAGATTTTGCTGTAGGCGCAGGTGGAAATCCTCAAGTATCGTGGAACGGCAATCAAGTTCAGATTGGTGGTACCGATATGAACTGGAATGGTAAAATAAACTATGGCAGTAACATATTCAGTATGGCTGCATGGGATGCAAATATTCAGTTCTTTAGTCAGGGTGGTACTACAAGTAGAAATATAGTATTTAAACCTTCTAACGCTGGAACAGAAACAGAACGATTAACTATTCATGGAGATAACGGCGCGGTAATTGCAAGTTCTCAAATGAGAGCTCCTATTTTTTATGATAGCGACAATACAAATTATTACTCAAACCCTGGCAGTACCTCAGTATTTAATGCATTAACTCTTTCGACATTAAATGCTACAACATTAAATGTTTCTGGCAATACTCAACTTGGTAATGGAAGCGGCGACATTACACACATTAATGATATAGTTCATATTGGTGCTACTGATAGTGGTGATTCTGATTTATACTTTGGAGAAGGTAGCACTAACAATATTAGATACGGAGTCCATTGGGACTGGGACTCAGGATATCGATTTACGTGGAACACAAGAAATAATGGTACTGATTCAACGTTGTTCTATTATGATACTAATAGTACTAGTTACATTCATTGGGGAAGAAGCCATCATATTGCAAACAACGATATAAATTATGTCAATCAATTACATTTTAATGATGATGTCCGGTTTCTTGATGAAGGGAATAGTAGTTATCTAAGATATAAGTCTGGCCACACAACAACCGGCGGTATTAAATACTATAACGGAAACGACGCTTTACAAGGTTTTGTTTATTTTGATAATGCTGGGTTTGGCTTATTATCTGCGGATGGCAGTTGGGGAGTTAGAACCTGGAATAGCGGAACACATATATATCACTCGACTAGATCACCGGTCTATTATGATTCTGACGATACTACATATTATGTAGATCCGAACCACACAACTACAAGTGCGAAGTTTGCTGGTAATGTACAACATACCGGTCTAACAATGACATCTGGTAGTGATGTTGATCAGTTATATACAGTAACGGTCTCAGCTCAATTAACTACTTCATGGCAAGATACTGGAATAAATGGTGGTGATTTATCAACTGGAACTTATATAGTACAAATATACGCTGATAGCGATGTTCCTAGATATCATTATAGTGAATATTATTCAGGTGTTATGAGTTGGTACAATGGCAGCACTAACAGTAACGAGGTTGATGAAATTACTTTGCATAGAGCAGGCCATGCGCCAAATGACGGAAATATATTCTTAAGAACACTAAGACATCCAAGTGGCGGAGACAATTTAATGCTACAGCTAAGATCAACACACAATTCCACCAGTGCTAGTAATTATATATTTAAATTTAGGAGAATGATATAGTGGATTTACCTATAAATAGTAATATGAAATATACAAACAGAGGATTAAAGAATGGCATTTAGAACCGGTGACGGATTAGAAGTTAATGGCATATTAGTAGTCGATGCCGGTGGTAACATTCAAAGTGTTCCATCCGTCGCTATAAACCAAGCTAAATCCGCAATGGACGCTACTAACCTCAAGCTTGAGGTGAATGGTAATATGTCTGTTAGAGCGGGTGGCTATCTCTATCAAGGAATAACAACTAATAATATTGGCAGTTGGAAGACGCGTATTGGTAATGGAAATAGTTCTAC
>Ga0222717_10001996_pt1 | contig 16134 bp, 16 predicted proteins | sample C33_18DmetaG_FD_165053 | JGI IMG/M metagenome (GOLD analysis project Ga0222717, IMG submission 165053) | Estuarine water microbial communities from San Francisco Bay, California, United States - C33_18D | ecosystem: Environmental > Aquatic > Marine > Unclassified | place: USA: California...
CATCAAGATGGTAGCGATAACTGGGCTGACAGCCTCTTCATTTCGGTTTTCGTTTTTCATATTTTTGTCCTCCTTCCCCTTTCGGGGGGTAGCGCTACCACAGCCATCGTCATATTAAACGATATGGTCTATTTAATTCGCGGAGAAGGCCAAAAAAGGCAAAAAAGGCAGTTTCTTCAAATGTTACTTTTTGTTGTTTTCCGCGCCAAGCGAGTGGAGCATACGATTTGTAAGACTTCGAACTTTGCAAAAATAACGAAACCAGCCTAACGGCTCGTGAGAGAATAAAGGTGAACAGGGTGAGAGAAACGCAGAGGGGATGGGATGCACTCAAACGAGAACTTCAACAGCCCTGTTCATGTAAGCCCATGATTTCACGGTTTATATTGGTTTTTGAAGGGGAATCCGTGATTTAAACGTCACTCTACCGTCAAAATCTCAGGTCCACCCGACGTAACGTGTACGGTATGTTCGAACTGAGCGATGTTCCCACCGTCTTTACAACGGAGTACATGATAAGTTTCCAGGAAGCGGATGCTGATCAATTTCTTCACAAGCGCATTCCACTTGCTTTGCAAGTTGGCTTCATCTGCATCGGGGAAGGGTTTCTTGAGCATAGGGAAGGCCCAGCGTTCTGCAAATGGAAGCGTTGAGTAGCGCTCCTCAAGGTTTCTAGCCATTTGAGCCCCAAGAGGTTTAAGTTGATTTTTTGCTCGTGCCTTCTTTGACGTTGTCATCCCTGTTACGCGATAGATGTTCGAAGAGTGTGGGGAGCCGATGTTTTCAATCATCCCTGAGGGGCCCGTTGTATTGAACGGCTCTATGGCGTAGATTGAGCCTTCTTCGACAACGCCTCTGAACCCTTGATTGTCCTTTCCACAAGCGTAGGAAGGAACTGAAACCCCTGCGTGAAGCTCCCACGGTTTGAGTTGGTGACCGCACAAATTGCGAATCGGTTGGAATCCTGCGTCGAGAGAGGGTTGGGCAGCTGCTTGACCCACTTTGTACCACGGGGTGCCAGGGTGAAGCATCTCAACTGCTGCATCCCGGGCTTCTTTGGCAGCCTTGATTTGCTCGGTATGGTTGTTAGAGTTCCCGATCTCCATGCACAGGGCGTTATCTCCGATGTGTCCTTTAATGTGAACTCCGAAGTCGATTTTGACTAAATCGCCTTTTGACAACACATTGTCATTGTCCCAACCGTCAACACCGTCAATCAAGTGGTTCGTGGTAAAATGTGCAGCCATGTCATTGACGGCAATGGTTGCAGGGAAAGCAGGTTTTCCGCCGTGTCGGTGAATAAAGCGTTCCGCAGATTCAATGATTTCGTGGAAGGTTTTACCGGGTTGTAATTCCAGTTTCATGGCTTCCAAGGTTCGGCGAGCAACATGGCCTGCATCCCGCCAATACTTCAGTTGCGATTCTTCCACCATTCAACCACTTCATGTGTAGGTACAATGCCCTCTCTCATAACAGTTACCACCGGACCAGCATCTCCACCATCTGTTACTTTGATGATTGTACTGCCCAGACCCCCCGGACAATCCCCCTCAAGGATGGCATGTGGCTTAAGCCCTAATTCGACTCCGGCATCTTCTGATGTCAGCTGAGGTTGTTCTCCAGATTCATTGGCACTGGTTGCCGTAATCGGGCCTACTGCGCTGACCAATTCGCGAGCGATTGGATGTGCAAGACATCGAACTGCCACGAACGAGCCTCCCAAGCGTTCGTCAAGCGTTGTTCGGGCTGGGAGAATAAAGGTCAGCCCTCCTTTCGGGAAAAACGCCTCCATTTCAATCACTTCTGTTTCGACGATGACCAAGGTGCTGGCTTGTTCTAAAGAAAGAACGCCGAGGCTAACCGGCTTATCGGGTGATCTGTTTTTGAGAGTGAATAATGCATCCAACCCTTCCGCCGTAGGTAAACAAGCCAGTCCAGGGAGGGTACTCGTTGGATACGCAACAACCCCGTTGTTCCGGAGATGATGAAGCGTTGGCTCACCGATCATGAAAATCCCTCATGATAGGGCCCACTGCGTCACGTGGAGGTGAGCGATGTTGTTTGCTAATTCTCGGTCCTCTGTCTTGACCAACAATTTCCCGCTTGGATAAAGCGTTAGATCACAAGGACCTGTAAAGGTCCAACACAATACCGAACGAATCTCAACAATGTATCCTGCGGCTTCTATTGCCAAACCAACGTTGTCCAGGTTCACTGAACCAATCCCGTCTGGTACGATCTGCCATGAGGCTTGATTGCCACAGAGTTCCATCGCAAATCCGTCTGACATGCAATCACTTCAGAGCTTTTCAGGACGAGATGGGGGGCCGGATGGAGGACCGCTTGGTGGACCGGATGGAGGGCCGCTTGGTGGACCGGATGGAGGGCCGCTCGGTGGACCGGATGGAGGGCCGCTCGGTGGGCCGCTTGGAGGACCGCTCGGAGGACCAGAAGTTGGTTTTGATGAAGATGGAAGTGGAGGTGGAGTAGCCGCTGTAGCAGGTGCGGTTTTTGGCTCTTCCACAGGTTCTGGGACGCTTGGTGGTTGAGGTTCAGCCACGGGTTCTGGAGCAGGCTCTGCTGCTGGCGGCGTAAGGGGAGTCAACGGTGTCAGCGGCGTGAGCGGGGCAAGCAGTGGGTCAGGACTGCTGGCAGCGGGGGCCGGTGTTGGCTCAACCGCCGCAGGCTTCTCGTTCTGCCAAGGAGGAGTTCGGGGTCCATCTTCTTCGTCTGCAGTTCCTGCTTCGCCGAGAACCACTTTTGTTGAGCCACCTTCGCTGTTTTCACCGAAATACGACGTCATCGTGATGGTTTCAGCATCAATGATGCCGCGCTCTTCGGTACTACCGAAGTCATCAAGATGATTATCGAATGCTCCGCTGAACAAACTCGAGCCAATCGCATTGCCCATCTTCCGACCTTGTTCTGCCTGGAATTCAAAATCCGCAGCGTATGGGCCTAATGAGATTGCATGTCCGCCGCCGTTGAATTCAAACGTCCATTCACCGGCGTCGATCGACGCTTCAAACTTGAATTGGCGTGTTAATCCGGGCCCAATGGAACTGATTCCATCAATGGGTTCGAAGCGTTGACCTTTGTCACTCACGAGTGCTGCGGATAATCCTCCCACCGGAATGGCGGATTCATTCGTCAGTTCAACAACGACCATGATGATGTCTTCATCATCGTCATCAATCTCCATCGTGACCGATTGAAGGGAAGTGTTCAGGGAACCTGCTCGGGCGCTGTGGTCATCGCTCATACATTCTCACCAACCGGCACTGAGAGGTGGCTGTACTTCAATAGCGTGCTTGAAATTGATAAAAATCAGCGAAGACCGAAACGAGTTTCTGCCGGCAACGACCAATCTACTGCCGCCACGGTATGGTGTTTGAGGTCAACCTTGGTCCGGTATTCTTCTTTCGATGATTGGGCATTGTAGGCATCTCGGAGTCCAAAATACAGCCATCCGACCGCTGGAATGAGATAAATCAGTTTGGCCATGGCCCGTGGGCCCCAATGATGTTGTTCGAGTAGAGTCCCGTTATCATGAACGATAGCGATTCGGAATCCGCGCTGAGCAAGTGACCTACCGATGGTTTGGCCGGTGTACTTGAAATAGAGATAAAAGGCAGACAGGAAGACAAACCAATTCAACACGAAAAAGGCTCCAGTCCTCAGGTCAGCAGTCAGAAGGTTCACATCAAACAGGGCCGCCATAAGCCGTCCACCGGTAGCGAATGAAAGGACGACGCTGATCAACACGACATCGAGCATAAAAGCTGCAACTCGCTTCCATGCTGGAGCGATGAGCATACCTTCCGGTGCTGAAGCCAGGACGGTTTGAGCGAGCGTTCCGCCACCTTGAACCATCGTAATGGGACTGTCGGCCATGGTGTTAGGCGTGGGTTCTCCTTTGTCAATTTGCGCTTTTAACTGTGCGTCAAATGCCAAGCAAATAATCCACTCTCATCGGCCCAATCCAGATATGCGCGCCAGGTTGGGTCGTGGCGTAGTGTTGTTGGGTGACCCAGAACAATCAGTCCGCGTTTTGCCCTGGTGATTGCAACGTTAAGACGACGATGGTCTGACAGGAAGCCGACTTCACCTGCATCGTTTGCACGAACGGTGGAAAATACAATGACGTCTTTTTCTCTGCCTTGATAACCGTCCACGCTCTTGATTTCCAAGCCACCGTACCGCTGGCCAGGTTCCAAACCGCCAGCTTGTTCAAACAGTGATGAGAGCAAACGAACTTGGCCGTTATAAGGCGTTACAATTCCTATTTCGCTGGCTTGAATATCACCCATAGCGAGCAATTCATCAACGATGCCTATGACTTTTGCAGCCTCGTCAAGATTGGACCGGCTTTTCCCCTCTTCGTCTTGAACTTCAGACCCTTCTATTGGAATAAAGGCCATTGGACGGTCCCAATCGGGCCATAAGAATCCTGCAGGAGCAGGGCGGTCTGTCGACGCGCAGCCATCTTCCAATCTGTTCTCATAAAATCGGGCGCTTGGATATTCGCGCATGACTGGATGCATACGGTATTGTGTCGTGAGCATCGTTGAGGTAAGTCCGCAAGCAATCAATCGTTCAAAGAGCGACCGATTCAATCCACCCTGTTCAGCACGCCGGCTGATCACTGTCGGCGGGAGTTGTTGATGGTCGCCAACCAGAATCAATTGCCGGCATCCCTTCACGATGGGGACCAACGCGCTCGGCTCGCTGGCCTGAGTGGCTTCATCCATGAGAACGATTGGAAATTTTCTGGACTCCAATAAACGATGGCCACAGCCGATGGTCGTCGCACAGATGACTTCCGCCTCATCCAAAATACTCGCCATCATGTTGGCTTCAATCCGACGAATTTCTCGTTGATTGATGCTGATGTCCTTATGCATCAAACCCTTTTCTTTACCTCTTAACGAAGGAAGGGCCTTGCGGAGTTGACGTTGTTCGTCCTGAAGAAAGGCGAGTTCCTCTTGCATGGGGTGCTGTTCAACGAGAGCGTCAAGCGTTGCATCTCTCAATGCTTCCCGCACCTTGACAGGACGACCAATACGCAAGGCTTTGACTCCCATATCAAGGAGGCCTTCGAGTAAATTGTCAACCGCAACGTTGGATTCAGCAGTCGCCAGTAAGGGGCCACTGCCCAAATGGGCCATGGTGTTGAGAAGGTGGACTGCAGTGTAGGTTTTCCCCGTCCCAGGCGGACCTTGAATGAGCGTCAGACGTTGAGAAAGCCCCAGTTCAATGGCCTGTTGCTGCGAATTATTGAGGTGAGAAACGTTAGGGCGGGGGGCACGCAGTGATGGTTTTCCTCGGATGTCGGGGGGGAGCGAAGCACTTTCATTGACATCCAAGACATTCGCCAGAAGAAGGTCCCTGAGCACGGTTCCGCTTTCACCCTCTGTGGAATGAAATCCGATGAGAGCCTCATGCATCCGGTCATGGGCAACACGGTTTGCTCCACGGTCCAAGCGCCATCCACCTTTTTTGACATCTTTAGGCCGTTCTTTAACGACGATTCGTATTCGCGTCGGACCCCGGTCCAAAACTACGCCTTCAACGACCTTCTCTCCCCAAGGCCTTGACCGTGAGATCAACACGATATCCCCGGGCCCAAACCGATGGTTCGGCATCCGGTCACCGCGTTGTGTTTCAAACACGATGATGTCATCGCCAAAAAAACGGCCTTGTGGCCTTGCGCTGAGGTCGAACATCGCCACGCCAGCAACAACCAAACGCTGTTTAGTCCAAGTCTTCCAGCGTTCTTCAACCAGTTGGGTTTCATCGTCCAATTCTTGTTTGATGAGTTCTGTAAAGCGTTGAAAATGGTCTTGGCTTTTCCGCCAACGGTCCGGCATGGGTTCTCCTTTGGCCATCGGAACATCCGGCACTGCGGCATTGTTCATCCGATGCACTGAACCCTTTCGTCCCATGGCGTCAACCAAGTCGCCTCGCTTCATCAGCATATGCCTTGGGAATGAAGCCTTAGGTAATCGGGAAACCCGCATTCTTAAACCAATATTCTACGGCCGAGGACTGGGTGAGTTGATGTTCGGTCGCAAAAAGAAGGAGAAGGAGGCCGATGGTCACCCTTGCCCCTATTGCGAATTTTTGAATCAAGAGGGGGCTGAAACGTGCGTCCAATGCTACTACTCGCTGAATAAATCAGCACGAGAACAGCCAATGGCGAAACCTACGGCTACCGGAGATGAAATCATGAGCCTTCTTCTTGGAGACAATGAACTTCTGGAAGAAGATGCAGAAGTGGTTGAAGCAGTCCTTTCGCTTGACGATGTTACCGTTGATGTTGACCAATACGAAATCTCTATCGCACAAACCGATGAAGACGGTGAAGTTATTCCTGAATCGTTTCAATTCATTGAAGGGGACGGGCCCACCTTATCGGAAACAATCTCCAGTGAAGAAGAGGAAGATGTGGAGTTGCAACCCAGCGATGCCCCTGCTTCTTCAGTGATGTTTGAAATCGAAAAAACAGACCCCTTCGCCGAAGTAGCAGAGCCGGTTCATACCGGCAAGGGTGGTTTGTATTCTCCATCCACACCGACAGCAAATGATGACGACCTGCTGGGGAGTGTGGGGCCAAATGTTGGTGAGGCCACCCCCGACCTGCCGGACCTTCCTGATGACGAGCCGGTGCAGTCCTCTCTTGCACAAGCCACCGCCTTTGAGGCTGAAGTTGCTGCCACGCCGGAGTTGCCAGCTGACATTCAACCGAGCCAACCGGAACATACCTCAGGCGCCCAGTCTGCAGCTGTTGCTCAAACGCCTCTGAACGAAGAAATCGCCCTTCCTGAACTGCCTGATGACGACGATGTCGCTCAACCGACTGATACGACTCCGACCGCGCAAGCACAGGAAGAAACACCTGCGCCGCCGATTGACAACAATCGAATTTGGCCTTGGCCTCAAGGTCAGCCGTGGGATGAACACCGCGTGTATCAAGAAGTGGTAGAAGCGATGGAGCACATCAAGCACGGACGAATGAGTGAAGCGGCGACAACGCTGGACACGCTCGGACCACATCTGCATGAAAACCTGAATATGTTGTTGCACATATCGGTCCTCATGCAACATTTGGGTCGTCACGACCATGTGAAGTGGACGCTCGACATGGCTGCGTATGTCCATCCAGCCCATCCCGAAGTTTTGCGTGCACGGTCTCAACTGCTCAATTAGGTGAATGAGATGATTCAGACACCAACACTGACTCTGAACAACGGCATAACGCTCAATCCTGCTAAAAACAACATCTTGACCGACCTTCTCGATACATACAACGAGGATTCTGTAGCCGCTCAGACAGCCCTCCCGTGGCTCAATCCAAACGAAGACATTCGCCGTCAACTACGGGATATGCTCTTCGACATCCAAGCCCAAAACGGGACGGATCAACTCCATTTCTGGTCCATCCACCAGCCAGAGACCAAGAAATTCATCGGTTTGCTGGGTCTAGGAGACGAACTGCAATCGTTGCATGCCAAGTACAACCTGGGCTACTGGGTTCGCAAAGGCCATCAAAAGAAGGGTATTGCAACGCTATGTGTAGACGCCGTCTTCAATTGGTTGAAACAACGTGGAGGTGGAGTTGTCGTGGAAATCGCAGTTCATCCGCACAACGAGGCAGGCCTGGCTACTGCCACTGCAATATGCAACCGCTGGAACGGCGAACGACTCGACCAATTTATTGGAATTGAATTCAACGAACGAACCGTCCCCCACCATCTTCACCTCGTCGATATTGGGCGTGGTGAGGCGTCATGAGGACTTGGTACACCGTAGATAGCGACGATTTTCGGCATCTGCCTCAGTACCAAGGTCACCCGACAAGGAGCAAGAAGCAGACGCTTCATTCCAACACTGAACTCTCGGCTGAGTTTCTCCTTGGCGTTGAAGGGTTTCGCAGGTGGATGGGACGTCACGACCATGCGGTGACCCTTTTTCTCATCAGTGACTTGCTTGAAAACGATAAGTTCAGTTCTCTTCTTGAGGGATTGCTCAACACCTTTGGAGAGCGACTCACCGTGGGATGTCATGGTCACAGTCACCGTTCATGGTCGGCTTGGGGCGAAGATGTTGAAGGGTTTAGTGCGATGTTAACAACTTCAACGGCCCTTCTTCAACAATCTGCAGGCTCTTCGTTTCGTCCTTTTTTTAGAGCCCCAAACGGATACATCGCACCGTGGATGGCCCAGGTGTTGGCTGAACATGGATATACCGTTGATTCGTCGGTCAATCCTTCTTGGCTGGTACGCTACAAAACAGGTGGAAGTTCATGGAAGTCGGTGAACTCAGCGATGGTTCAAGCAGGGATGGTTGAACGTCCCTGGAAAACGAGATTTGGCTTGCCCGTAACCGGCCCTGCTCTGTTTCGATTTCCTCTTTCCCTCATAGCAAAAAGGGCGTGGACTGCCGCACCTTTACCGCTTAAACAAGACGAAGTGTTTGAAGTGAGCAATCACCGAACGAACTTGGTCACGCTCTACTGTCATATTCTTGACTTTGCAAAAGAAGCCGGCGCGTGGACACCACCCGAAGCATAGCTTGAGTTGATACGACCGTCATGATCGAGAAGGAGTTTGCCCGTCCATCACAATTCTGTGATGTCGTTTCTTTCGGTGGAAATGCCAAAATTCTTCTCAGCTTTTGCGTAAACTTTGGCCTCGATAGAACCGTCTCTTACCAGCGAAGAAAGAGCGGCGAGGGCGATGGCTGCCCCATCAATTTCAAAGAATCTGCGAAGGGCTTCTCGGGTATCTGAGCGGCCAAAGCCGTCCGTCCCTAAAACGGTGTAATGTCCGCTCACCCATTGCCGTATCATGTCGGGAACAGCGGCCATGTTATCCGAAACTGCAACGGTTGGGAGTGCTTCTGAGAGAAGGTCTTCAATCCACGGCTTTCGGGCTTCCTCACTCGGATGGAGACGATTCCAACGGTCGCATTCGAGTCCCTCTCGTCGCATCTCTCCATAGGACGTAGCAGAATAGATCTCACAGCGAACACCGAAGGTCTCCAACTTCTCAACTGCATCCAACACTTGAACCATTATCGGTCCAGAACCGATGAGGCGAACAACAGGACCGTCGCCCTTTGGAGCGCCACGCAACAGATACATTCCGCGAACAATTCCTTCGTCTACACCTTTTGGCTTGGGCGGCATTGGATAATTTTCATTGTAAACCGCAACGTAGTGAATGACGTCCTTGTTCTGAGCATACATCTCATCGATTCCATGCCGGATGATCGTGGCCAACTCGTAAGCAAATGCTGGGTCCCAAGCACGCACGGCTGGATTGGTATGGGCCATGAGTAGAGAATGGCCGTCCTGATGTTGCAACCCTTCTCCATTCAGAGTTGTACGACCTGATGTTGCCCCCATGAGGAAACCGCGAGCGCGTTGGTCTGCAGCCGACCAAATCAGATCGGCTACACGCTGGAATCCAAACATGGAATAGAAGGTGTAGAACGGTACTGTAGGATAGTGATGGGTCGCATAAGATGTCGCGGAAGCGATGAACGTCGAGGTTGCTCCAGCTTCATTGATTCCTTCTTCCAACAGCTGTCCTTGTTCCGACTCTTTGTACTTCATCAGCACCTTGTGGTCAACTGGTTTGTACAATTGGCCGTCTGGATGATAAATTCCAAATTCCGAAAACAAGGGGTCCATACCGAAGGTACGAGCTTCATCGGGAATGATAGGCACAACACGCTGGCCGAATTCCTTGTCCTTCATGAGAGAACGAAGAACACGCACGAATGCCATGGTGGTTGAAACTTGGGAAGTTCCTTTCGTACCTTCATCAAAGTCTGCATATGCTTGTTCTCCTGGAAGGGCAATTGTTTCATCGGGGACGGTTCTTGAAGGCATGAACCCGTCAAGGGCTGCTCGGCGTTCCTTGGCGTAGGCCACCAATTCAGGAACGTCTTCAGGAAGAACGTAAGGATAGGATTCCAAATCGCTATCGGAGAATGAAAGTCCGAGGTCGTCGCGCATGAACTGCATCGTTTCCATGCCAGCCTTCTTCTTTTGATGCGTCGTGTTTCGTCCTGCAAAGGCTGGCCCAAGCCCGTATCCTTTGATGGTTCGAATAATCACGACCGTCGGTTGGCCTTTGTGAGCGGACGCCTGTGCATACGCCGCATGCAACTTAACGAAGTCATGTCCACCAACGTCAGCACATAGGTCAACAAGTTCTTCGTCACTGAGATGGGAAACAAGAGCGCTCAACCCGTCTGTGTTGAACAATTCTTTGCGGATGGTAGCCCCGTCTGCTGTCATGATTCGTTGTTCATCTCCGTCAACGAGGGCGGCGAGACGAGACGCTAACAGGCCTGCTGAGTCCCGAGCAAAGAGGTCGTCCCAAGAACTGCCCCAAAGAACCTTGATGACGTTCCAGCCTGAGCCTCGGAATCGCCCTTCAAGCTCTTGCACGATTTTTGAGTTCCCGCGTACCGGTCCGTCCAAGCGCTGCAAATTGCAGTTCATCGTCATCACGATGTTGTCCAATCCTTCTCTTCCCGCCAGGGACAACTGAGAGAGTGATTCGGGTTCATCGGATTCTCCGTCACCCATTGTATACCACACTCGAGAGTTGGCTGTCGTGACGAGACCACGATCTTCCAAGTAGCGATTGAAACGAGCCTGATGGATGGCTGTCATTGCACCGAGGCCCATGCTCACTGAAGGAAATTCCCAGAAATCCGGCATCAAGCGAGGGTGGGGGTAGGAAGAAAGGCCCCCTCCGGCAACTTCCTGTCGGAATTGTTCCATGTTCTGAAGCGTAAGACGTCCTTCCAGCCATGCACGTGCATAGATTCCAGGAGAAGCATGTCCCTGCCAGTAGAGATGGTCGCCAGAGCCGTCCCCGTCTTTACCTCGGAAGAAATGATTGAACCCAACTTCCCAAGCATGGGAGGCTGATGCATAGGTGGAAATGTGTCCGCCGATGCCTTCGAAGTACTTGTTTCCCCGAGTGACAAGCATCATCGCATTCCATCGTAGAATTCCGTGAAGGCGCTCCTCCAAGTCGAGGTCACCGGGGTAAGTGCCTTGGCCGTCCGGATGAATGCTGTTCAGGTACGGCGTGTTGACGACGTCGACATCAACGCCAACCTCACGTGCAGCGCTGAGGGTTGCATGAAGAAGACGTCGTGCTTCTTCTTCACCGAGTTGTTCCTTCACTGCTCGAATGGAATCCATCCATTCCCGTGTTGAAACAGGATCGGGGTCGGGTTGTGTTGACCGTCGAGTAAAGCCCACTTGATGTCCCCCTTGGGGAGTGCTCAATGGTGAGGGTTTTCAACCCCTCGGAAAAGGAACCCCTTTGGTGACGCCCGATAGCATCACTTCGCTGGAAGAAGGGAAATGCCCCATTAGAGGCCAATACTCATGGTATCCCACGGCAATACATAAGAACCGACTTTCCGAGCCGGCTTTATGTCCGTTGAGGCTATGGTACAGAAGATGATTGACGATTTGACCGAATCCCTTGTTGATGCTGCAAAGCATGACAAAGGAAACTCCGCAGCTGGTACTCGCGTTCGCAAGGCCATGCAAGCTGCAAAGAACACTGCACAGGACGTGCGCAAGCAAGTCCAAGCAGACAAGAACTGAGTTCGTTTGGATTTTCAGGGCGGCATCGCCCTTTGAACAACACCCTTGAGTGGATACGTTCATTTGAAACACGCACGAGCCCTGCTCATGCTTCGCCCACTTGAAGGGATCAACGTTCTCGACCTATCCAGGATTCTTGCAGGCCCTTATGCGGCCCAGTCGCTTGGTGATCTTGGTGCAAACGTCACGAAAATCGAAGCCCCGTGGGGCGACGACACACGAGGATGGGGCCCCCCATTCCAGAAAGGATTCAACGGTGAAAACGTTGCATCCTATTTCTTGTCATGCAATCGAGGCAAAACGATTCGTACAGCCAACATCAAAGAAGAACGAGCAGCCATCCAATCGTTGATGGCCCAATCGGATATCGTCATTGAAAATTTCCGCCCAGGAACCTTTGAACGGTATCTTGGGCCGCTTCCAAAAGGAATCATTCTGTGCAGCATATCTGGATACGGTCAAGACGGGCCCCGGCGCGATGAGCCTGCCTTCGACCTCACCATGCAAGCGAGGTCTGGAATCATGTCCATCACGGGAGAGGCTGAAGGACCTCCGGTAAAAGTCGGCGTTGCATGGATTGATGTCATGACAGGAATGAATGCCGTTAGTTCAATTCTTGCTGCACTCTTCCACAGAGAACGAACGGGTGAGGGTTCACGAATCGACATCTCGCTTTGGGATACTGCGATTGCGGCGCTGGTGAATCAGGGCCATAATGCTCTGGCAGGCGACACCCCGCGACCCATGGGGACAGCTCATCCAAATCTTGTCCCTTACCGTGTGTTTGAGGCGAGAGACGGATGGTTTGCTGTTGGCGTTGGGTCAACTGGACAGTGGAATATTTTGGTCAAGGCTTTGGGACTCAATGCGCCCGAAGAATGGCAGGAGAACAATGCACGTATTGCTGAGCGTGAAGCCGTGGAAGGTATGGTTCAAGAGCACATCGCCAGCTATTCTCGAGATGAATTGGAAGCCATGTTGGTGGGCATTCCTTGTGCGCCCGTTAACACCGTTAACGAAGCCCTAAACGATGTTCAATCCATTGCCCGAAAAGCCGTTGTGACGGTTGAAGGAGTTGAAGTCCTCGCCAGCCCCTTGCGGTTTCATCAAAACGAGAACAATGAGGTTTGACCTGCTCCCCGGAGAAGGCCGGCTTGTGTTAGTTTCTCGAAGGCTTGGTCCATTCTGCGTTGGCTGAACTGACGTTCTTCTTGTAAAAATTTCACCAAGCCTTTGCGGTCAACATCGCCCTGTACAAGGCGTTCATCGTCGACTTCAACCACCGGATGATTGAGGAAAATTTCTCGGATTTCGTCAAGGCGCTGTGGTAATTCTTTGCCTTTTGCTTCACAAACCGCTTCGATGGTCTTGTGTTCGCGGATTAACTTCAAGCCCGTCTTGGGTCCAATGCCTTTGATGCCCGGGTGGAAATCCGTGCCGATCATGATGGCCAAATCCACCAACTGCTCGCGAGATAAATCTTGGTCGTTCAGCATTGACTCCAGGTTGATTTGTTGTGCGTTAACAATCCGCCCGTAGCGCTTTGTTCCGTCGTCCATAAGATTACGAACGAGTACGGGGGACCCGTACAACAACGCATCCCAATCTTGCGTTGCTACCACATCGAGTTGACCCTTCGCAGCCATGACTGCTGCTTGGGCTTCACCTTCTGCCGCTGCCGTCACCCAAGGGACTCCAAGAAGGTCAAGCAAGCGTTGAGTTTCTTCTACCATCTGTGGCGAATAATGGACGATCCGTTGGGCCATTTTTTGTGCGAGAGGAAAATCACCTGCTTCCAATGCTTCAATGTGAATGCGTTCGGCTTCCTCTCGTCGGGCACGGCGCTGGGCAAGTTCTTCTTCTTTCAATTCGGGTGAATCACCATCGAACACGAAAACAGGCTTGATGCCGATGCTCAACAAGGTCGTGGTTCGGTGAAGAAATCCCATCAGGTGAGATACTGCGTTCCCATTCGCATCACGAAGAGGTAATCCGTCGCCTTCGGGAGAGCGGTCCCGCATGGTCGTGAGGAATTGGAACGCAGTGAGAAAGGCGTCAATACCTACTTTCTTACCTGCAAGTTCTGACAAGATGATGGTTTCAGCCGGTGCTAAATCCTTCAAATTACAGCCCATGCAAAGAAGCAGCGGGTCACCCTATGTAGGGGTTGGCCTGCGAGAGCATCAAGAAGTCAAAGCCACAGGCCGGGTCATGGGCGAACACCTTGCATGTCTTCGGGGATGGCACCCTGCCCTTGCTGCAGCCGAATTGGCTGCGCTTCTGCCCAAGGCAAGCCATCGCCCAACAACGTCGCACCGGTGGGTGTTTGTGGACGGTTCAACGCCGCCTCAACGCAACGAAGCGCTCCGAATAGCCAGCGGACTGCAGTGCTTTCTTGAGGATGGATTTATTCATCCGTGGGATGATGAACATGCGTTTCTTTCTGTTGTTGAGGCTTACCTTATCCAACACCCTGTTAGCGGTTCAGTGGCCGTTAGAGCTTGGCGCCAAGAAGGGAAAATTCCAGGCGTGAGTACCAGTTCATTAGCCGGGAAAATTGGAGGCATCATGGTACGTGGAGCGTACGACATTGACCTTGAAACTCCTGATTACATTCTGGCTCTCATCGCAGATGGACCCTCTTCATCCCTCGCATGCGGTTGGATGGAGGGGGGTGGAAATGCATCCTTTGGAAGCGGTGAACGACGCGCTGCAGAACGTCCATTCTTCAAACCGGTGAGCCTTGACCCTCGCCTTGCTCGGCTTGCGGTGAATCTTGCCGCAGGACCGCTTGGCACTGGACCTGTTGTTGACCCGATGACTGGAACTGGCGGATTCATTATCGAAGCCTCGTTGAGTGGGCGGGACGGCATGGGAATTGATATCCACTCTGAGATGGTAGAAGGGGCAAGACGAAACCTTGCATGGGCACACGGAAGCGATGAGCATCCAACCTGCTACATCGAAAGAGGAGATGCCACGAGAATCGATGATGCTCTTCCCGATACCTGGCATGGAAACGTTTCGGGATTCGTTCTTGACCCGCCCTATGGCAGAAACTCCCAAGGGAGCATGGACGCTCAGTCCCTGTTGAAGGCTACGTTGGAAAGTTCGTACCGAACGGCTTCACAAGATGCCGGTTTTGTTCTTATTCTGCCGATCAAACCAATGGGTGAACGACCAAACCTTCCAGTGGAATTTGAGGAAGCGGTTGAATTGCTGAGCGGTTCATGGCCCGAACTCTTGCTGTTGCTGAAGTCGTGCGGATGGCTGCCTAAATCGGCTCACGTCGAGCACGTTCACAAAAGTCTCAGTCGTTTGATCCTTCTTGCAAGATACGTTCCTCAAGATTGAGAAGGGTGAACGCCATGTCCCCTGGGGGGTCTGGGAATTGTTCCCTGTGAGGGCACCCTTTGTCGAGAATGGCATCGTCCTGTTCGTCAAGCACATAGGGATAGGTTCGACACCCTTTGGGACGAATTTCGTAAACAGAGCACAAACCTTCAGCGTTGATGTCTGAGGAATCGGTCAGAAGGAACACGCATGCCCGAGTGGAGGACTGGTTCAAGAGGGTCAAGGCTCCGTTGATGTCAACTGCGAAATCAGACACCTGCATCCCTGTTCTGCGAGCAAGACGGGCGGCTTCGGCTTTGGTAATTGGCATCGTTGTCTCCCGACAACACGCAGAACATCCCGTTGGGATACACGGTAATTTACGCGCCATGTCCTATCCAAGGTACCCGCCTTATTGAAGAGGGGTGGACATCTCGGAGGGACAAGGGCGATTGGGGTAGCTTGGATATCCTGACGGGCTTCGAACCCGTCGACGCGGGTTCGAATCCTGCATCGCCCACCATGCAACGGGCCTTCCATACGCCCTTTAACGACTCATCGGATGAGAATTTTTTGAGTGCGCGTTTCAAGACTCGTACTGTTTCGGTCTATGGATGAAAAGGAGACACAAACATGTGGGAAAAGGGTGGGACCCCCGGGCGAACCCAACCACGGTTGATGTACTTCCACAACAGAGTATAACATGAGAATACAATGCGAGGAAAAGGCTCACAAAAAAAGGCTCGGCTGGAACGACTGAAGAACGAAATCATCGATTACGTAGGCACATCACCGGGCGCATCTGCAGCGGACATCGTCAGTTTCCTGTCAAACGATCGTAAAATGCGAAATCATGGCTTAACAACCAGAAAAGTTGGATTGTTTATCCCACGCCACCTCTCCGAACTGATTGGATTTCATTTGGACTCCTCTACAGGTAAGCGAATCTACCATCTCGTCGCTTGATGAAGCACCACATTCATGCCGAGGTGCTTCGTGCGCCAACACATGAACTGGCCAACCTCTGCCCAACCGGAGGCTTTGTTCCCTTCATTCAGCGGTAGCGAAGATGGAGCAGTCCCTCAGTTTCCAGCAGGTGAACCAGCCTGGCGAATTCTTGACCCAGCCCACCCACTGGGCATCAAATCCAAGATGAG
>Ga0222717_10001998_pt1 | contig 16126 bp, 13 predicted proteins | sample C33_18DmetaG_FD_165053 | JGI IMG/M metagenome (GOLD analysis project Ga0222717, IMG submission 165053) | Estuarine water microbial communities from San Francisco Bay, California, United States - C33_18D | ecosystem: Environmental > Aquatic > Marine > Unclassified | place: USA: California...
AACTTAACAGATGGAACTATTCACAGATTTAGATCACAGACCACTATTATAGCAACAGGTGGTTACGGAAAAGTTTATCAATCAGCAACTTCAGCTCACACTTGCACAGGAGATGGCAATGCAATGGTTTTAAGAGCAGGTTTGCCATTACAAGATATGGAGTTTGTTCAATTTCATCCAACAGGAATTTATGGTGTAGGATGTTTGATAACTGAAGGTGCAAGAGGTGAAGGTGGATTTCTTGTGAATGGAAAAGGTGAGAGATTTATGGAAAGATATGCGCCTAATGCAAAAGATTTAGCCTCAAGAGATGTTGTGAGTCGTTCAATGGAAATGGAAATTAATGAAGGTCGTGGTGTTGGTAAAGATAAAGATCACATAAGTTTACATCTTGACCACTTAGATAAAGAAGTTTTAGATGAGAGATTGCCTGGAATAACGGAAGCAGCAAAAACATTTGCTAATGTTGATATAAACAAACAACCGATTCCAGTGGTGCCTACAGTTCATTATAATATGGGAGGCATACCAACAAACTATAAAGCTGAAGTTTTAACATTAAATGGATCTGAAAAAACAGTACCAGGATTAATGGCTATAGGAGAAGCTGCTTGTGTATCAGTTCATGGAGCAAATAGATTAGGATCTAATTCTTTAATTGATCTCGTAGTTTTTGGAAGAGCAGCAGCTAAAAGAGCAGCAGAATTAGTAAAACCTGGAGCACCTCACGAAGAAGTTTCAAAATCAGAAACAGACAAATGTTTGGATAGATTTGATAAAATTAGAAATTCAAGCGGTTCTACAATGACGTCGGAGTTAAGAATAAAAATGCAAAAAACGATGCAGTCGAAATGTGCAGTTTTTAGAACAGAAAAAACTTTGAAGGAAGGTGTTGATCAAATAAGAAAGCCCTACGAAGGCATGAATGATATTTCCGTAAAAGATAAATCTTTGCTATTTAATACAGACCTAGTCGAAACTTTGGAATTTGATAATTTAATACGTCAAGCACTGACAACGATGGACTCGGCTTACAACAGAAAAGAAAGTAGAGGCGCACATGCGAGAGAAGATTATAGTAAAAGAGATGATAAAAACTTTATGAAGCATACTTTAGCATGGCAAAGTGATAATAAAGTAGAAATTAAATATAGAGATGTTCACTCAAGAACTTTGACAAATGATGTTCAATATTTTCCTCCCAAAGAAAGAGTTTACTAAATAATGGTTCAATTTAACTTGCCACAAAATTCTAAAATTGAAGTTGGCAAGTACTACAAAGACATAACTAATTCTAATAATTTAAAAAAAATAAACGTATATAGATGGGATCCATCAACAGGGCAAAATCCAAGAGTTGATACATTTGAAGTTGATATGGATAATTGTGGACCAAAAGTTTTAGATATATTGTTTAAAATTAAAAATGAAATAGATCCCTCTCTAACTTTTAGGAGATCATGCGCTCATGGGGTTTGTGGTTCGTGTGCAATGAATATAGATGGTGTAAATACATTAGCTTGTATAAAATCTCATACGGATATCAATGGTGATTTAAATGTTTATCCTCTTCCTCATTTAAAAGTAATTAAAGATTTAATTGGAGATTTAACAACACTATATAAACAATATGAATCGATTAAACCATGGCTTACAACAGAACAAACTGGTGAAGAAAAAACAGAATTAAAACAAACTCAAAAAGATAGAGAAAAATTAGATGGATATTACGAATGTATTTTGTGTGCCTGTTGTTCCACATCTTGTCCAAGTTACTGGTGGAATGGAGATAAATATCTGGGCCCCGCGGTATTATTGCAAGCTTATCGTTGGATAAATGATAGTAGAGATGGAGATAGAAAAGCGAGATTAAAAAAAGTTGCCGATGAACTAAAATTATATAGGTGTCACACCATTATGAATTGTACTAATTCATGCCCAAAAGGATTAAATCCTGCAAAAGCTATCGGTTCTATTAAGAAAATGCTTGCAACAAGCTAAAACCTTATTTAATCAATTACATCATGAAAACTATTGAGCACTTTGTTAACGGAAAGTCTTTCAGCGGTGATTCAAAAAAGGTGGGAAAAATTTTTAACCCAGCTACGGGAGAACAAGAGTCTGAAGTAAAATTAGCTACCATAAAAGATGTAAACGAAGCAGTTGCAAAAGCAAAAAAAGCATTTGAAAATTGGTCAAACAAACCTCCCCTTCAAAGAGCTAGAGTAATGTTTAAATTTAAAGAATTAATTGAAAAAAATTCAGACGAACTTACCAAAATAATAGTAGCAGAGCATGGTAAAGTATATGAAGACGCTAAAGGATCATTAAATCGAGGTTTGGAAGTAGTTGAATACGCATGTGGAATTCCACAAATATTAAAAGGAGAATTTACAGAAAATGTTGGGTCTAGTGTCGATAGTTGGTCCATAAGACAACCCCTTGGAGTTTGTGCAGGAATTACACCATTTAATTTTCCAGCAATGGTTCCTATGTGGATGTTTCCAATGGCAATTGCTTGTGGAAACACCTTTGTTTTAAAGCCATCAGAAAAAGACCCTTCATGTTCAATGAGATTAGCAGAGTTATTAAAAGAAGCAGGCTTACCAGATGGAGTTTTTAATGTTGTTAACGGAGATAAAGAAGCAGTTGATGCTTTAATAAATAATAAAGATGTTGTTGCAATGAGTTTTGTTGGATCAACACCTATTGCAAAGTATATCTATGAAAATTGTGCAAAAAATGAAAAAAGAGTTCAAGCTTTAGGTGGCGCTAAAAATCACTGTGTAGTAATGCCTGATTGTGATTTGGATCAAGCGGTTAATGGTTTAATGGGGGCCGCTTATGGATCAGCAGGAGAAAGATGTATGGCACAGTCAGTTGCTGTTGCTGTTGGAGGAATTGGAGACAAATTAGTTAGTTCCCTAGCTAAAAAAGTAGAAGCACTTAAAGTTGGACCTGGTATGGACAAACAATCTGAGATGGGTCCATTAATTACAAAGGAACATTTAGCTAAAGTTAAAAGTTATGTAGATATCGGTGAAAAAGAAGGAGCTAGGCTAATTGTAGACGGTAGAAATTTTAAATTACAAGGATACGAGAAGGGATATTACATTGGAGGATGTTTATTTGATTACGTAACTAAAGACATGAGAATTTATAAAGAAGAAATATTTGGTCCAGTATTATCGATTATTAGAGCAAAAGATTTTGACGAAGCTTTAGAATTAGTTAACGATCATGAGTTTGGAAATGGAGCAAGCATTTTTACAAGAGACGGGGATTCGGGTAGAACATTCTCTAATAAAGCAAAAATTGGAATGATTGGCGTAAATATACCAATACCTGTTCCAATGGCTTTTCATAGTTTTGGTGGCTGGAAAAGGTCTTTATTTGGTGATCAGCACATGCATGGACCAGAAGGCGTAAGATTTTATACTAAATTAAAAACCATAACATCAAGGTGGCCATCAGGACAAAGGTCTAACCCTGAATTTGTTATGCCAACAATGAAATAAAAGGAGAAAAATGAGAAAAAAAATCACTTTAATTGGTGCAGGACAGATTGGGGGAACACTAGCACATCTTATTGCAATAAAAGAACTTGGAGACGTAGTCTTGTTCGACGTAGCAGCTGGAATAGCTAAAGGAAAAGCTTTAGACATAGCTCAATCATCACCTATTAATACATTTAATATAAATTTATTAGGTACTGACAATTATGAGGACACAAAAAACTCTGATGTAATTATAATTACTGCAGGTGTTCCAAGAAAACCCGGTATGACACGAGATGATCTGTTAGGAATAAATCTTAAAATCATAAAGCAGGTAGCAGATGGGATAAAAAAAACTTCACCAAATGCTTTTGTTATATGTATTACCAATCCATTAGATGTAATTGTAATGGCTTTACAAAAATATTCAGGTTTACCAAAAAATAAAGTAGTAGGAATGGCTGGAATATTAGATTCTTCTCGATTTATATATTTTTTATCCCAAGAACTAAAGGTTCCGGTACAAAAAATTACATCACTAGTTCTAGGTGGTCACGGAGATAGTATGTTGGCAATGCTTGGCCAAACTACAGTTGATGGGAAAAAAATTGAAGATTTAGTGAAAGAAGGAAAAATAACAAAAGAAAAATTAAATCAAATAGTAGATAGAACAAAAAAAGGTGGTGCTGAAATAGTAAAATATTTAGAAAAAGGATCAGCTTTTTATGCACCAGCTGCATCGGGAGTGCAAATGGCAGAAAGTTATCTTAAAGATTTAAAAAAACAACTTCCTTGTGCGGTATATCTAAATGGAGAATATGGGGCGAAAGATATTTATGCTGGAGTGCCTGTTATCATTGGATCTAATGGTGTGGAAAAAGTTATTGAATTAGATTTATCAGCTGACGAGAAAGATAATTTTGAAAAATCAATTAAAGCTGTAAAAGATTTATTTGATGCTGCAAAAAAAATTGACTCATTATTATAAAAAAATAATTTTTTTTCTTATATTATGCATTGGCCCCTTTGCATTTAATTATCATTATGGATTCATTGGCTTGATGCCGATGGATAATACGGTACTATTTAATGGAGGCTATCGAGTATTAAATGGATATGTTCCATTTTCTGACTACTGGCTTGTTACAGGTCCGCTACTTGATTACATAAACGCCTTCTTCTTTAAATTATTAGGTGTTTCTTGGAGTACTTTTATAATTCATTCTTCAATTTTTAATTCATTAATAGCTATAGCAAGCTATTTCTTTTTTAAGAAAATGGATTTATCTAGTTTATTTTCTTTAATCTATGCATTGTTATTATCATTTCTTTTTTACCCTGTAGTTGGAACACCATTTGTGGACCACCATTCTACTTTTTTTTTAATCTTAGCATTTTTTTGTTTAATGCTTGCAGTTAAAACTAATAATGAAAATTATTATCTTTTTATACCAACTATTTTAAGTTTATCATTTTTATCCAAACAGACACCTGCTGCTTATGGCATCATTATTATACCTTTTATAATTTTATTTATTTCCTTTTTTAAAAGGAAAGAAAGAAAAGAGATAATTAAAAAAACACTTATAGGAACAATTTATGGTTTAAGTTTTATTTTAATATTTTTTTTTATAACTAAAATTAAATTTAATTTTTTTTTTGATCAGTATATTATTTTTGCTTCCTCAATTGGGGAGGATCGTCTTACAAATTATAGTTTTAATTTTTTTAATGAATTGGTAAAATATAAATTTATTTCATATTTTTTATTAGTTTTAGTATTTATATTAATAAAACTTAAGTTAAATAAAAAGCTCAGCTTAAATACATTAACTATTATTGTAACTTGTATAGTTTTATCAATTATATTAATTTTTCATCAAATTTTATCTTTAAATCAAAATTTTATTTTCTTTTTAATTCCATTCTTAAGTGGAGTTATTCACTCATATTATAAAAAAGTATTAAATAAGAAATACTTTCTAATAATAACATTTTTAATATGTATTCTAGGAGTAGGTAAATATCACTTAAGATTCAATGAAGAACGAAAGTTTAATGAATTAGAAAACATAGATATTTCTAAGGCTGTAGATGCAAAAATTTTAAATGAAAAGTTAGCTGGATTAAAATGGATTACCTATATAAAGCCTGCAATACCTCATGAAGAACTTAACAATTTACTAGAAGTCATGAATATTTATTCTCAAGATAAGGCAAAAAAATTATTAATAACCGAATATCAAATAATTGCACCTATATTGAATATATATGATAATTCCCCAAATCAATGGCACCACCCTTCAGTTAGCTTTCCATTAAGAGGAAATAAACATTTTAAAATGTATAAAGATTATTTTATTGCTCATATAAAAAAAAATAAAATTGACTTTATTTATGAGACTAGAGAAGATAATAAAACTATAACTAGACTTATATTAAACCCATCATGCATAAATCAAAATAGAGTAGGTAAAATGTTAATTAAAATTGAATTAATGAAAAACTGTGAAGATTTACAATGATTTTCTTTGAAAAAATTGCAATTCTATTCTTTGATATTATAGATAAATATTTTCATCAAAAAAAAATTATTAGATATTTGAAGAATTACATTGATCATGTGTCAATTTTTTTTGATATTGGTTCACACAAAGGAACTTATACAGATTTATTTTTAAATAACTTTAACATTAAAAAAATAATAATGGTTGAGCCACAAAAAAAAATATTTAAATTTATTAAAAAAAAATATAAAAAAAATAAAAATATATTTATCTATAATTACGCCATTTCAAATAAAGAAAAAATGCAAACTTTATTTGTTAACAAACATGATTTAACTACGTCACTTAGTCAAATAGATAAAAAAAATAAATATCTAAATATAAAAGCAAAATTATTTGGGGGAAACATCGATGAGATGATCTTAAAAGAATATAAAATTAAAACTGTAAAAATGCTTAAAATCATACACTTAAAAAAAATTAAAAAGATTGATGTTTTGAAAATAGATACAGAGGGTCATGAGCTTCAAGTGCTGAAAGGTATGGAGAGCTATCTAAAAAAAAATGTTAAATGTATTGTCATAGAATTTCATAATAGCAATGTTTATTTAAATTATAATGCAAGTAAAGTTCATCAGTATCTGAAAAATAATAATTTTATTTTAAAGAGAAAATTCAGTTTCCCGTTCACAAGTTGGGAAGATAGAATTTATATCAATCAATCTGCTTAATATTTTTAATTAGACTAAGTGCTTGGTATTCAAAAATATTCTTATTTACCTTTTTAAAGATAAAGAAAGATTTTTGACAAAAATTTTAGAAAAAAATTGTTATAATAAAAAATTAGTAACTGAAATGTTACTTAAATTCGAAATTAAAAATTGTTTAAATTAAGTAATGCTGTATTGAATTTACATTCCTTGTTAATAAAAAGTTTGATTAAATTCTATTTGCTTATAAATATATATTATCTATAAATATTAAAAGATAAATTTATTAATGAATATTCACGAACATCAAGCAAAAAATTGATCCAGATCTTTAATCTAAATGAGAGCAAAAAATAAAAAAGTTCTTGATATAATTGTTGTTGGTTCAGGTATTGCCGGATTAAATTTTATTGATAAATATTTAGAAAAAGGTAAAAAAATTAATGTAATTTCTCCAAAAAAAAATAGTTTACTAAAAGCTAACTGCAGCAATAACATTAAGATTCTTCCTACACAAATGAGAGGTAAACATTCTGAGGTTGACAATTACTTTGCTGCCAATGATTTAGAAACACAATTTAACTGCAAAGCAATAGGATCTTTAAGTTTTGGAGGGTTATCAAATTATTGGGGATTACAAATTGATAATTATATAAATAATGATCAAAAAAATCTAAAAAAAAAAAATTTTAACTCAATAAGAAATTTTTTCCTAGAATTTGTAAAAAAATATAATCTGTTAGGAAGTATTAGCATCAATAATAAAAAGGTATTTGATAATGATTTCTTTATACCTAAAGAATTATCAAATCTAGAAAGTGAAAAAAATAATAAATTAGAGTGCAGAAAACCAATACTTGCCTTTACATCAACTAAAAATTTTAATGGTGATTTAAATAACATTAAAGAAAAGCATCAAAAGCTCACAGCTGAGAATATTTATAAAAAAATCAATAAAAAGAATAATATAATATTCCATAATTATTATTTGCAAAAAATTAAAAAGAAAAAAAATTTAATTGAGTTAACTTGTAAAAATAATAATAAAGAAAAAAAATTTTTAGTAAGAAAATTAATTTTTGCAACAGGAACAATAGTAACAACAAAAATTTTAATGGACTTTTTAAATATTAAAAATGAAGTAAGAATTAAACATCATCCTCGTTTGTTAAGTGTCTTTTTTTCAAAAAAAATCTTTAAATATAATTTAAATTTTACACCGGCTTTATTGCAAATTATTAACAAATCAAAAAAAGATTATTTTTCAGCTGACCTAAGACCTGGTAATAAGCTAATTACAGACTCAATTATTGATGCGTTTCCTTTAATGAGGCCTTTGAAATTTTTAATAAATTTGACGAGAAAAAGACTAATTTTTTCTAATATTCTTTTAGACTCTGGTTACAGTAATTTGTATTTAAATAAAAAAAATGGAAAATTTAGGCTTTACAGCAAAGAAAAAAATTTAAAGTCTATTTTGAGAATCAAAAATAAGAAAATATTTAAATTCTTATTTAATAAAGGATTAATACTTCCAATATATAGAACATTTTTTCCTGGAAATGGAGCTGACTACCATTATTTTGGCACAATCCCTTTCAAAAATAATGGTAAATTAGCAGTTAATAATAATTGCCAACTAATATCATCAAAAAATATATACATTATAGATGGATCAATTTTCGATTTTAAAACTAATAAATACCCGTTTGGTATAATAGCTGCAAATGCAAGAAGAATAGGCAAGCATTTATCTAGATGAAATTCTTTAGAATAAACATTTATTTAACTATAAAATATTTTTTCTTTTCACTTTTTTCTAGTCATAAAAAAATTACTAACAAGATAAATAAGTATTTAAAATTTTATTCAAATAAAAATGAAATAATTTTAACAAGTCAGTTAAGAGTTGGTTTTAAATTAGTTTTAAATTATTTAAAGGAGAAAAATCCAAAAAAAAATGAAATAATTGTAAATTCATATAATCTGGCTGAGATGATCAATATCTGCCAAAATACAAACTTAAAAGTTAAATATGCAAAATTAAATAATAATTTATTCATTGATGAAAATGATTTAAAAAAAAAAATAAACAAAAAAACTTTGGCTGTTTTAGTAACAAATATTTTTAATACTTATGACAGCTCTATTAAAATAAAAAGTATATGCAACAAAAGAAAAATCCCTTTGATAGAAGATAATGCAATTTATTTTGGTAATTTTAAAAAAATAAAAAAAAAGAAAATATATGCAGGTAGTTTTGGTGATTACATTTTAAATAGCTTTAATATTATGAAAAATATAAGCGGCATGTATGGAGGGTCTGTTGCCACAAATGATAAAAAGTTTGCCCTTTATGCAAATGTAAAAATAAGTAAATATAAAAATTTTCCTATTATAAAATATTTTAAACAATGTTTAATCTTTTTGATTTTAAAAATATTATCAAATAATTTCATCTATAATATATTTTTTTTTAATATCTTAAAAAAAGCAAATATATCTCAAAATCGTTTTATCCTAGGCATTATATATCCAAGTATAAAATTTAAAAAAACAAGTTTACCTGAGTATTATTATTCGAAAATAAATTCTTTTTCCAAAAAAATGATTTATTATCAATTGAGCGATAATATAAACTTTAATAAAAATCATATAAAAAAAAAATTGAATAATATTTTTTATCATAAAATTTTGAATAAAAAAAAAATTAATGGAATAGAATTACTTAAATATGAGGATCCAAATTTTCAAAACTATAATGATTATCCTATTATTGTTGAAAGAAAAAAGGCATTAGTAAATTATCTTTTTTCAAAAGGTATTGAGACAAAAACAGTACAATATGTTGACTGTCAAAAAATTTTTAAGAGTAAAAAAAGTAATGAATTGAAAAATTATGAGAATAAAATATTGTGTTTACCTAATCATAAGCTGATATCAAAAAAATATATTATGTTCATTGTGAATAATTTAGAAAAATTTTACAAAAATAAATAAAAAAATGATAATTAAAAAAATATAAATATTATTAATAGCACAAAAGTAATATCATTTAAGCCTTGTTAATTTTTTTAAATCAAAAAAATAAAAAAATATATTTTTAAACAGTTCTAAAAAACTGGGCACTAGATTTAATTTGCCAATATTTTTATATTCTTTCTTTTTATTTGTCTTAATTTTGTCTATGCTTTTAATTAAAAAGTTTAGATTATCTAAATATATAAAAAAAATATCAGTTGCTGAACATTTGCTGCTAAATTTAATTTTTTTTTCATTAATTATTTTACCAACATCAAATCTTTCACTTATCTCATGAAAAGTTAAATAAATAAAATTCCATTTTCTAATAAATTTGTAAAAGAAAATGAAGGATCCTCTTTGAGATTTTAAACTACCCAAGTGAAAATTGTAAATCTTATATTTGCGAATTTTAATTTTACTAGAGCAGTAAACACTTAGACCATACTCATAGTTTTTGTTTTTATTAATCTTTTTTATAACTTGACAATTTTTATTATTATTTAAGATACTTGTAATTGTAATTTTTTTTTTTAATTGTTTACAAAATCTTGTAAAAGATCCAAAAAATATAATTACAAGTAATATTTTTATTTTTCTTAGGAAATTTGCCTTTGATAAAAATATATCTATTTTATAATTTTTAAATTTTTTATTAGTAATAATTTTATTGACTAAATGTAATGATATTACTTTATCATTTGTTGTATAAATAATTAAATTTTTCATGATTTAAAATGATAGTTCAATTTTTTTTTATATAATCAAGTGAATGCATAAATACTTTTTGATTATTAATAGATATTGTTAAGAATAAAAAAATATTAAAAAAAATTATAAATAGTATAAATGGTAACGACCAATTAGATCCTTTTATGTACAAAAAAGATAAGATAATTATGTATAATGAAGAAAACAATAGACTTCTTAAAAAAAAAACCGAGCTTACTCTTAATGAATGAAAAACTAGATTTAAGAAAGAAAGTTTTGAAGAACCAATAAGTCTTTTTTTTCTTTCAGCTTGAATTTTTTTTATATCACAATTTTTTACTACTGCACTTGAAAATGCCAACCAAGAACTATTATTTGATAAAATTTTATGTAATTGATTTGAATGAAATGAGGAAAAATTACCAAAAGAAATCCATTTTAAAGTAAAAATAAAAGTTAAAATTTTATGTGAAAAATATAGCATTTTAAATATAAAATTTTCCTGTCTCTTAGTACGTGTTGAGACAATAACTTTTTTTGGGTTTTTTTCGGCTTCGGATAGCATATGAGGTATTTTTGAAACATCATCTTCACCATCTGAATCTAAAATAGTTATTATCATTTCATCATCTTTTTTTTTTAAATATTTTAAACCAACAGAAATTGCTTTTTGACTTCCTAAGTTAGATTTGAGATTAAGAATATTAATTTTATTTATATTGCTTAATGAAAAAAAAGTAGGTGTTAGAACTGTTGAGCAATCATTTATAACTAAAATATCAGCAATTTTATTTTTACTTTTAATTTCTTCATTAATTTTGGTAAGTAAGAGAGTGAGAGACTCCCAATCATTATAAAGCGGTAATAAAAAAATATATTTCTGCACTTAGAATTATTTATTTTGATTGTTTAAATCTTTTTTAACTTTTTCTATAAAAGAGTTTATTAATTCAGCATCTTTTTGTTTTATAAACTCATCTTTTTTAATAGCTATATTTATTTGTTCTCTTAAGTTTATTTTAAGTCTTTCTATATTCTCCTTAGATTTAAGACTGTACATTTTATTTTCAATTTCATTTATTAAAGACCCAATTGTTAATTTAAATGCTACAAAAAAAACAACAGCTACTAGCAAAGTTTTATAAAAAAAAATTTTCATTAATCCAATCTTTTATATACATCAAAAATTATTGTATTATCTATTTTTAATTCTTTAAATTTTTTAAAATTAGAAGGAATATCGTACTTTTTGTAGTATTTTTTATCAATGTCGTATATTCTATTTGAGTATAAATATTTTGCCTGATTTTTTTCATCATTAGCAAGAATAGTTATTTTATTTTTTTCTTCATTGTTCAATAAATCAACCATTCTCCATAAGGGATACCACGAAGCTACGCCTATTTTAATATGTTTATCATTTTTCTCTTGATCAATTATTTCTTTTAAGAAATGAAAAGCAGATAATCCAGTATAATCTACATCGACATTATTTTTAATAGATGGAGGAATAAGAATATTAAAATAAAAAGATTGATAAGGATGATATAAGGCTATTCTATAAATCAAAAAAATAATTAAGATTCCAAATATAATAGTTAGCTGAACTAATTTTTTTTTAAATTTTATAGTTAATAGATAGACTCCAAAAGCAGCAAAGTATATTATAAAAATATATAAGAAATAGGCTAATCGCCAACTATTATAAAGGTGTATATTTAAAAAGGATAAAACAATTACAAAAAAAGTTAAATTAATAAAAATTAAAAAATCTTTTTTTTCATTTGAAGATCTCCATAAATCATTATAGATGCTATTTTGTTTTATTGTAAAATATCTTAAAATTAATCTTTTAATATAATTATAAAATCCAAATATAAATAAAATCAAATGAATTAATGGTGTTGAAATAATAATCCAAAAAAATAAATAATAATAAGGCAAGTTTCCACTAAAATAATATTTTCCTAAAAAATTAACATTTCCCTTCCAAGACATATCTAAATTTAAAGATGAAAATATAGCTGCAGGAAGATTAGACCATACATTTGGCCAAAAAATAAATAAAAAAAAGAAAAAACTAAAATAACAAATTAATATAGTTTTAAGATGAAGCTCATCTCTTCTTGAAATTTTATCAATTATATATAGAAAAATTAATGTTATTGGTAAAAAAATTCCAGCAAATCTCATCGTAGTTCCTATTGCAGAGAATAGAGCTAATAAAATAATATTTTTAATTGAAGGATTGTCAATTAGTTTGAAATAAAAAAAAAGAGAAATAGTAAAAAAGGTTAAAAAAATTATATCCTTGTTATTCCAAAAACTATCACCAAATATTCTTGGAGTTAGAATAAATAAAGTTACTCCTATAATACTTACTATTTTATTATTGAATCTATTTTTTAGAATTAAATAAAAAAAAATAGCTCCAAAAAAGAAAAAAATAAATACCAAGAAGTGTCTCATTTGATAATAATCTATTGGATTTTTAATATTTAAAATTATTTCTAAATAAGCGGCGGGTACATCAAAAATAACTCCATATAGATTCCAATTATCAATATTTGGGAGAGTAAAATCTTCAATCTCTTTTAATTTTAATTGAGAAATTTGGCTTAAATCTATAAATCCAAAAAAATTTGATAAATAATTTAGCCAATAAAAACCATTAGCTCGGTGGAATTTTTCATCTACATAGAAGCCGTAATCTGTAAAAATTTGACTACCAATTAAAAAATAGACTAAGAATAGTATAATAACAAAAAAATTTTCATAATATCTGAAATTATAAATTTTATTTTGTTTCATTGTTAAATTATATAATGCATTAAATTCTAAATAAATATATATAATTAAAATTCCTATGAATATACACGAGCATCAAGCTAAAGAAATTTTAAAAGAGTTTGGAGCCCCAGTTCCTATTGGTGTTGTTATTTTATCAATTGATGAAATTAAAAAAAAAGTCACAAAATTTAAAAGTAAAGAATTTGTTTTAAAAGCACAAATTCACGCTGGTGGAAGAGGTAAAGCCGGAGGAGTAATACTTGTTAAAAGTATAAATGACTTAGAAGAAGAAGCAAAAAAAATGATGGGAAAAATATTGATTACTCATCAAACAGATCCGGCGGGCAAAGAGGTCAAGAGGGTTTATATTGAAGAAGCATCAGAGATTTTAAAAGAATTTTATCTATCATGTTTAGTTGATCGGGAGTCATCAAAAATAGCTTTTATAAGTAGCACTGAAGGAGGAATGGATATAGAAAAAGTTGCAGCAGAAACACCAGAAAAAATTATTACTAATAAAATTGAACTTAAAGACAATGGTCCAAGCAAAGAAGAAATTGAAAATATAATATCAGTATTTAATTTTAATAAAGTTCAGAAAAAAACTGCATCAAATTTAATTAGATCTCTCTATAAAATAATATTAGAAAAAGATGCAAGCTTAATAGAAATCAATCCTTTAATTATAAATAAAGATAATCAATTAATTTGTTTAGACGCGAAGATGAATTTTGATGATAATGCTATTTTTAGAAGACCTGAAATACTCAAGCTAAGAGATTTAAGTGAAGAAGACCCAACAGAAATTGAGGCCAGCAAATATGAACTAGCCTACATAAAATTAAACGGATCCATTGGCTGCATGGTTAACGGAGCAGGGTTAGCAATGGCTACTATGGATATTATTAAGCTGCACGGAAAGGAACCTGCAAATTTTCTTGATGTGGGCGGTGGTGCCTCAAAAGAAAAAGTAGCTGCAGCATTTAAACTAATTTTATCAGATAAAAACGTAAAGGGAATTTTAATAAATATTTTCGGTGGTATAATGAGATGCGATGTTCTCGCTCAAGGTGTGGTTGATGCAGCTAAAGAAATTAATTTATCTGTTCCGTTAGTAGTAAGATTAGCTGGCACAAATTATAAAGAAGGAAAAGAGATATTAGATAAATCTAATTTAAAAATACTGTCTGCTTCAGATTTAAATGATGCTGCAAAAAAAATTGTTGAGGCAATATAACAAATGTCAGTGCTAGTAAATAAAAAAACTAAAGTAATATGCCAGGGCTTTACAGGCACTCATGGCACATTTCATTCGGAACAAGCAATTAAATATGGAACAAATTTGGTGGGAGGAGTTACTCCTAAAAAGGGAGGGCAAAAACATTTAAATCTTCCAGTATTTAATACGGTACTAGAAGCAAAAGAGAAAACTTTTGCCAACGCAACTATGATATATGTTCCACCTAAATTTGCTGGGGCGGCCATAATAGAAGCTATAGAAGCAAATATTGAATTAATAGTTTGCATTACAGAAGGCATACCAGTCGTAGATATGCTTCAAGTAAAAAAAAAATTAATTAATAGTAGATCAAGATTAATCGGACCTAACTGCCCAGGCATTATAACCCCCGATGAATGTAAGATTGGAATTATGCCAGGCAACATTCATAAAAAGGGAACAGTTGGAATAGTTTCAAGATCTGGCACATTAACTTATGAAGCAGTAGCCCAAACTACAGCTAATGGCATGGGACAATCCACATGCATTGGAATAGGGGGAGATCCAATAAATGGCACAAATTTTATAGATTGTTTAGAACTTTTTTTGAGAGATGATGAAACAAAATCGATTGTAATGATTGGTGAGATAGGAGGGTCTGCAGAAGAGGAAGCAGCTGAATTTCTGAAAAGAGAAAAAATTAAAAAGCCTATGGTGGGATTTATTGCAGGTTTAACAGCCCCCCCAGGAAGAAGAATGGGACATGCTGGTGCTATAATTTCTGGTGGAAAAGGTGGAGCAGAGGATAAGATTGAGGCAATGAAATCGGCGGGAATTACTATATCAAAATCACCCGCTGATATAGGAAAGACTTTATTTGAAAAACTTAATGGTTGATTTTTAATAATTTATGTTAAAATAAATTTTAATGTCTTCATCTGATAACAATATTACATACAAAAAAACTTCTTTTTTAACTGGTGTAAATTCTGAATTTATTAACGAATTTTATGCTGATTATATTTCTAATCCTAGTTCTTTACCAGATAGTTGGAGAAAATTTTTTGATGGCTTAAGTGATGATGAAAAATTAATTTATGAAGATATTAAAGGACCTAGCTGGTCACCAGAAAAAAAATTAAGAAAATTAAAAATTCTGGAAAAAATTAATAATGTAGAGGACTCTAAAACTACCGATATAAATTTAAATAGCATTAAACAAGCTTCAAAAGATTCTGTGAGAGCAATAATGTTAATAAGAGCTTATAGAATAAGAGGTCACTTAATAGCTAATTTAGACCCTCTTGCAATTCAAAAAAAAGAAGAACATCAAGAATTAAAACCAGAAACATATGGTTTTGAAAAAAAAGATTATGATAGAAAAATATTTTTAGATGGAGTTCTAGGTCTACAATATGCAGATTTAAATCAAATATTAGAAATACTTAAGAAAACTTATTCTGCAAATATTGGTTATGAATTTATGCATATGGGAGATCCAGAAGAAAAAAGTTGGATCAGAGATAGGATAGAAGGACCAGAAAAAAATATTTCATTCACAGAAAACGGAAAAAAGGCAATTTTGAACAAAATTATTCAAGCAGAAGGTTTTGAAAAATATCTACATGTAAAATTTGTTGGAACTAAAAGATTTGGGTTAGATGGTGGAGA
>Ga0222717_10001999_pt1 | contig 16117 bp, 10 predicted proteins | sample C33_18DmetaG_FD_165053 | JGI IMG/M metagenome (GOLD analysis project Ga0222717, IMG submission 165053) | Estuarine water microbial communities from San Francisco Bay, California, United States - C33_18D | ecosystem: Environmental > Aquatic > Marine > Unclassified | place: USA: California...
TTACCACCTAATCTACTTGCATCTTTTTTACCTACAACAGTAACGAATGCAGTTGTATCTTTATCAAACTTCTTTAGTACCTCAGTTGGTACATAAGGATTTTTTACTTGAACGATTTGGTTTTTTGGAACACCAAACATAGTGTTCATAATCATCACCTTTTCTTTGAAGTTAAATGGTGATTTTACATTATCGGTTTTATTAGATGTACCGATATACACATTATTCTTTCCAAACTTTTTTACTAAGTGGGAATAGGTTGCGTAATGACCTTTATGAAAAGGTTGAAAGCGGCCAGCGTAAACTACAACGATGTTGTCTACACTGTCCGCTTCTCCTATAATACTCTCTACTAAAAATTGAGATAATTCGTTCATCTGATATAGTACTATTTCCGTTGTACTATATAAATATAGGTTTTTATTGTTTTACCAATTATACCTGAACGAATGGTGAATCTACAACTTCTCCACCATCAACTCCGTTGTTTCCCATTTGGGCTCCACCTTGTTGTTGTGATTGTTGCATTTGTTCTTTCAAAGCTTTGTTATAAGTTACAGTACCTTTTTCTAAATCTAATTGACCTCTTGGGTAATCTCTTTCTAACTTATTTAACTCTTTTCTTAATTCAGAGTTAATTTCTTTGAAATTAGTTTCAGCTTGAGCAAATGCTTCCTCAATTCTTTCTAACTCAGAGTTTAGTTCATTTCTTCTGATATGTAACTGACCAATCTGAGTCATTGTTTGTTGTAACTGTCCGTTATATCCTTTGATTTCGTTGATTTTTTCTTCCGATAATTCAACCGTTGTTAAATCAATTGATGTTTTGTTTTCCTTTGCCATATGACTTAAAATTAATTAATTGTTTTTGAATTCGTATATAAATATATAAATTATAAGTTTTCGTAATCTATTGTTGTTACACCTCTCTTTTGTACAACTTGAGCTGAACAACGATTAGCGAATTGTATTGATTTTGGAACATCTTCAGTATCTAAGAACATTTTCACAAATCCTGCTACAAATGTATCACCAGCTCCTGAGATATCCATAATCTCCACTTGTTCGGTTGGATATGATGTACCATTGTACATACACCCATCCTTATCTAATGTAATTATTAACTTTTCCAAAATCCAATCGTTTTCTTCGATAAATTCTTTATTATTTTCGAACTCAGTACGATTGAGTTTTATGAATCGTAAATCCTTACACCATTCACCCAACTTTTTCTTTGTATCACAAATTACATTTGGATGTTTGAATCCGATATAAGCAATATCTTCTTCGGTTAGGAATCCTTTGTTGTAATCAGAAACTACAACCATTGGATATTCCCAAAAATCTAACTTAGGTAATCTATCACCTATGTTATCAATATTTTTTTCTTCATCAATTCTTAGAAGTAAAGTATTTGATGATTCGTGAATGTGTCTGGTCTTTGTGATTGGTGCTTGTTGATGTTCAAAATCGACATCAATATCCAATGCCATTAAATTAAGCATCACATTCATTCCCATTCCACCATTGTAAACTTCTCTTTTTGGAATAAAAACAGGAGCAGGTCCTTCTGGTGAAAGTCTTGGTGTATCTCCATAAATGAAGATATCATCACATTGTTCTCCTATTAATAATACTCTACTCATCTAATAACTTTGTTGTTGATAATCCTTCTACTTTTGGAAAGTAAACGATTTCCTTTGCATGCTTTCTACCAATGATTCCCTTATCTTTGTATTCTTCTCCAATTACAAAAATATCAGGTTTGTAATCTTTGATTAAATCAGATAACTCTTTATCCGAATCAAACACTACTACACCATTCACACCTTGAATTTGAAGTAGATTTGAGATTCTTTGATTTTGAGTATGGAAAGGTCTATCTTCTCCTTTTGATTGTTTGATTCTTTTATCAGAATCAATTCCAATCTTTATTTCACCACCCAATGAAACCGCATGTGCGATTAATTGAAAGTGACCATAATGAAGAACATCAAAACAACCATTTAACCAAATCCTTTTCATAGGAACTTTTCTAATTCGTTAATTACCATTTCTGATGTGATTGATTTAGTACATTCAAATTGTCTATCGGTATTTTTATGGTCAGGACACCAATTCCAATTACCAGCATCTAATTTTAATCGATTAAAACAACCACTACACTTTCCATTGGGTGTTCCAATTCTAACACAATCTTCCATCTCTGCCCAATCGTATGAGAATCCACTAATCAAAACTGTCTTAGTTCCCAATCCCCAACTTAACCAACTTAATCCACTACCAATACCAATAAATGCTTTAGATTTAACCATTTCATCCATTACCGATTCGATTGGTCCTTCGGGATGTTTGATAACTCCGTTTGGATTTAGGTTACCCATATAACCATCCCCTTCTTTAGAAAGTAGTTTTACATTATACCCCCTATCGGTTAACCAATCAATTACTTCCTGCCAACCATTTGGGTTATTCCAATATTTTGGTTGAGCAGTACCATGCGTAGCGATAGTAATTAACTTATCATCTTTTTCAACATTTCTTTTTGGAAGTTTTGGTTTTATTTCTTTATACTCCAATCCTAATATATCAGTTGCCATTTGTTGCATTGTAACTGATTTTGGGTCTCTTGGATTTTTAAATAAATTTATATTACCATCATCATTATAAAATAACCCCAATGAGTACATAGCGTATAAATTAGGAACAACTTCACCTGGCTTTACAAACTCAATATTTGGATATTGATTTCTTAACATTGTATTATGGAATGTAGATGCAACCATTTTACAATTGTGTTTTTTACCAAATTCTTCAATATATGGAAACCAGGCCAAAGTATCTCCCAACGCTTTAGAATCTATTGCAATATAAACTCTTTTACCATTAGCGTTATAATCTTCTTCGTGAAATAAAGAATCACCCTTCCAAACTCTAATTCTCCAATCTATAAAATAACGTATATTTGATTTAGCCCAATGATTTGTTTTTAATTCGGTTTCGTAGTGAATAATGTTTGTTTTTTTATCAATAATTTCAACTTTATATGTTGATTTTTCTGAACCTAATATTTCTACACAAGGACCATATACATAATCAATTTTTACATAATCTTTAATTTCAACTATGTTATTGATATTTCTTTTTATATTATCGTAAATCATTTCCAACTTTTATTTGTATTATCTAAAAGTGATACTCCTTCGGCTTGTTTTGAAAAAGGATAGTTTGTTGTATATCTTAATCTTCTATGATGATAGAATACATGATTATACCATAAATCAGCTACATCCCATTCACAATCTTTTATTCTATCCATATACCATTCTTTATCTCTATTTGGTATTAGGTAAGCATGTGCCCAATCCTGATTGTAATCTGTTTTTCTAAAATTATCATCAACATCCCATCGAGTCCAAGATGGATTATCTGCGAATCCAATAAAAGGAACATCATCTCTTTCTGAAATAAAACATGCTTTATAAACTATATCAGAAAAATCTTTTAAATTAGAATAAATAAATGCATCTGCTTCGAAGATGAGAGTGTAATCATAGTTTTCAGTATCAATTTCTTTTAATGCGTTTATGTGTGCTAAGTAACACCCATAATGCCTACCAGTAATATTTCCGATACCTTGGTCTCCTTTGTATATTGGTGTATCCGAAATATCATCAGGTCTCCTACAAAACTCCTTTGGTGGCAATCCCTCATATACTTCGTTTACCATTGGTTTATAATCAAAACCTAACCTTTGTAATTGTTTCAATGATTTTTGAGAAATAATTTCTCTTACATCATCGGGTCTTGTCATCATATGAATGATTTGAATACGTGGTTTTCTTTTAAACCAAACACTCCTAATCTCATTATCGATTCTCTCAATTTGCCCATAAAAATAATCATTTACCGCATTTACTATTTCAGGAAATTCTTTAATGTAATCATCTCCAGCTATAATACTACCTGGCTTTACCTTATAAAACCAAGAGTTAATATCATCTCTTACATCATTATAAGAATGCCCAGCATCAATCATTACAAAATCCAATGAGTTATTTAAAAAATAATTTGATGAATTTACAGAAGTATCCTTTATTACATTTATGGTATTCTCATTATCTGATATAATTGTATTATCCATAAATTCGGTATAGATATCATTATCAAAAACTTCTACAGTTTTTTTGTGGATTTCTTCATCTAAAGAACCTTTAAAAGTATCTATTGTAGTAAAGTTTATTTTTTTACCACTTTCTTTAATTTTATTTGCTAAATAATTTGTTGATTTTCCGAACCAAGAACCAACTTCTACAATGTTAGAATGATTTGGTAATTTATCAACTACATCATCATAAAATTTACTATATGAAAACCAACCAGGAATTTCATTAAATTCAGGTTGTAGTTTTTCTAACAATAAATTTTTAGTATTGTGAATATCATCATCAATGTAAGTTACCAATTCAGTATTATCGTATGTATCTAAATAAGTGTGTAGTTTTCTGAATATAGATGGTAACCCATATGAAAGCGCTTCTTTGATTGAAAGTGGATTTAATTCTAATTTAGAACTAAAGTAAAATAAATCAGATGCTTTGTAAAACTTATCCGTATCATTTCGTTCTCCCCAAACAATACAATTTTCAGGTTTTGAATCCATCAAAGGTTTCCAATAATCTTCAAAGTTCATAGCTTGATTTCCTACAAAATGAAATTTAATTTTATACTTTTGTAATAATCTAGCTACATCAAATATCTCACTTTGATTTTTACCAACTGAAAACAATCCTACCATTAAAACGTGCTTCCAATCTTTTTCAAATCCTAACTCCTCTTTTGCAGAATTTTTATCATATTCAAAATTATCAATTGGGTATTCCCAAACTTTAGTATCAATTCCTAAATGTTCAAATTTTCTTCTACTCCACTCTGATACCAAAATGTATCTATCAGGTTGATATTTAATTTTATCTGGGTTTGTGAAAGAACCATGTGTTGAACATACAATATCAAACTTTCGTTTTTTGTTTCCAAAAATATCATCCAATATTTGATGTTCGATAAAATGTTCTGGTATTTCAGTAAAGTGAATAATATCGGGCTTTTCTTCATCGATTATGGAAAAAAGTTGTTCACCTTTATTTTCGTATAAAGTGTGAAGTTTTACCAACTTACCAATTTGATTTTTTTGTACAACAAATACTCCTCCACTATGGTCGTTGTATTCAACCACTTGGATTTCAAACTCATCTTTAAAAGTTTGTATTTGTTTAAGAAGATATTGTGGCATTCCACCTGTGGATAGGTGTGATGCTACATAAAGTAGTTTTTTCTTTGCCATAACCTATTAGATACACTTTACTTCGTAAATATACGAAAAATATTCGAATTATCCAAATTATTCTTCAAAAGTAATTGTACCTTTATCTAAATCAATTTGTCCGTTCTTATATTTCTTATCAACTTCTGAGAGTTTTTCTTCTAATTCGAAAATGTACTTATCATTCATTGCTCCATACTTTTCTTCATTATCCGAAATCTCATTTAGTTTTTTAGTAAGAGTTCTTTTTTGAACAGCCATTTGACCTAAAAAGATTACAATCTTATCAGTTTCATCTCTAAGGAATTTCAGTCTATCTACGATTTCCTTATCTAAGTTTTCTGTTTTTTGTACCATTGTATTTCTTTATTTATATATAAGTATATATGAATTGGATTTAACGAAAAATTATTCCCAATTTGGTGGTGTATCTAAAGATGATGTAGGCCATTGTGATTTTAACTCATCAAGTGTTGAAAATGAATCTAAAGTAATGGTAGCTGGAAAATCTCTTAAAGTATTTTTTTGTAAAGTTATAGAATGTTGCGTATCGGTATCATAAGTTTCCAACGCTCTCATAAATTCTACATCCAATTGTATGAATTTTTCTTTTCTATGTTCTCTAAAAACTTTTAGAAAATTTTCTAATGCTTTTGTTTTATTTAATGACCAACTCATAATGATAAACTTTGTGTTACATGCTCATTTAAACTTTGAGTAAATGAATTTAATTCACCAATACCATCGTAGTTAGAATAATCCCAACTATAATTATCAAAATCAGGTGGAAATTGTGATTCTGATACTATTTCATATCTACAATTATCAGGTACTGATTTTTTAGCAACCCAATCAACTCTAACTCTATAAACATCATTTGATTCACTCACTTCTTGTTCGGTAGTTGAACCAATTCCCGTATCAGAAAGTGATTGTGAGGTTTCAAATATAAAATACAACTTATCCATAATTTATTTTTTAGTTATTAATCTGAGAATAAAACAAAATATACATATCTTGGGTCTCTATCAGCATCATTGTTATTATCTTTAACATTTATTTCAACATTAGTTGATTTTACTTTTACAGCATTATTAAAAGTAAACTCAGCATCTCCTATATTTGTTCCAGGCCCATTATCAGTTGCACCATTTCTACCATATCCATTTGCAAATCCCAATGCAGCTGACAAATCAAAACCAGTGGTATTCGTAATAGATACCGTAAATCTTCCTTTTTGTGCTCTAGTTACACCCGAAACATTATGTGCATTATAAGGTCCTTGAATTGTTCCGGTTGTACTTACACCAAAATAACACGCCGCAACTAATTGCATTGTACCAATTGGAGTTCCGTTTAGTTCTCTAAACCAACCTTCTCTCCAATAGTTTGCACTACCACCAATTTGCCATCCCGTAGTAGATGGGTTTGTATTTGCAGTTGTAATAGGCATTATATCACCATCCGCGTAAATTGCCAATTTATCATTAAATGAAGTACCTTGTGATACTTCACTTCTAGATTCAACTTTTATACTACCATCTACTACTTCAATTAATTCAGGAGTATTATCATCTTGGTCTCTTCTATTTATTCTAGAATATCTACCAGTACCAGATACTACTTGTATTCCAGCGGGAATAACTTCAATAAAGTTGTTATTTCTCTGAATACCAAGTTCGGTATTAAATTGGTACATTGAATAACCACCATTCAAATATATATTAGCACCACTATTATCAGAATCAAATGTAGTATTAAATGCGGAATTTACATTAGAATAAAATGTTGAAGATGAAGATGTACCAATACCTTTATCTAATGATGTTCTAGAAGATATTATCATTTTAAATCGAGCTCTATAATCTCCCTGAACTGGTATAGTTGCTGTGTGGGTTTTTGTACCACTACTGACACTACCTGCACTAGTGGCTGCTTGTGCTGAACCCCATTGTTCATAATCCCATACTAAGAAACTACCATAGTAGTTATGAGAAATAATATCATTTGATACATAGTTTACATATTTTGGTACTGTGAATGTTACTACTTCTTCTTTTCTTTCAATCCTTTCAACCTTATCTACAATTACCTTTTTCTTAGAATTACCATCTTTAATCCAAATTTCAGTTTCACCTTCTACTATGTTTGGAACTCTAATTTGGCCTGAATTTTCTTCGTTACCAAATAACCAAAAACCATGTGATTTTGAAACTTCTATTTCCTTACCACCTACACTTACTTTGTAAACTTCATTTACATCTCTTTTTTTAATTCCACCTAATTGTGTAGATACCCACTTTTCGTTTTCACTATCCCAAGATAATATCTTATCATTCAAAGTAATATCTTTAGCTAACTTCTTAGTACCATCTGATAAAGTAATTTCAGTAGTACCAACAACAGAGAAAAATCCCCCACTATCAACAGCAGTCCATATTCCATATGCATCCGAAGCTCCATAATTAGTCTTACCATAAAGATATCTACTACTTACAACATCACCATTACTATCAATTAACTGAAAATATACAGTAATTTGCCTATATCCTCTACTTGGAAATATATCCATTATTCCAGTTCCACCATGAACCTGTCCTTCATATGATGGTTGATAATTAGGTTCATTTGATGTAAAATCAGCATTAGGAATACCACTACTATTCATAGTAATGGTGGGATAACTAATATCCGTAATCGTAACATCACCCTTATCTAATGTTACAGCATTTGAGTTTGCTGAGTAAATATCAGTTGTAGCTATATCAGGTGAACCATATGTGTCGGTGGTATTAACCCCAACTAAGAGGTTATAAAAATTTTGGTAAGTACCACTAAAGGTAAATGAACCACCAGCACCCGATGGGTCTGTAAACTCATTTTGTGTACCTACTGTTACTCTTTCAATATATGATGGTGTTAGTTCAACTGCTTCACCAAAATCATATATGTAAACCCTATTACCCATACCAGTATGGTTTTCACAATAGTAGTAGAATGACATTCCACCCGGGTCACCAATCAATCCATTACCCACAAAAGGTAAAGTCATACTAGCAGATGGGGTAATTTGAATATATGCACCAGCGGTACCAGGGTCAGCACTACTTGTTATGATTAAGAAATTCTGTCCAGTTTCCGATGTATCTAAAGTTGTTGATGTGTTATATCTTCCACCATATGTACCAGTACCATTTTCTCTCATTGAGAAACTAAATTGATGACCGGATAAAGATGAATCGGATAAATCAAAGTAGTATCCTGCATTTTGAACCTCACCTGGAGTACTAATTGCATTATATATACTTCTTTCTAAATGTACTACCGGTGCTCTCTCCGAACCACTTGTGAATCTATCTATGTAAAAAGCACCAGCAGCTGAAGTAACTGACATCGTAGTTGCTGATTCAACTGATTCTGGTGTGTATGATGCACTATAAATTTGAATTTCCCCAACATGCGGATTAAATCTAATTTCACCATCACTATCTCTAAGGATACCACCTATTTGATTTCCTTGTCCATCTACTTCAGGATCTGTAATTATCCATTCACCAATTTTACCAGCATTAGCTTGAACTGTTCCTTGTATAAATGCCTCAGATGCCGATACAATACCATCACTATCTACTGTGAAATTATAAGAACGAAAATCGTTTATACCAAAGCTTGAACCTGAAATATATCCAACTTTAATAGATGGACCTGTTATTGTGGAACCAGTTCCTTGTAGTGAAGCATTTGATAATGCAATTACACCATCGTTATATATAAAGAAATCGGAACCAGATACCAATGACATTACTGGTGCGCTTGATTGACTTGGGAATCCTAAGAAAATACCCTCTTCTTCAAATGATTGAGTTGCCTGTCCTATTGAAATATATGGAGAAGCGTAATTATTTGCAGCATCAGCATTTAATGCGATTACAGGATTACCATTTGTACCAGTACCAACATTTACAGTTCTATTAGCGTAAACATCTTGTGAAAAAAGAATATCAGTTGCTACTGATTCAAATTGAGCACCAAAGGTTTCCCAATAATTTGTATTGGTTGGGATGATGTTACCAGCAAAAGTATCTGCTCCATCATAAATTGCCAAATAATAAGTTGAATTATATTCAACAACATCTTTTCTTGTATCAGATGAATTATATGTTACACCAGCATCATTTGCCCATTCACCCCTATAAGTTACACCAGCACCAGGAGCACCAGATGCACCTGCGGTTCCAGATGTACCAGATGCACCTTCAACTGCTTTTGTAAAAGATTGTTTTTTAACAACTCGAACTATATCACCATTTGCCTTTTTATGTTTTAATACATAATTAATAAATCCATTATTTAATGCAGATGAAAAATTGGTTAAATCACTAACTACACCAATAGTTGTACCATCACCACCAAGTGTTGGGAATTGTGCACCAGTAAATCCTTTATATGTTGCTGCCTCTATTGTAAATTCTGAATTAGATAATGTGTTTCCAGAACCACTAAGAATTTGAAAGTTTGTATTACCATCAAATGCCTCAAAATCAAATTGTATAAATGCATTTGCATCAGCTGTTGAACTAATTTCATACCCATCTGCAAAATCAACTCTCCATGTTGTTCCAGATGTATTTGTTAATCCAGCAATTTTTGCTGACCTAACTTCCGAAGTACCATTGTAAAATGATGTCTCACTGTTTACATCATATACCCATAATAATCCTGCGTCAGCCAATACTTTCCAAAATTCAATATCACCGGCAGTATTAGATTGTATATCTGCCTCAACAAATATCATATCAGTATCACCGGCAGTAATTGAACTTTGACAAATTGCTTCAAAGTTTGTGTTTGTACTAAGACTTGTTGGTTTTTGGAAAGTCAAAGAAGTTGCACCCTCATATGCCTGTATATCAGTTCCACTATCACTAAAATCCGATACCACACCACCTACATTTGCTTGTAATGTATGTGATTCATTTGTTAATACGGATGTGATTGAATTAGAACCATCTGTAAGTCTTACAACTGTTATTTCATCAGATTTACCACCAGCAGTAGCAGTAACAGTAACTGCGGTGTTTGTACCAAAATCTGCTTTTAATAAATAAACAGTATCACCAGTTGTGGTTGGACTAGCTGCGAAGAATCCATCATAAAAAGTTACTGATGGTGAACTTGTCCAAGATGTTACAGTTCCTATATTTTCTTTATTAGCAGTAAACTCAATAAAATCAGGAGTTAGTACACCATTTGTTCCTTCTACAAAAGATTGACCCGTTGCAGATAATCTTAGAGTTTGTGCTGCTAAATCAGATTCTTCCCAATATGATGTGTATGAACCACCAGTACCGGGTTCCGCAGGATAGGTTGATGTTGGATAAGGTGGAGTACCTTTATCATGAGCTTGAATACATTTCCAAGTTATACCATTATTTGAAACAACATCGCCTAATAAGAAACCAAATCCATCAGCTAAATCATCCCATAAACCAAACACTCTTGTTTCTACTTCTCCCTCACCAGTTTGTCTAATAGCACCTCTAATAATAAGAGTTTCACCATCCCACTCCATAGATTTATATTTACCATCAACATCAGGAGTAGATTTTAAAGACATGATACCAAACGTACCTTGTGTACCCAAAGCACCACCATCATTAGTCATTCCTAAGAATACACCGGGTTGTCTAAATCCTTGAGTTCCTTGCTGTCCAATAGCTATATATGGTTCATCAGTACCACCTACAATTGCTATATTAGCATTTGGATATGCATCAGGCGGAGTACCAACATTAATTGTTTCTTTTACAAATGATTGTTCAAATATTGCTAATTTTGCAGCAACAAAGAATTCCTCCTGTCCTAATGATTCCCAATAATCGGAGTTTAGAACTCCACCAACAGTTGGTGGTTGTGTTCCAGCTGGAATAGTATATGTAGAACCGCTTTCCTTAGTAGCATAATAAGTATCATATGGTTCACTTCCATTAGCAGAATAAAGGACAGCATCTCTCCTTTTTTGTTGTAAGTTAAAGATATACTCAATTGAACCAGTGTAAGGACCTCTAAATACTAAACCAGGTCCAGTTGCTCCTTCGAAAACAGTTGAGAATGATTGTTGTATAAACTGAGTTCCTCTTCCATTTTCAAAATCAATTTTGTATATGATAAAACCTTGTGTGTTATCTTGTGGTAAGTTCCAATCACTAATACCAGATGCACTAGCATATAAATCTCCAGAAGAAGATACGATTTCCCTTCCATCTCTTAAAGTTCCTTGTGTTAAGAAAGTTGAAATATCATGTACCGATGCTGAGAACTGTCCAAATGTACCAATTGGTAAGAATGTAATTGGGTCCAATGTTTGTTCATCATATTCTTCAACATATTGTAATTCAGTTCCACCTTTATATGCTCTAATTAATGTATTACTATTATCAAAATAAATTGTACCATCAACTTCAACAGTTACCGAAGATGCTGGATTTGATAATTGTACCGAATAAGCCGTTGAACCTTCTTTGATACCACTAATACTAACACTATCAGTATCAACCAATGCACCATTTGGATTACCATCTCGTAATTCAACTGTATATGTTCGTATTGAACCTGTTCCCGGTAATGGGGATAGGTTATTGAGAGTATTATCCGTTGATGATACTTGTATTGTACCACCCTCATCATCTAAAAATTTAAAGTAGGCAGAACCAGTTGTATTAAATGCGGTTGCTGTTAGTGTTACTGTCCCTTCTGGTGAAATTTTTGTACCATCACCATTATATACAATTGTATCAGCAGATGTTGTTAATGATACTTTTCTTGCAGCAGTACCATCGTTTACTTTTGAAAAAGTTTGTGTTTTTGAAACTATTCTTGGAACACCAGCAACACCAGCCTTTAAAGAATAAGGATAAACTTTAAAGTTGTAAGTTACACTAGCTGATGGTTGGTTTCGTTCTAATCCGCCAAATCCTTTAAAGTGTAATATTTCACCACCAGATGATAATACACTACCAGATACACTTAAATCTCTAAATGAAGATGATAATTCGGAGAAACTAATATTTGATGCCGATACAGATGCTGTTACGAATGTACCAGGTCTACCACTATTGGATTCATCGTAAAAGAAAAAATCATCATTTTGTTTGATAAATACTTCAGTTGATGCTTTTGTATAATCACTAACAAATCCACCTTCATCCGCATTTAATGCAACAGCGATTGGGTCTAATGTTACTTCAATTGCCCCACCACCTTCTACAACTTTTGTGAACTTTTGTATTCTACTTGCGGTTACCAAAGATGCGGTAAAATAAGGATAAATATCAAAGTTATATTGTACACTAGCGCTAAGAGCTGACATTGTTTCAAACCCAGCCAAACTCATTGTGGTTGTAGAATCACCATCTAATGTACCATATACAATATTGTTGGTTACAATCGATGTTGTTGTAAACGTACCAGGATTTCCACTAGCAGTATTTATCAAAAAGTAATCACCTTGCGATACTTGAATATTTGTATCGGCAAGTGAGTAATTATATACCTCACCTTTGTGATTTGAACCCAACGCAATTGGATTTGGGTCAATATCAATAGTAATAGCATCTTGACCAGGTAAACCATCAGGTGTAATAAAGAATGATTTATTTGCGGTTACCGATGCCGAAGTAATTGGTTCAGTATAAGTAAACTCTAAGTTTAATTGTTTTGTTGGTGTAGCTGTATAATATGGAACACTATCACCCGGTATACCACTATTTATTAAGTTACCACCAAAATCAGTTACAGCTACCGTAATCGTATCATCAAATGCTCCAGTTTCATAGAACATATAATATTGAGGTAACTCAGTTAAAGGTTGTATCGAAGAAGATGGTTTGATTACCAAACTTGCCGATAACGGATTTAGAGTTGTACCCCTTCTTTGGAAAGATGCGGTTACAATTGATTGTAATGGGTCAAACTGAGAAACTTCTCTTGGTTTGTATTTGATATTAAATTGTTCAGTTGTTGAACTTACAATACCATTATTTAAACCATCTTTTAAATCAGTTAAAATTTCAGATGTTAAGATTGATTCGGATGTTGGCCCATCCATTAAATAAATCGTTAACTCATTATCAATCGCATCTCTCGTAAAGATTGCGTTATAATCTATTTCACCACTTCCGGTCTCACCAGCAGATACACCTTCTAAGAAATTGGGATTTGTAATTGCTTGAGAAAGAGATACATAAGTTTGAGTACCATCTAATGAAGAGGAAAGTACATGCAATTTTGCATCTGAGAATCCTCTTTCCAGTCCACTTTGTAGATTGATACGATTGATACCATCAACTCTTACCGCTTGAATCTCTAATGTTTTTGATTCTTTATTTTTAATTTGTAATCCCCTAAATGGCACAATCTCAAAACTAACACCACCTTTACCATCTTCAACTCTTGTAATTACAAATGTATCAGATACTCCTTCAACTGCACCAGTATATCTAATGAATTGAACAGTGATATCATCTCTTGAACCTGTAAAATCTTGTACTCTTAAAAATGGCTGTCTACCACCATCAACATCCCAATCAGTTAAGTAACCAGGATATTGCCCACCAACATATTGTGATGATGATAAAAGATTTCCTCTAAAATCATATGCACCAGATGTATATGTAATTGAACCAGTTACTAAATTAGTTTCAACATCCAAATTAACAACAAGTGGTGGAATTGGATTTGCTGGATTGGATGCTGAATCAAATGAAAAATATAAATTATCCGGTGTAATTTCTAAACTTTTTTCAAATAAGTTAGTATTACCACCTACAAATGTTTTTGTTTTTTCAACTCTTACTGGAATGAAGTTGTTATTGATATCGTAAAATTCGAAACGATAATCAAAAGTTTCTTCAACTAATGTTTTTGGTACTTGTTGAATAAATGTAATTTCATCGGGTGAGAATGAAGTTTCTTGAGATGCCTTCAATGAAACATTGTTAACATACCAATCACTACCACTTACCTCAAAATATAATTTAGCAGAATCAAATGTATCTGCTATGATATTTTCACTAAAGTTTGTTTTTTGTAAAACACCATTAGATGCGTTGATTGTAGTTATTGTTTGAGAAACACCACTACCATTGTTCGAACCACTTAAAAATACTTTTAAATAATCACCACTTACTATACTCCCACTAAGTCTAGCGTTAAAATCTAAAGTATATTCTACCCCATTTTGAATAGAAAAACTTTGCGATGTTATAAAATAATTGTTTGGTGATGAATCTAACTTTGCTGAATTATATAAAAAGTTTTGATTAAAGGTTACGTTTATATCGTTTGATGATGTTATCCAATAATCATCTATTACTTGTTGTGTAAAGAATCCATATGGTTCTTCTTTTTTAGCGAAGGTTGTTATATCTCTTAACACTTCATTTGATTCTAATTGTATCTCTTGTACAAATTCGTAATCAGTTAAGTTTGATTGAGACCTTCTAAATACTTTTACTCTCGCAGCATCACCTACAAAAGTTTTCATATCAGTAATACTAATCTTAGCGAATGAACCAGTTAGTGCAGTTGCTAAATCACTAACACCTTCAATATATGGGAATGTTAATGAATAATCTTCATTTGTAAACGATGCCACTATATTGTTTTCCGAATATGGTGGTGATACGATTATTTCATTTTCATTTACTATTTCATCAATTGTTGGTGAATATGTGATGTTATCAAATGAAATAGTTTGTCCTTCAATTGAACCAGTCCATTTGTTACCACTATTAACTTTTAATCGATAGCTGGTTGGAATTGTGAAGTTCGATAAATTTGTTCCAGCTATTGGAACTAAAGGAATACCATCTAAAGAACCCGTTTGTGTTACTGATGGTGGATTACCACTAAAGATTGGTTTTACAATCTCATCAATTGTAACATCAGGTCTACGATAGAATCTAACTTTATCTTCGTTGGCTAATAATTTATTTACTTGAAAAGTTCTTTCCCACTTAACATTATAAGCCCCCTTCCATTCATCAGGAACTTGCCTTTTAACTCCGTTTTCATTATAATCTTTAAGTTCACCTAAAATGGTAATCTTACCCAACCCAATTGGAGTATCGTTATAAATGTAAACAGCTACTAACTTAGAAATACCTTCATAGTATTCTGGGATACCATTTCCAGGTTCATAGTAAATTGGGTCTCCATTAACATCCAAAAGTTCAATTTTAATCTCAGTTGATTCTTTTAGATATTCAGACCCCTCTATTAGGAATCCGTTCTTACCACCAGTAAATGTATCTTTAAATTCGGTAATTCTGAAATATTCCGAATTTGGATTTTCATCTACTATAAAGGTTTGAAACGAAGATAATTTTTGTTCGGGTGAATATTTTTTAATTCTAGCCATTAACGAATAGTTCCTTTAATTCCACTATAAATATTTCAAAAATATAAATTAGAATATTTATTCTAAAGAAAACTAAAGAGTTCTAAAGAAATGAATAAAAAATATGCAATGTTACAAATTGATGCTGAAGTTCATCAATTATTAAAGTCTTTTTGTAAGGAAAAGGGATATAAGATGAATGGGTTGGTAGAATCCCTTATAAAAGAAAAGGTTTCACCAAATGCGAAACCTCTACCATCTAATATATTAAAATCTAACTAACTGCTCTACCTTTCATCTTTTCCCAATCCCTATTATCACGAACCGAATCATTTGTCTTTTGTGTTGCCTTCAACACATTGTTTTCTGTATTTAATTCTCTTGTTAAGTAGATG
>Ga0222717_10002000_pt1 | contig 16110 bp, 27 predicted proteins | sample C33_18DmetaG_FD_165053 | JGI IMG/M metagenome (GOLD analysis project Ga0222717, IMG submission 165053) | Estuarine water microbial communities from San Francisco Bay, California, United States - C33_18D | ecosystem: Environmental > Aquatic > Marine > Unclassified | place: USA: California...
GACTCTTCTGCTTATACTCCAGCACCTGGGGATAAAGGAGCTGTTACTAGGCCAAGTAAATATACAAAATTTGTAAAGAGGTTAATGAAATGAAATCATTCTCTCAACATGCTAAATCTAGAATAGATAGAGAAAAAGATAAAGATAAGGTAAAACATACTCGTATGATGAATAGAGCCCGTATGAAGGATACTAAAGCCTCTGTTGCTGAGTATGGAGGTCCACCAATCTCTCGAGCAAAGTATTTAAAACAAAAGCCTATGCAAGAAGCATCATTTGCTGATAAGTCAAAGGCATCAGGAATTTCAACAGGCACTCTGAAGAAAGTTTATCAAAGAGGGGTTGCTGCTTGGAAGACAGGTCATAGACCTGGTACAACCCCCTCACAGTGGGGCCACGCGCGTGTTAATGCGTTTATAACTAAAAAGAAAAAAGGTGGTCTCAACCACGATAAAGATTTAGCTTAGGAGGCTATTATGAAAACATTTTTTCAATTAAGAGAAGAATTAAATCTAGTAAATGAATCTGCTAACGCTCTTTATGAGTCACAAGCCGCATCTCAGAAACATATGAATAAGCTGGCAGATAAAGAAGGACATCTTGGTGATCCAGAGCACATCGGCTCTCATGGCCATGAGCATGTGTATTCAACATACTGGGGTGATGGTGATGATGAAGCAACTCATTATGCAGTTCATAACACAAAAACTAACAAAGTTCATAAAGTACCAGTTGAACATGGCGGCGAACATATATCTAAAAAAGAAGTAGAACATTCAATCAATACTAACGACCCTAAAGGGCATGTTTCTGCGGGTGCTCGTAAACATATTCACAACGACCATAAAGAAGAATATGGTGAATAAAACGAGGTAAGCTATGAAAAAAGAAGATTTAGACGCAGATCCACAGTCAATGGATAATAGACGATTAAGTGCTATTGCGCGTAATCCAAATCATCCTCAGGCTACTCACGCTAAGGCTGAATTAGCTCGTCGTAGAGTTAAGAAAGCTGAATTGTCTGTTGAAGGTGCAATGAAACGCATTGCTACTACTCAGTCTAATAAAGCAGATCGTATAGCATCAGGAGGCAAGAAGGGTTTAGAAACGTTTAAGAAGAGAGAAATGCAAAACGAAACCAAAGGTGCTCCTAAAGGGTATCACTTTACACGTTCAGGTAAACTAAGAAAAGGTGATGCTGGAGCTGATGGAGATGGAGGGCCTAAGTTGCGCTCTGATCCTCTTGACAAACAGCGCTCAAAGATTCCTCCTCTACCAGAAAAGTTTGCTAATGCGGCTCAACAAGCAGCTGTAATGGCTAAGCTTAAGAAGTCCGGCAAATATGATGGTAAGGAAGCTTATGACGAACCTCAAAGTCAAGCTAAAGGTATGATGTCTCCTCTGCAAAAAGCTCGTATAGATAAAGAAAAAGCTGATCGTGATAGAGACGGTAAGCTTATGAATGTAAAATCAAAACCTAAAACGGAGGCTACTATGAAAAGCTTTAGTGAAATTTCAGTAGATAGGCTTATCAAGTACTCTAAGTCTGCTAAAAAAGATATCGATAAAAATCGCAACACGGTTAAGACAGCACTTGACCAACCCGCTTCTCCTAAAAAAGCTAAAGCTGGAGTGGATGCTATGTCAAAATTACATAAAAGATCTAAAGGATCTGATATGTATGTAAATAAAATGACTGGTCGTTCTAAAGTTAAACCAACAGCGTCTGATGCAGAATATCATAAAACACTTGCAAATACAAAAAATGGTGATCAAGGTATTGAAGCTTTAAAAAAGAAACATGGTATGTCTCACGATAAAGCTACGAAAACATTAAACAGACTTATGGGTATGAGTGAAGCTTCAATTAACGAGCTTGATAATAAAACTCTTACACACCAGACAGTAAAGCCACCGAGTCATACTAAAAAGTATTCTGGGAAAGATTCTCGTGACACAAATAGCATCAGGGCGCCGGGTGATGAGAGTCATACTGTAACGAGTAGTCAAGCAGATGCTCATGATAAAACTGCTGCACATCACATTGAGGTTGCGGATGCTCATACAAAGGCAGGCGAAAAATCTTCTAGTCCAACTTTACAAAGATTGCATCACCAAGCATCAGTCCATCATAAGAAGGCAGCAGAAGCACACTTTAATGCTTCTCATTCTAGTTCAGGTGCAGATAAAGATGGTTCTATTCAAAAAAAAGCAAAGGATATGCATATGGCATACCATCTAACTATGCATGCTAACAAGATGTCTCAAGAAGCAAGAAATAAGGGTACTAAAGCAAAGCGTATGAATATTGAATCAACTGTATGGCCAGTATATACGCGGATCATGGAGATTTCAAATAAAACTCTTACAAGATATGCGATGAGTGCTGATAACGATGTACAAAAAAGAAGATCAAATCGTCCAGCTGGCAAAGGCGACGAATCAGATCCTAAGATTGGTAAGCGTTTAGATAAGATCAACCTTGCTCATAAAAAAGGTGCATTCAAAGAAGAATCAGTTAATGAGCTTGATAAAAAGACTTTAGGTTCTTATATTAAGAAAGCAGGACCTGATGCTGTAAAGCAAACAGCACAAGCAAAACGTCATTCAGATGCAGGTGATATGGCTGATAAAGATAAAGATATGTATAAACATTATGGCAAGTCTCAACGTGCTATGGATAAAGCTAAAAATCGTGAAAAGGGTATTAGTAAAGCAGTAGATAAACTTACAAAGGAAGCTACTGCAGATCCAGCCACGGTACGTATGATGAAAGACAATCCACACATGATAGGTCAAGACGGTCCAGGTGGAATGAAAGGCTTAAAGAAAAATACACAAAAGAAAGTAAAGCAAACTCTTAGTAAAGATGCTATGAGCTTAGCCAGGATTCGTAAAGTGCTTAATCGTGATAAAAAAAATGATTAAGTTTAAGACCTTTGTTAAAGAAGCTAAGGCAGGAGATTGTCCTCCTGGCCAATACTATTGTCAAAGGACTCTTACTTGCAAGCCTATTCCAAAGGGCATGAAGAAAAACGATGGTGGTTTTCTTGTTAAAGAAGCTAAAGATCCAAGTGAATACGATCAAGAAGGTGATATGGCTAAAACTCAGCTAAAAACAATGATAGATGCAGCTCAAGAACTTAATGATATGTTGGGAGATGATGACAATCTACCTGAGTGGGTACAGAGTAAAATTACCAAGGCAACTGACTATATTGACTCTGTAAGAGATTACTTGAAAAGTGAATCAGATGATTAATTTAAAAGCTTTTTTAGAGGAAAAGGATTCTAGGCTGGCGCGTGCAGGTGTGTCTGGGTTTAATAAGCCAAAAAGAACACCAAGCCATCCCAAGAAGTCTCATATTGTTGTTGCTAAAGATGGTGGTAAAATTAAGACTATTAGATTTGGTGAACAGGGTGCTTCTACTGCAGGTGAGCCTAAAAAGGGTGAATCGGATAAGATGAAAGCCAAGCGCAAATCATTTAAAGCTAGACATGGTAAGAATATCGCTAAAGGTAAAATGTCCGCTGCATATTGGGCTGATAAAGAAAAGTGGTAATCTAAATGGCTATAAGTAAGTATCTCGCAAACACTCATCTTGCTGAAAAAGTAGATATGTCGGAAGGTAGAGTTCTTAATACAGATTTTATCCATAAGTTTGGTAGAAATCCAAATGTAGGTGGTGCACCAGAAACCATTTGGATGCAAGGTGGGATTTATTCATATTTGACTTCTCCTTCTACTGTTTATGTTACAAGTAATGATGCTGCTGATGCTGCTGCTGGAACTGGAGCAAGGTCCGTTACAGTTCAAGGATTGGATGTAAACTATCAAGAAGTAGAAGAAACATTAACAGTAGGCGGATCTGTTTCAACGGTAGAATTTTTAAGAGTGTTTAGAGCTTTTGTTGTTGACTCAGGATCAGAAGGAACAAATGTTGGTGATGTAAAGGTTACAACTGGAGCTGGTGGAAGCGGAACAGTATTAGCAGATATTGGCACCATAGGAACTGGAACAACTTTTGGATTGGGGCAATCACAACTTGCTTTATACACAATTCCAGCACATTGTACTGGATACTTAATAACTTGGAATGTTGGTATAGGCGCTTATAACAGTACCGCTACGGTTTCGTTGTATACTCGTGTTTTTGATACTGGATATGAAAGTTTTAGAACAAGAGATATTATGGATGTACCCGGGGGGTTTCACACAAGAAATTACAATGTACCAATTAAAATACCAGCAAGAACTGATATTGAAGTAAGGGCTATTGCTTCTACTGGTTCTGTAATTAGTGCCTCCTTTGATCTTGTACTAGTAGAGAAGTAAATAAGCTTATAAAATATTATAAATACAAGGAAGAATAAGTAATTAGGAAATACCATGGCACCCGAGGACACGACATCAATAAGGCTCGATAGAATTGAGATCAAGCTAGATACGTTAGCGGATGCTATGATTGCGTTAGCACGCACTGAAGAAAAGTTGGGGGCCTTGAAAGAAGATCATGATAGAGCCTTTGAAAGAATGAATAATCATTCTAGGAAGTTAGATGAGATAGAGCGTAAAGTTGATGAAAACGCTCATACAGTAAAACTTATTAATAAACTATTCTGGGTAGCTATTGTTGCTATTGCAGGGTCAATCGCAGCTCAACTTTGGATGTAAGGAGATACACATGAGCGAAGTAATGTCGAAGTTGATGGAGGCGTACTCAACAGTCAACGAAAATCAAAAAGCAGATTTGGCTAAGAAACTAGCTAAAGCTGCGGCTAGTTCTGAGAAGGGTAAGGCAGCGGTAACGCTACCTAAAGCACCTTTTGATATTCCGAAAAAGGTAGAGAAGATGCCTATTCAGAAAAAAGAAGAAGGTCTAGATTATAATCCTGCTAAGGGTGAATATAATCAACCTAAAGGTAAAGAAGTTGGTAAAAGAGTCGGAACACGTGAAGCTATGGATCCGGTAGATAAAAAAGAGCTTAAAGGTAAGCATGCTGATCGTGATGATAAAGATATTGATAATGACGGTGATGCAGATGCGTCTGATGAATATCTCCACAATCGCCGTAAAGCTGTCTCAAAGGCAATGAAGGGTGAAAGCTTAGTAGCTCGTATCAAAGGTAAAATGTCTGAAAAGGACGATGAGGTAAGTATGAATCCCAAAAAGGATAAAAGAGAAAAGAATTCTGATGCAAGGATGGCTCAGGAATCTGTAGTTTATGCTCGCATCTTAGAAGCCCGTAAAATGAAAGCTGCTGCTGATGAGGACGGAAAGCACACTAAGAGTGCAACTGATCAAGAAGAGATGGGTGATAAGCAAGCTTCTTCTAAAGGTGCTCAAGATATGATGAACACCCCTAAACAGGTAATAGACAATCCTGAAGCTTCAGGTGATGAAGTAAAGAAAGCCGCAGATGCGGGGCCAAAGGCTGCAACTCGCAAAGGTGATAATCAAGCAGGTGATAAGAAAATTATCCCATCTGCTACTCCAGCAAAAGGAATGTAATATGACAATTAAACCTCCAGCATGGTGTGTAGGAGCTGTACCTGAAATGAAAAGGGGTTGGGTAGATCCTAATTCTAATGAACTTTTGGTATCGTCTAGATTTACACAAGCTCAGATTGACGAATTTTATGGAGTGCCTTCTTTTCAAACTATTCAAGATATGAATCAAGAAGGTAAGATTCAAGCTGAGATGAAACGTTTAGGGTATTCAGATGATGATACTACATTTACAGATGTGGCGGATACACCTAATGAGTTAGATCTAGAATCTATGACTAAAAAGCAGTTAGAAGATCTGGGAAGAGATCATGGAGTAGAGTTAGATCGTAGAAAGAGTAAAACCACTCTTTTAAAAACCATGAAGGGTATCCTATCTAAATAGTATAAACTTATTTGGGGTACCTATGAAATTATTTGATACACTTACAGATGAAAATTTTCATCTTTATGCGATTAAGCATTACTATAAACCAAACGTAATTGATGTAGAAGAATTTTATGAAGATTTAAAGCGATTTAAATATCTTAAAAGACTTTTCTATAGATATGCTAACAATAATAAACTATCTGAGAGATTAATTCTTAATCATTTAATAATTACCTTTAACGTGTTTGATATTAAACCTTGTTTAAAAATGCTTGAATTTCAAATACCTGAGGTTTATTGGCCTATATTAAAACCGTTTTTAATTTATCTTAATCATATTAGAAATAATGAATATATTGACATACCATTAGATAAAACAGTAGTAGAGAAGTTGAGGAAAATATAATGGGAATTATAAAAAGGGCTGGGGATCTAGTCTACACATTTAGATTTCTTAGACTTCTTACTACTGCCTTTGAAGATACGGCAGCTTATAAAGCTGGTATAATAGATAAAGATGGTAAGCGCAATAAAGAATTTACTCTTAATACTATGGATAATCGCGATATCTATAGAGATGCTTACACCCCTTTTCATAGGTTAGTTTTTAATATTAAGAAATTAATTGCTAAAGCTCCTGGAGGAGGATCTAAAGTAGCATCTTACGCAACTGCTTTATATCTAATGAGAGAGCATTTTAGTATTACTGATAAACAGATTGCTAAAGCTCTAAAAGAAATGAACATAGATACTTTAGATTTTTTATCAGAACAAACTGAGTGGTTTATATTAGAAGATCAGCAGCTATCTCCTGGAGTGTATAAAGTATTAAATGAAAAGGTTATTAATGACACTTTGGAAGAAGTTGTTAAGCCTAGAGATAAAGTTATAATTAGAGAAGACAGCTATCCTATAGGAGATATGTTTGGGTTAAATATTTACGAAGCTGTTCATGTAAAAACAAAGAAAAGAGTTTACGTTTCTGTAGCGGAGTTAGCTAGATGATACCTAGATGGAAAAGAGCTGGACCTGACGGAGAAGTAGAGATTACTATAAAAGGTCAGCGATACAAAATTGAAAAGGCTTTAGACCATAATCTGCGTCATAAAGGCGAATACAAAATTATGATGTGGGATAAGCGCTCACGAGACTGGGAGTGGGACAACACAGTTCAAGGCAAGGGCTATGCTAAAGAAATTGTTATGGACAAACTAGATGAAAACTTCCAAGACGGCCGCAATCCTCAAGACAAAGGTGATAGTGCTAGATATGGTATTCCAAAAAAAGCTTCTATTTCAGATCTAAAGAAAATTAGATCATCCTCTACAGCAAGTAAGCGTAAGAAGCAATTAGCTCATTGGCAGATTAACATGCGGCAAGGGAAAGCTAAGAACGAAGAAGCTATGACAGCTGCAGATGCTGGCATACCTCACGATACAGCTAATATGGGCCCTTCTAGACTTCCTATTAATATTTTACGTAGAGGCATTGGCAAACCAATTAATGTAACAGATCGTCGCAGACGTAAGGATAAGACTCCTGTACTGTTAAAGAAGTTTAGAAAGTATATCGATGGCTAAAGTATATTTATTTTTATTTCTTGTTTCTCTTTTGTCGGGAGTAGGATATACTGGTTATAGCTATTATATCTGGTCTGAACAAACAATAGGAACTCTCAGAGAGAATAATGTAAAATTAAAGACAGCAGCAGAAACACTCCAAGCAACTGTGGAGAAAATGGCAGCTGATCAAAAGAAAAACGAACAATTAAATAAAGATTTAACCAAAAGATTGCAGCAATCTCAAGAGCATTTAGATAAGCTTAGAGGGGTATTTGCTAAGATCGATTTGACTATGGAGGCATTAACGAATGCACAAGGACTTGAAGACAGAGTTAACAACGCCGTTAACAAACTTATTGGACGGATCCAAGATGAAACTACTCCTCCTTCTGATGAGCCCGATGCTACTGACAGCGTGTCTGGGGAGCAGAACTCCGGAGGCTGATGTAGTAGTAACTACTCAGTATCAAGAACAGAATATCCCTATTCAGGAAGCCCCTAAAGCTGTTCAGTTTCCTCCCGTAGACTGGTTCGTTATTACAGAAGAGAACCTAGAAGCAAAGATTGCTGAGATTAATACCAAAACTGGTAATGTAGTGGTTTTCGCTATTACTCCAAAGGGATATGAGAACCTTGCTCTAGGCATTGCAGAGCTTCGTCGCTATGTAAAAGATCAGCAAGCTATTATTGCTTACTATGAAGAAGCATTAACTCCAGATCAGCCGCAATCTGAGACTTTATCAGAAGAAAATTAAATATATTTTTTTTCAAAAACACGTGAAATACCTGTTTTACAATGTTTGATTTTAATATATAATACACTAATAAAATAACAACATATCATACCTGCGTAGGAATATGCTTACGCGGGCATATATACTTTTCCCGAGAGGTTAATAAATGCTAAAAGTCGTTCAGTCAAACCGTGAAGTAGATACAAGACATATTATGTCGCAAGCTAAATTTTATGAGGGGTATAGTAGATGGGACGACAGTAAAGACAGATATGAGTCTTGGGATGAATCAGTATCTCGCGTAATGGAAATGCATAGAGGTTTTTATGCAGATAAAATGTCTCCAGAACTATCTCTATTAATTGACGAAGCAGAAGCAGCATATAAGCTTAAGTATACTCTCGGAGCCCAACGTGCTTTGCAATTCGGTGGTGATCAACTGATTAAGCATCAGATGAAAATGTATAATTGTACATCTACCTATGCTGATAGACCAAGATATTTCTCTGAATTGTTATACATTCTGCTCTGTGGTGCAGGAGCTGGCTTTTCAGTGCAAAAGCATCATGTAGGTAAACTGCCAGATTTACAAGAACGTAAGAAGCAAGCTAAAGGGTGGGTAGTAGAAGACTCAATTGAAGGCTGGGCTGATGCTCTTGGCGCTCTTATGTCATCATACTTTGTTGGGGGAGGTCAGTTTCCAGAACTGGAAGGTCGCAAAGTATATTTCGACCTAAACCAAGTTCGTCCTAAAGGTGCTATGATTAATGGAGGCTTTAAAGCCCCCGGTCCTGAACCGCTCCGCAGGGCTCTCGATAAGATCGAGCACTTAATTCAGTCACGTATTTTAGCTGGTGAAACCCGTCTACGTCCTATTGACGTGTATGATATATCTATGCATGCAGCTGATGCTGTGCTTGCTGGTGGTGTTAGACGTTCTGCTACTATCGCTTTGTTCTCATATGATGATACTGAAATGATGACAGCTAAAACTGGTAATTGGTTTGTAGACAATCCTCAGCGTGGTCGTTCAAACAACTCTGCTGTAATAGTACGTGACGAGATTAGTAAAGAAGACTTCTCTAAGTTTATGAGCTCAATTAAAGAGTTCGGTGAGCCTGGATTCTACTTTGTAGAAGATAAAGACTTCACAACTAACCCTTGTGTTGAGATTGGCATGTATCCTCAGATTGATGGTAAGTCAGGTTGGCAGGGATGCAATTTAACTGAGATTAATGGTGGTAAATGTAATACTCCAGAAGAGTTCTATAAGGCTTGTCGCGCAGGTGCTATTATGGGTACTCTACAAGCTGGGTATACAGACTTTAAATATCTTGATGAGACAAGTAAAGAGATCTTTGATAGAGAAGCTCTGTTAGGAGTTTCTGTAACAGGCTGGATGAATAATCCAGAGGTACTCTTAGATGCTGATATTCAACGTCGAGGAGCAGAGATTGTAAAGCAAGTAAACAAAGAAGTAGCTGCTCTTATTGGTATCAATCAAGCTGCTCGTACTACATGTGTTAAACCTTCCGGTAATGCTTCTGTATTGCTTGAGACTGCATCTGGTATTCATGCAGAGCATTCACCTCGCTATATTCGTCATATTCAGCTTAACAAAGAGACAGAAGTTGCTCAATTAATTGCAAAGACTAATCCTTATATGGTAGAAGAGTCTGTATGGAATGCTAACAATACAGATTACTGTGTAGCATTCCCTATCATTGCTCCAGAAGGTTCTCTATATAGAGATGAGCTATATGGTACTGACTTATTAGAAAAGGTATCACTGGTACAGAATAACTGGGTAGAGGCGGGGACAAACGTGGATCTCTGCGCTGATGCACGTATTAGACATAACGTATCAAATACTGTAACTGTTATGCCTCATCAGTGGTCTCAAGTAGAAGATTATGTCTATAAGAATAGAAACTCATTTGCTGGTATATCTTTTTTAGCTGGTATGGGTGATAAAGACTTTAACCAAGCTCCTATGACAGAAGTACTCACAGAAGATCAGATTGTTAATCGATATGGTAAAGCTGCTTTGTTTGCATCTGGCTTGATTGTAGATACACGCAAGTCTGGTTTCCGTGATCTATGGGATGCTACTATGCAAGCTCAAACACCTGCTGAGTACCGAGGAGAAGTATCTGATCTAAACGCTGAATGGATTCGTCGTTTCAAGAAGTTCGCAGATAACTATTTCATGAATGATCTTAAAGAAGCAGAGTATTGTCTCAAGGATGTTTTTTTGCTACATAAGTGGACTAAGGCACAACAGAACCTATCACCTATTGACTTTGTATCTCAGCTAGAGATTAAAAAGTTTACTGATGTAGATACGATTGGTTCAGCAGCTTGTGTTGGTGGAGCTTGCGAAATAACGTTTTAGGAGAAAACATGGAAGAAGAATATTGGACTGAATGCATTGCCTGCGACACAGAATCGCAGGTGATGGTATTAGATAACGATGAAGAGCCTCAATTCTGTCCAATGTGCGGCTCTCCTATGCAGTTTGAGCGACTAGAAGAAGAGTGATAAATATAAATAATCTTAAGAGGAATTATTTTTATGCTAACATTAAAAACTTTTATAGCAGAAAAGTCAAGGGCTACACTGTATCACGGAACTCCTGCAGAGAATGTTGCGGCTATAATAAAAAATAAAAAAATTGATCCTTCTGAACATGGGCATACCTCTACTACAAGAGATAAGAAATACGCAGCTGCTCATGATATAGGGTGGGATGCACATTTTCATATTAACCATGACACATTAAAACATCATAGAAAAGTTCAACCTACAGATTTCCATATGGGAGGTTCTATAGGTAAAAAAGATCATAATAGGCATGATCATGATATGAGAGATCCAGATTTTAAAAGATCTGAATCTGAAGAAAGTGTTAAAGGTTCTATTCCTATGAAACATGTAAAACAAATTTCAATACATAAAAGTGTTGATAAGAAAACAAAGAAAGAAATAGGTAAAGCTGTTATTGCTCATGCTCCTCATATTAAGGTAAAGACATACGGTTAGAAGAAGAGTGATAAATAATCCCATCGAAAGGTGGGATTTTTTTTATGTGGATATACAATAATAATGAGTATGACGAGACGCCAGAAGAATATCAGGGGTTTGTGTATCTCATAACAGAGCTTGATACTGATAAAAAATATATTGGTAAAAAGTTTTTCTGGAAGCCTAAGACTCTCCCTATAACTAAAAGTAGAAAAAGACGCGTTAAAACTCGTGTAGAGTCTGACTGGCGTTCATACTATGGAAGTTCTAAAGAGGTGCAGCAGCTAGTAGAAGACAAAGGCTCAGATAGCTTTAAACGTGAAATACTACGGCTATGTAAGACAAAGGGTGAATGCTCATATTTCGAAGCTAAATACCAATTTGACAATGATGTGTTGCTTCGCGACGATTTTTACAATGAATTTATAGGATGTAAGATTCATAGTAAACATTTAGAGAAGAGCATAAAAGATGAATACAAACGAATATGACGTAACAGTAATAAAAGTCGTTGATGGAGATACAGTTGATGTAGATATCGATCTGGGCTTTGGAGTGTGTTTAAAAGATGAGCGTGTTAGAATCATGGGCATCGATACTCCTGAGAGTCGCACTAGAGATAAGGTAGAAGACTTATTCGGAGAAGCTGCTAAAGCTAGACTCAAAGAACTTATGAAGCACGGCGGTAAACTGATTACAACAGAGAATAAAGACGGTGAGGATATGAAGGGTAAATTTGGTCGTATTCTCGGGGATTTTAAAGTTAATTATAATGGTGAGATGAAAAGGGTTACAGAGATAATGGAACAGGAAGGTCATTGCGTACCTTACTTCGGCGGCAGCAAAGAGGAGACGCAGGCTCAGCATATGAGAAACCGCACCCGTTTGTTAGCTGAAGGAATTGTCTCTCAAGAAGATTATGATAAAGCTGTAGAAAAGATGAAATAAACAGTTGCACTTCTGAGCGAACCGTATATAATAATATAGCGATATTGAGAGAGGGGATATAATGATATTAGTTGACTATTCAGCAATTGCTATTAGTAACGTAGTAACTCAAAAATTGGATATTGAAGAAGATTTAATCCGTCATATGATTCTTAACAGTCTTAGAATGCATAGAGCTAAACATCGAGAAAAATTTGGTGAGCTAGTTTTATGCATTGACGGCTCTAAGAACTGGCGTAAAGATGTTTATCCTCAATACAAACATAAGCGTAAAGATGCTCGCAAAGAATCTAAGATGGACTGGAGTGAGGTCTTTCGTATTATGAATATGGTCAAAGAAGAGCTCAAAGAGAACTTTCCATACAAAGTAGTAGAGGTAGATGAAGTAGAAGCTGATGATATAATCGGTGTTCTATGTGAAGACACTCAAGAGTTCGGCCGTGGGCAAGACGTAATGATTATCTCTGGCGATAAAGATTTTGCTCAACTTCAAAAGTATAAAAACATATATCAGTACTCTCCTATAACAAGAAAGTATATTAAAGAAGCTACTCCTCGTAAGCAACTTATGGAGCTTATTCTAAAAGGAGATACTGCTGATGGAGTACCAAATGTGTTATCAGGAGACAATGTATTTGTAGATGGTGAGCGTCAGACCCCTTTAAGGCAGAAGAAGATTGATGAACTAATAAACGATCCTAAAGCAATGGGCGAAGAAGTTTATCGTAACTATTTACGCAATAAAAAGCTAATCGATTTAACAGAAACTCCTGAACCTCTAAAGGAGAAGATTATATATAACTATGAAAGCCAGGATAAGTTGGAAAATAAAGGTAAAGTATTTCCATATCTTATTGAGAAACGCTGTCGTAGATTATTAGAAGATATAAAGGACTTCATTTGATATGGTGAATAAAACTACATTATACACCTTTGAGTGTTTAGAAAAAGTAACAAAAGCTAAAACCAAAGAAGAAAAAATAAAACTCCTCCAAGCACAAAACAATAACTGGGCATTAAAAGACTTACTCAGAGGTACTTTTGATGATACTGTAGAATGGCTACTTCCAACAGGATCAGTACCGTATGAACCCGCAGATCCGAGATCACATCCTTCCAACTGGACTCAACACAATAAGAAATTAGCTTATTTTGTTAAGAAAGGCCCTGGAGAGAAAATAATTAAAATTAAAAGAGAAAAAATGTTTTTAGACATTCTCGAGACCGTGCACCCTCGAGATGCAGAGCTTCTTGTTGGTATGATTAACAAGAAGCTGCCTATTAAAGGTGTCACAAAAGCTCTAGTAAAGGAGGCTTTTCCAAATCTAATCTTACGTTAATTTATAGGAGAAATATTTACTTATGAGTAAAATCCAACTTAATAGACTACATAAAGATTTAATAGAACTTAATAGTTATATGGAAAAAGTACGACTACGAGGTAAGTTAGACCTTTTATCTAAGTTGAAACGTAAACATGATTTTTTAAAATCTAAATTGGAAACTTCAAGCTAGGAGGGGGGACTAGCGCAAGCTAGTCCCTTTAATATATGCCAACATATACAATGATTAACATTAAGACTAAAGAAGAAAAAGATATGATTCTATCTTTATCTGAAAGAGAAGAGCTCTTATCTAAAGGTGAATATACACAGAAGCTCTCTACAGCAAAGTTTATATCTCAGCACGGTATGACAATTAATAAAGCTGGATCTGGATGGAAAGAGGTACTAGGTAAAATCTCAAAGGGGTCACCTCAAAATAAAATGAATACGTAATGCAACGAAAAAAATCTATTAATAATTCTATGTATGTTAAAATTGAAGATCTTCTTCAATTTGACCCACTAACCGCTAACCAAGAAAAAACATACAAAGCTTGGGATGATAATGATAATTTAGTATTAGTAGGGTCGGCAGGAACTGGTAAAACATTTACAGCTTTATATCTTGCATTAGAAGATGTGCTAGATAGTGATACAGAGTGGGAGCGAATAGTTATTATCAGATCAATGGTGCCTACAAGAGACATGGGATTTCTACCAGGTACTAAGCAGGAAAAAGAGGATGCGTTTACTGCTCCTTATAAATCTATTTGTAATGAATTACTAGGGGATAAATCTTCCTATAATAAAATGATAACAGCTAAACAAATACAGTTTGAATCTACTTCCTTTATTCGGGGAGTAACTTACGATAACAGTATTATTGTAGTAGATGAAATGCAAAATTTAAATTTTCATGAGTTAGATTCTGTTATTACACGAGTAGGTCGAAATAGTAAAATTATATTCTGTGGAGATTATAAGCAGAGTGATTTTAAGCATAAAGAAGAGAAAAACGGTATTATAAACTTTATACAAATACTTGAACAATTAAAAAATTTTACTGTAATTAACTTTGGATGGGAAGATATTGTAAGATCTGATTTCGTCCGAGATTATATTATGACAAAAGAGATGCTAGGATTTTAAGAGGAGACAATGGCAAAATTTACTAGATATGACCCCCGCAATAAAAAAAACGGTAAACATAAATCACAATCTGTAGATGGTTATAGCCGGATTCGAGAAGTAAGTAATAAAGATAATAAAAAATTACTACAAGAAGTGGTATATGATGATGAGAATGACTATGATGCAACCGAAAATATTCAACTCAACGGATAAAATATTTTATATACTTAATAAGCGATATGAGTACGAGCAATTAGTATCATATAGAAAAAATTATAAGCTACCTTCTTATGATAGTGATATTGAAAGTATACGATACTTTATTAATAATAGTTATAAAAGTAATAGATTTCGTAAAAATTATAAGCAGGTTTTAGCTTTAGCAGTAGAAATAATGGAATATTATAATGAAAAAACTAATCTATCAGGTATACACCGGTAAGCGTAGTAAGTTATATGATTATTGTACAAGTAGTGTAGAAAAATATGCTAAGCGTGTTGGAGCTGAATATATTGTACAGCGGCAACCTATTCTTATGATTAAACCCGATCCATTTCAAACTAATAGGAGTAGAGAGTCATATGAAAAATATGGTGGATTCCTTCCGATCTATGAAAAGGAGAATGCTTTCTCCTACCTCAAGTCGTACGATCAAGTTGCTATTATTGATGCTGATGTTTATATACGCCCTGAGTGTACCGAGTCAATTTTTGATGCTGCTGGTACTGATGTTGACTTTGCTGGTGTTCTAGAAAGAGATATGCCAACTACAAAGGCATATACTAAGAAGATTGCTAATTATTCCCGTATGCAATATGGCATGAACACTCTCAATCATTTATTTGATTGGAAGCATGCTGGAGGTGCTAATTTCTATAATATGGGCATTATGGTTTTAAATAAGTCTATAAGTAAATATTTAAAGGGAGAGACGCCTCAGCAGTTTTTACGTCGACCTCAATTTAAACCTTTTATTGACGGAATGGGAGCATGGAAGTGGTCTACTGATCAAACATTATTAAATGTATGGGTAAAAGAAGAGAAGATGAAGGTAAAGAACCTGTCTTTCCATTGGAATGGTTTATTTACTGGAATTGAAATGGATAAAATTAAAGAATGCCATTTTGTACATTTCTTTTTAAAGGATAAATTACCTACTAAAGGTGAAAACATTGAAGAACTTCTAGCACAGATTTAAAGGTAATTTGGCATGGTAAAAAATATTATACTACAGCATTTTGACGGTGAGTTAAGAGAGTTAGATAGATTGTCTATTATGAATATTCAATCTTATGCTGAAATGGTAGGAGCTGATTACAAATTAGTAACTGGGAAACCTTTTCGTAGACACCTCACATCTCCTTGCCAAAAAGTTTATATGATCGATGAGAAGTGGGATGATTATGACAATCTTTTAATGTTAGATATTGATATGTTTGCGCCTAATGGTATGACAGACAATGTTTTTAAAGAAGTTGGGATTGGATTATATGAGAATGTCCAGCA
>Ga0222717_10002005_pt1 | contig 16094 bp, 35 predicted proteins | sample C33_18DmetaG_FD_165053 | JGI IMG/M metagenome (GOLD analysis project Ga0222717, IMG submission 165053) | Estuarine water microbial communities from San Francisco Bay, California, United States - C33_18D | ecosystem: Environmental > Aquatic > Marine > Unclassified | place: USA: California...
TTTTTAGGATTAGCGAGGTTTCCAATAGTAAATTGTTGCAACAAAATTTCGTAACTTCTTACTTCACATCTTTTAAAATATTTATTATAAGCCTCATCAAACTTTAGGCTTAATACTTTTGCCCTTTTTGCATAATCTGTTGCTAATGCATCACATAGCTCTAACCTCGTCATTTCCATAGATCTCCTCATGTTTATAAACCATATAAGAATGTTTACTATAAATTTTTCTAGCAAATATTTCTACTACCTGTCTATCATCAATAAATAAAACACCATTTAAAGCATCTAAAATCGCTTTAATATAATTGTCAATATCTGAATTGTTACTGCAATAGGTGTTAGCTAATTTCTCCGTTTTTTTCTTTGACCAAGATTTAGGCATCCTGATATAAAAATCAACATGAACACTTAACAGTTTTTCAGAGGGAGTTGTTTCCATCTCACTTGTTAGTGCTTTCATATCGGTTTTGAATTTAGTATACCTCTTAGGGTAGTATGTAGACCAGCGAGTTACTCTTGGTCTAGAGGCTGGACAAGGATCAACTTCAAATGTAATCCTCATAGTTTTCGCCTCTTAGGTTATCAAGATCAGATATTGCTAAAGCTAAAAGAAGTCTGATCTCTATATCTCTTGGTGTATCTTCTTCTCTTGCTAACTCTCTAGCATGCCTTAAATTTTCTGATATTGAATCTAGTTTATCAAATCTTAATTGTTTATGCCTTATGCTCATTACTCATTGTCTTATGATAATCTTCATTACGAGGCAACATAATGCCCCATTCTCTAGCGAAGTAGTTATCAATATCTTTTAAGTATTGAACAAATTCAGGGATAGTTAATTCTTTACTTGATTTTTCTCTATCTCCTAGAAATCTTTCAGCAAGATCTTTTTTAAATTCTTTTTTGCTTTCTTCACCTTGCTCTTTTCTTAAAATATCAACCCATAAATGATAGATATTATTTTGAAATTGTGTTCTTGTAGGCTGGTCTTGTTTAATTGATACTGTAGCTACATCACAATCAGGGTTTAAATTAAAAAATTCATTTACTAAAGCCTTAAATATTTCTTGTTTAGGCTCTTTTCTATGAATAACCCTGTATGCACTCATTCTACCATATCCTGTGCTAACAGTTTATCTATTTCAATTTCAATATTTTCGACTGCCTTTCGGAGATCATGAATTCGCCCCTCACCTTTGTGTTTCCATCTATACCTAACAAGATACTTGACTGCATTTCCTATTGCCCATGTCATATCTTGGTCAACAATAAATGTTTTAGCCTCTATCTTACCTTGAGTATAGTGTGAGGGGTTCTTAATAGTGTCGTTTATGTTATCCACCAACCCATCCAAAGAATAACGCTACAACACACACACCTAAAAAAATTGTTAAGGATCTATTTTTTAGGATTGTGTTTACTACTTCCATTACTTTCTCCATTGCTTCTCTCCCCTTGTTATAACAAATTAGGGTACTGATTAAGACTTAGGTAAAAATTATTAAGAAAAAACCTAAGTTGTAAGCACTTAATGTTTACCATACTTGTAGTATTATAAATTAGAGTACCCTAATTTCTTATAACTGTTCTTCTAACATGATAGGCTTATCGCCCAACCACCCCGTACATTCAGTTTCTGCAATAGGGTGACATCTTAATTGTTGTTCAAATTTACCACAACCACTTATCATCATTATAACAACAAATAATGGTATCAACATAAAAATTAACCAAGATTGTTTCATTTGATTAAACCTTTTTCTACTAAAATTTTTTGTGTTTCGATAATTGCCCTGTACATCTCTAATGAAACATCTGTGTTAGGTGGTGCTTCTTTCCTACCATCATATATATCATGACAGTTTAGGCATAGATATGCCCCATGTATGTCTAGTGCTTTTAGGCCTACACCAGCACCGTTAAGGTGGGCAAGAACAACAGTTTCTCTATCAGGCATACAACCCTGAATTCTCATTGTGCAAGCCTCACCCCTTGCTGAATCTCTGATCTTTTTACTTTTACTGTTTGCCATAAATATCTAACTCTTGATCTGAAAATTTAGAATATTTTCCCTCAAAGTTACATTTCACAAATCCTGATTGCCCCATTCTATTTTTAGCAACTATCAATTCTGCTAAACCTCGATCTGGGGAATCATCATGATAATAATCATCTCGATAAACAAACATGATTAAATCTGCATCTTGTTCAATTTCTCCAGAAGATCTTAAATCGCTCATAAACGGCCTTTTATTCTCTCGGCTCTCTACCCCCCTACTCAACTGAGAAAGTATGATTATGGGTATCTCAAGGAGTTTAGCGAGGTGTTTTAACTCTCTAGTAATGTTTCCTAACTCAGAAACCTCGTTACCTTTGTTGTATTTCATGATCTGCAAATAATCTATAAGTATTATATCAATTTTTCGCTCTGAATTTAGCTTTTTTGACATAGAAAATATGTTCGCCATAGAAAGACCAGACTTATCTATAATCGTCATGTTTTTATTACCTACTTTAGCTAATCCCTCATACCATTTTTGTTCATCGTTAGAATTTAAATGGCCTTTTTCAACTGTATTAAGTGCAATTTCAGTATAACTTGAAATCATTTTCATCGCTAACTGGACTTGACTCATTTCGAGTGAGAAAAAAAGCACATTTTTTGTATCAGATAAATGACTTGCTATATTAAGTGCCAATGTAGACTTTCCCATAGCTGGTCTACCAGCTAATACATTGAGTGATCCTTCTCTAAAACCATTGGTTAAGGCATCTAATGACTCAAAGCCACTTGATAAACCAGTACCATATTTATTTACATCTTCTATGTAATCTATTGTTTTTCCTACAATAGTTTTCATCGAGTCTTGGTTTTGATCTATTAACTCAGACTCAAGCGACTGTATTTGAGTAACTGTATCTTGATAATTACTGTAGTCAATCTTAAACTTTAAAGACTCTATGTCATTGTTTATACGACAAGTGCGTATGTGGTTAGAGTAAACACCAATGTTCTCTATACCTATGCATTCTTCCATCATAGTAGCTAGGTAGGGAAACCCTGTCCACTCTCCACTATGATCACCATCTCGATCAATCCAATTTCTTAAAGATAAGGGATCAACCTTTTCATCTTCATCAAGCATATCTAAAATATACTGATATAAAAGGCCTAATTCTTTACTGTTAAAGTCTGTAGTTATTAATCCAGTACCAGCAACTTCATCAATGCATGTTGGATCTATTAAAAGACCACCAATTACTGCTCTTTCTGAATCAGTAGAATCTTTTTTGCTTTTTAATTGTCTGTGTAGTGTTATGTTTTGCATTTACTTCCTCCATTTTATAATCTTCAGGATCATTACTGCCATGATGTTGATCCCATATTTCGTCTGAACCATTACCAAATACTTTAACAAAATCTGCTTTGCTAAAATATTCAACCTGTTCTTCAGCTTCTATTCTTAAGTTTCCCATTTTACTCATACATTTCTCCAGTTAAATTCCTCACCATATGGTTTGGATTGTTGTGTTTCTTTACCTTCTAACATCATTTCCCAATTACGCCCATTAATAAATGTTTGCAAATGTGGAATAAATCTTCTCTCTGTTTCGTTAAAGTCTAATTTCAAGTCTGCAAGAATTGGTAAAACTTTCTTCCAATCTTTATGCTTTTTTCTAAAATTAGTAAATTCTGTATCTAAGCCTCTTTTTTTACCTAAGTATTTAACTCTAAACTTTTCAAACAATTCTTTTTCTTCAGGAGAAACCTTCTCTTTCTCTTTAGGTATCTCTTTCTCTTTAATGTCGGTATGCATTTCCGTATGTTCGGAATCCCGTATGTACGGAAAAGGATATATGTGGAACTCGTTACTTACAAACCTGTTCTTATCATCTTTTATTCTTATCACCTTGTATAAGCCTAACTCTCTTAGGCATTTCATGGCCTGTAAGTATTTAGATCTTCCTATGTCAAAATGATATCGGATCTGATCTTCCAGAACTACCCAGTTTTGGGGCTTTGATTGTAGATAGCACCATATAGCTAAAGCATCAGGGTTATCAATTGATTGAACAACCTCCCTACTTAGCATAAAGTAGGGTAAGTCATTCTGGTGAGTATCTAATTTATGTATTGGCATTAGTAGATTTTAACATGAGTTTCACCAAAGGATCAAGATACCAATTTTTACCATCTATCCAATGTGATGTATCTATCTTTAGAGGATTGTCTGCTCGACTTAGATCTCTAACGACTCTAAAAACTTTTTTAGGATCAGAATGATTATTTAGCCTCGCCCTAGCACAAACAACGCTAGAGCCAATTCTTAATGATAATTCATGAGAAGTAATTTTACGACCATCATCTAATGTATAAAGTTTACTCCAGTAACCTCCATCGGTTCTTTTGTATTCAATACCATCTTCTATTTTAGTCATCATTAGAATGGGATATCATCTTCAGGATCTTGTGAAACAGTTTCCTGTGCAATATGCTCTTTAGGTATAAAAGATGGTGCTACCTGCTGTTGTGGTACACCTTGCTGTTGTTGGTCTGGATCTTTAATATAAAACTTTAGCCATTTACCATATTGACTACTTTTAATGTAGGCCTTAACCTTCCAAACTTTACCAGCCTCATCTTTAAAAGTGCCATAGTAATCTTCTCTAGAATTATCTTCTTCAGATCCATCATTAGTTTTAAATTTACTTTTAAATAAACTCCCTGTATTGGGATTGTTTTTATCTTCCATAATTACTCCTTGTAATAAAAAAAGGGATCATATCGTCGATCCCAAGAACGCCCTTAATTAATCAAATGCAAGGAAATGGTATATGAAGCCATCGAATAACCAGTAAAAATTGGAGGTAAAAACTGATTGTTCTACATTGATCACGGTAAGAGTACCACACCACAAATCATATTATTTAAAAACCTGTTCATAATAATCAACCATAGGTATATACCTAGATGTTTCTATTAATTTACCACCCTCATCATGAGTTTGATCCTGTAACCATTCCCATATAGTATTGGCTTTTTCAAGATCCCCACCTTTTTTGGCTTTATCTATCTTAGCCTTAATCTCATTAATGTGATCTCCCCATTGCTGGGTTTTAGTCTTGTCTTTAGTTCTAGTTGCTCTCTCACCATCATCATCATGAACTTCAAGAGAAAGCATACTCCAAAGTGCGTATCTACGATTGTAAGTTATGGAACTGCCTAGCGACTGGCTGTCCTCTTTAGCCATTACTAACCTAATATTAGACTCAATAAATTCTTCAGGGTGATCCACCAAATAAATTCTAGTGTTTAATAAATCAATTCCATCAATATACTGAACAGTTTGAACATAACCCATACCCAATTCATATAAAACTGGCTTAATCGTATCGATTATATTGTTAATGTTAGCGTATTTATAACTTAGGAATTCGTTCTTAGATGTTCTTTCTACCTGATCTACCTTGCCACGAAATTGCATCATAGCTTTCCAGATAGTAGGTTTAGGTGATGTAGACCAAGCTACATTTTTTGCATTTTCTGTATCTAGTTTTCTTGCCATATTCTTCTCCTGTGTGTAAGAAATTACATTATACCACCATTTAGGAAAAAATAAGTATATAATATGTTTGTAAGTTGTAAAAAATATGCTATTGCTATTAACTCTAGAGGGCGATAGCATACTCTTTATAACTAGCAAAGGAAAATAATATGTACCCTAAAAATGATACAAAAGTAAAATATTACAAAACTGAAGATAAAGTAAAAATTGAAATGGATCTTGAAGATTACAGAACTTTACTTAAACTTAACAATTTTTTACAAAATCAAATTAGTATGATGCATGAAACATCTACTATCTACTTGTCTGATTTAGGCAAATTCGAGTCATATGAGTTAAAAATGGCTCGTATCTTAGACTTTAGAAACATGGAAGGCCATAACCATTTCTGCGATTATGTTCTTAGCAACGATCCTAGAGCAAGAGAGGATAAAGCGTAATGGGAACAGAAAAAGATGTTTTACAAGAGGCTTACCATACTCACAGTCAACAATTAGCTGAACTTAAAAACTTAGTATTACAATACATAGAAGTTGATGATGACTTTAGCTTTAAATTTGATGATATTAGGGATTTATTAGAAAATCATTTAAAAAATGCTGAGTTATCGTATGAGCCACCTGAGTTTACTTGTGATGATTGTGCTTGGCCTGATGGCACACTAAAAAGTGGTATTGGCTGTTGTTGTGGGAGGAATGACTAATGATGGCACAAGAAATGTTTGAAGAAAACAAAGTGTTGGAGAGTCAAATTGAATCTTTAAAATCATTAATAACTGATCTAGATGACTTTTTAAGAGAATGTAATCCACAATCAGATGAAGATGATAGAAGAATCGGTGAACTTCAAGAGCGTATTAGAAATGTTGATCAAGATGAAGATGAGGAAGAAGCCTGTGAGGAGTGTGGTTGGTGGAAACCCCAATGTAAATGCGAGGATTAAGATTATGACTGAACTACAATGTACTAAATGCGACCATAAATTTACAGGTGATGTTTTTAACTATAAACTTACATATGATGAATGGTTAAAAGATGTTAGATGTAAATCTTGTGATTCTAGACAAACTATTACTGTTAAACCTTTAACTGTATTCCAAAAATACACCAGAAAATGGGAGTTTAGAGGGCGAGATAAGACCAAACACAGGGTTAAAGTAATTAATACTCGGTTAGTTGATGTCGATGACTGTGATATAGATACTAGCGATTGGCCTGATTTATGTGATTCGTTTGTATCGTCTGCTTATTGGTTTGATGGAACTGAATTAATTGATGAAGAATTAGAACATTTAAACGACGATCGTGAATTTTGTTACGAGGCATTTATGGATCATTTATTTTAGGAGATTTTTATGACTTTATATTATTACTCTCACACTACCTCACAAAAAATTATTAATTTAGAAGAACATGAAGAAGATTTAGAAAGTTTAGGGGAAGATAGGCCTTTAAGCCCTTATGGTAAATCGTTACAAGAACAATCGGATAGAGAGGTTCAACAAGAACATTGGCAACATGAAAGGTGGTCTGAATAATGTTTTATTTTGGAACTAAATATCAAATGCATAAACAACGATTAGAGGAGGAAAATATGGCTGATCCTGATTTAGTTAGCTTAGTTAGATCTCATTCACAATTGTTAGAAGCAATAGAATATATGGCTGAACAGCTTAAACTTAATGTTAATGAGGTTATGTTTAGTCATGTTAGCTTGAACGCTAAGATGGTTAGGAAAATAGAACAGGATGAAGATCCTGATCAAGATCTGGATGATGACGGAATTCCGATCTAAAATTAAAAGGGCTTTCACAAGCCTTTTTTTTGTTATAATAAATCTGTGATCAACTGGATCACTTACTGGAGAATTATATGAAAACAGAAAAAGTGCCAATGTTTGCACCTTTTGAAAGTATTGAAAAAGGGTTTGATCGTTTATTTGACAAGATCAAAAATATCAAAAATGCTTCTGATCGAACAGAACTATTAGTTATTTATGGCTGTTTGGCTCAAACCATTAACGAACAAATGAATACAGGAGATGATCATGCAAAGTAAAGAAGTGATCAAAGCTGTAACCACACCATTTGATGATCTTAGAAAGTTAGAGAAAGATCATGATGCTATGAGATCTGTTTTAATTTATGTTATTCGTAGATTTGATTATGAATTTTATGGTGAGATCAACGACGAAAAACATCCGTTAGCTGAGATTAGAAAAGAAATTGATAATGTACTTAATAATTAGGAGAACTATATGAAAAGTGTCAAAACTAGAAGAACAGAACACAACGGAAAAGAATACTGGACTTGTTGTTTTTGTGAGAAGATCTTTACGGGTTTTGGAAATAATCCAGATACCCATAGAGATGATGATGAATGCTGTGATCATTGTAATAATACGATTGTCTTGCCTTTAAGAATGGGCGAGATCTTTGGACAGATTGGTAACAGCTTCGACAGGGGAACAGCTTGAAGATCTTAGCAAGTATCTTTAGACTGTTAGGTTTTGTAATGTTAATATCAATAACTATTAGCTGTGTTTACATGGCTTTATGGTTTCACCATTACGAGCCAATGATCCATTAGTTACTGGAGGTGTATTATGAAAAAATTTTGACTAGCTAGATAGAAATAAGAAAGGCTCTTAATTGAGCCTTTTTTTATGGCATAATAAAAGCGTAGCTAATTTTGGCTACTTTTAAAAATGGAGAATTATATGAACTTACATAATTTAACAAAAGGTGAAAAATTTATATACGAGTGGCAATTCAGGATGCATGGATCATTTGATTCTGCTCTGGCTGAAGCACTTTCTATAGCTGATGGTAACAATCTCAAAAGGTTAAGCAAGGGATTCCCTGAATATGCTGAAGCTATGAACAGCTTTCACCATGATGAGGGATGGTGGTTTAATGTTCTTGATACTGTAGATGGTGAAAATTATCAAGTTGTTGAAAGAAAACCCTCTGGAGCGATCGTATGATAGTTAATAGCGAATATCTGCATCAACAATGTGAGCGTGTCGACTATGTAGGCACTATTGCCTATTATGATGGCAAAAATTACTTTAACGACTTTGGGGAGATCTTAAGAGATCTCTCTGAATACAATACATCAAGTGAGGGTTATACTCCATTTGGTGATGAATACTATTAAGGAGGTTAATATGGCTATGTATTTAGAAGATGACATAGAGGGAAAAATGTTTCATATGTTATTTGATCTTTGGGATTCTGGTGATCTTAGATACTCGACTGATCCTGAAACATTTGTAGATCTAGTTGAAACTCACTTAAATTATCAGTATCAAATCGCCTTAGATATTGCCATTAGTAGAGAAGATAAACTAATGCGAAATTATAAGGATCTGATCCACACACTAAAAGAACGAATAGATCCTGATAGCGTGTAATCAATTAGAAGATCAAACAAGAACCCCCAAACTCTGGGGGTTTTTTTTGGAAGTTAAAATTTTCACTTCCAGATCACAGATCAAAAAAACTGGTATTATATTTTTGTGATCAATTGGATCACTAACAAGGAAAAAAAAATATGAATATACTAAAACTACATGAACGCAAAGAATACAAGTTGACTACTGGGGATTCTTATCCACTACTAACTGTTGATGAGTATACAAAGCAAAGGAAAGATTTTTTGAATGAGATCTTCAACTCTGGCGAGAGTCTAAGCCTGTCAGAATTCAACGAAATGAAACACCTAAACAATGGAGGCAAAAACAAATGAGAAAAATAACTTTAAAAATAGCAAGATCACTTTATCAGGGTAAACCTTGCAAAATATCGAATACTTATACAGATGGTGAAAAAGTATTCCTACATGACAACCTGATCGCATTCAAGCGTGAAAATGGCCTCTCCATCTCTATGGCTGGCTGGCCAACTGTAACCACTAGAGAAAGGATCAACGGCTTGCTTGAATTCTTTTATGATAGTGATGCGAGGATATACCAAAGGTACGGAGATCAATACATAAGCACACAACGAGGAGATGCCCAGATCTATGATAATTGTTTTTATGCATTAAGATACAAACAGGGCAATTTAAGAATTATGGATCAAGGCCTAATTCCTGAAGCTGAGATTGACTGCTTTATCCCAAGCGTAAAAAGGAGGGTTCTATAATGTTTATCGTTGACGATCAATATACTGGAGAGATCCATAAGTTTGATAATGAGGATCAAGCCGTTGAATTTTGCCAAGAGCAGGATATTATTTATTACAGCAGGGCAATTGAATACCTTTCGGAAAATGACGCCTCTCTGGTGGACTCTCTGGCTCTGGCTCATGAGTATGGCTTCACTCTCGACAAGCTAGACAGCGAAACCCTCGCAACGATCTTATACCAACACAACCTGTTGAATACTATCGAGGAGGATCAAACACAATGAAAAAGCGTTTATCTGGTATTTTTTGGGGTGTGATGGGTGGCTTTATTGCTATGTCTATCTGGGCGTTTTTATTAATAGGCTATCTAATGATCCCTGATCTGATCTGAAGATCAAAGGAGGTAATACTGGGGGCTTTAATGCCCCCTTTTTATTGTCTGATCCTAAACAGAAGAAAGTTAAAGATCTCCAAGCTGTAGATCTGCATAAAACAGAAGAAAGTTAAAGTTAGATCTATAGATCCATAGATCAACAAAAGAAGAATCATAAAGATCAGATCATCTGGAGAGGATCAAGCAACTGGATCAACTGATCAAAGCCTGAAATCGACCTAAATACTAATTATTATTAAAGATCTATAGATAGAGATCAATATAGATAAATACTAAGGAAGAAGTAAGGCTCAGATCCCCAGATCTGGGAGATCAAGATCAGCAGATCCAGATCAATAAGATCAGGAAAATAATATATATCCCTCTCTTTTATTCTCCATTTTGCCCCCTCGATCCTCCAGATCTATATTTTTAATGTTTTGATCAGACTTAAAAAAATGATCTGATTATTGTTACAGCTCTAATTATGTGTTAATCCCTTTAGTAGTGCGGGTTACAGGCTGTTTGGTGTATCTGTACAGCTTCGCATAATTTATATTATGTTAAATACCCCCCACGGGGAGGCTCATCACCATCCTTGTTCTAGATTTTTACTATCCCACCCACAAAAAACAGAATTTCAAAAAAAACAACATTTAGCATGTATATGTGCTATACTATCCATATGCAAAAATCAAAAGGTAATCCAGCACTTGTAAAGGGTATGACCTCTTTAAACCCAGCAGGTAGACCTAAAGGCTCTGTAAACAAATATACTGCGTTAGCACGAGAGTTAATGTCTGAGAAAAGTGGTGAGATTGTACAAAAAGTAATTGATAAAGCTATGGATGGAGATGTGCATTGTTTAAAGATGTGTATGGATCGTATATTGCCTGTACAAAAAGCTGTTGACTCTAATAGAACAAAAAATGATGCTCAAGTAATTATTAATGTAGCTTCTATTGACTCTATAGAACAAAAGGCTAGTGAATATAACGATGCTGAACTGATAGAGCCTGTAGAAAAGTCTGATGACGAGGTTGTTGTTAAAATAGATTCTACACCTATGGCTGATAAATTCGATGGCTGAACTTAACATTGATTTACACCCTGCACAACTTGAAATATTTCATTCTGATAAACGATTTAAGATAGTTGCTGCTGGTAGGCGTTTTGGCAAGTCCTACCTATCTGCTTGGATTCTTTTAATTAAAGCAATACAGTCCGATTCTAAAGATGTGTTTTATATTGCACCTACTTTTCAGCAAGCCAAAGACATTATGTGGGCAATGCTTAAAGAACTAGGTAGAGATTTAATAGTACAAGCATACGAAAATACGGCTGTTCTTACTTTGATTAATGGTCGTAAGATATACCTAAAAGGATCTGATAGACCAGAAACACTTCGTGGCGTAGGATTGGCATATGTCGTTCTTGATGAGTACGCTTCTATGAAACCTCAAGTTTGGGAGCAGATTATTCGCCCTACTCTTGCTGATGTTCGTGGTGGTGCTTTGTTTATAGGAACGCCCGCAGGAAAAAATCATTTCTTTGACTTGTATAAAGATGCCCTAGATGATGACGATTGGGATGCTTTCCAGTTTACTTCTACAGACAATCCTTTTTTGCCAAGTGAAGAAATAGAGGCTTCTAAAAAAAGCATGTCATCTATGTCGTTCAGGCAAGAGTTTGAAGCATCATTTGAAACGACTTCTGGTGGTATATTTAAAGAAGAATGGTTTCAAGTTGATGAAGAACCAGAAGATGGTAACTATGTTATTGCTGTTGATCCTGCTGGCTATGAAGCTGTAGAACAAGAACGAAACCTTAAAAGATCAAGGCTAGACGAAACAGCTATTGCCATTGTTAAGATTGATCGTGATAAGTGGTGGGTTAAAGATATACTACATGGTCGCTGGAACATTAAAGAAACAGCAAAAAAAATTCTTTCATCTGCGATGAATGTAGAATCATCTACAGTAGGCATAGAAACAGGATCACTTAGAAACGCAATATTACCTTATTTGGAAGATGAAATGCGAACAGAAGGTAGATGGGTTTCTATAATAGAACTTAGACATGGCGGTAAAAAGAAAAACGATAGAATAACTTGGGCGTTACAAGGTAGAATGGAACATGGACAAATTACCTTTAACCAAAAAAAAGAATGGCGAGAATTTACAAATCAACTATTAGATTTTCCTAATAGACTTGCACATGATGACATGCTAGATGCTCTTGCTTATATTGATCAAGTAAGTGTGGCTGATTTTGCCCACTCAATTGAATTAGATGATGAATGGAGGCCAATAGATAATGTCGCTGGATATTAACAATTTAACAAAGGCAGAAATGGATGAATTACTAGAATATAGTAATGACAAAACTAATATTGTAGAACGCTATGTTGTAGCCTGCCAAATAATTACAAATTTATTAGAACATGGTTCAGACGATATATTTGCAGAAGCAGATTGGGATGATACTGTTGATTTAACAATATGCAAATTACTTATAGATGGAGATATAGTTGTTGAGCCAGAAGAAAGAAAGTTACATTAAGAATCAAAAATGTGATATAATCGGCACTTCTAAGTGCGATTACTACATTATAAGCCTATATGAATTCAGAAAATAAATATCAAGCATTAGCAGGATGGTTATCACACCGACTAGATAGTTGGAGAACGCATAGAAATATTAATTATATTCCTATGTGGGATGAATACTATAGGTTGTGGCGTGGTATATGGTCTGCTGAAGATAAAACTAGAGCAAATGAAAGATCTCGATTAATAGCACCTGCGTTACAACAAGCAGTTGAATCATCTGTTGCGGAACTCGAGGAAGCAACATTTGGCAGAGGAAAATGGTTCGATATACAAGATGACATGCTTGATGAAGATCCAAGCGATGCTGAATATGTGCGTAAATTATTACAAGAAGATTTAGAAAAAACAGGCTGTAAAGATGCTATATGCGAAGTATTTTTAAATGGTGCTATATATGGTACAGGCGTAGGAAAAATTGTAGTTAAGCAAGTTATTGAAAGAGCACCTACTGAAGAACAAATTGATGGAACAATGGCTACAACTCGTACTGTAGTCGAATATCCTGTTATTGATGTTCATGTAGAGCCTATATCGCCTAAAGAATTTCTTATTGATCCATCAGCTAACTCAATTGACGATGCTTTGGGTGTTGCACACGAGGTAATTAAACCTAGATATCATGTTGTTGAAGGTATTCGGTCTGGTATATATAGAGATGTACCACTAGATGGTGACTATAATACTGCAAAATTTGGTTATGATCCAGAAACTAAGTCTGCTGATGAGTCAGATTCAGTAAAAATATGCGAATATTGGGGATTAGTACCAAAAAGGTTTTTAAAAGCCAACAAAGATAAAGATGATTTTGAATATTCAAAAAAAGATGAGTTAGTAGAAGCAGTTGTAACAATGTGTAATGATGAACACATCTTAAGAGTAGAAGAAAACGCTTTTATGATGGAAGATAGGCCGTTTATATCGTATCAACATGACATTGTACCTAACAAATTTTGGGGTAGAGGTGTTTGTGAGAAGGGATATAACCCACAAAAAGCATTAGATGCCGAAATGAGAGCAAGAATTGATTCTTTAGCACTAACTACTACACCTATGATGGCTGCGGATGCAAGTAGATTGCCTAGAGGCGTTAAGTTTGAAGTGAGAGCAGGAAAAACTGTTCTGACCAATGGTAATCCACGAGAAGCTATCATGCCACTCGACATGGGTACAACAGATCCTAATACATTTAATCAGGTTGCCTCACTTCAAAACATGATTCAAATGGGTACTGGTAGTGCTGATACTGGTAGTGCACAAAATGACACAGCTTCTGGCATGTCTATGATGCAAAGTGCAGCAATTAAACGACAAAAACGCACTTTAATGAATTTTCAAAACACATTTTTAATTCCTTTAATAAATAAATGTATGTGGAGAAAGATTCAATTTGATGTAGAAAGATATCCTGTTAACGATTATAAATTTATTCCATATTCTACAATGGGTATTATGGCTAAAGAGTTAGAAATGACTCAAATGGTACAAATGTTACAAACTATACCTCAAGATTCGCCAGCTTTTAATGTAATTCTTTTGGCATTATTCCAAAATTCTTCAATACACAATAGAGATCAAATTGTTAACGCTTTGATGCAGGGTGGAGAAGGTAATCCACAAATGGAACAAATGCAACAAATGGGTATGGAACTTGAAATGCAACAATTACAAGCAAATGTACAAAAAACATTAGCAGAAGCAGAAGAAGAAAAAGCAAGAGCAATCAAACATCAAGCTGATGCTATGGCAACACAGCCAAACGAAATAGACATACAGAAAAAAGTTTTAGATTTACAAAAAGAAGCTATTGGACTAGAAAAAAGTGTAGCTGATATTGAAAATACAAGATCAGAAACAGCAAGAAACATACCAGAAGTAGAACATTTAAAATCTGAAACAATATTAAATCTTGCAAAAGCAAGAGCAGCAGGAAATAAAACAAATATTAGTAATTCTATACAATAATGGCTAAAACCGATCAACAATTCCTAGAAGATAGATTAGGAATGACAGAAACTAACGGATGGTTAGATTTTATTGATGATTTAAAAAATTTAGAAGAAAGTATTGCCAAACTTGACAGTATTAATTCTGAAAAAGATCTTTGGGAAACCAAAGGTCAGTTGCGAGTTCTAAATTGGATAATTAATTTAGAAAATGCAGCACACCTAGCGTTGGAAGAACTCCAAGAAGGAAATCCAACATAATTCAAACTTCATAACCCTGAGAAGGGCGGAGAAAACACAATGAGTGAAAGTATAGTAGTAGACGAAACACCTTTACAAAGTGAACCCATAACAGAAACACAGGATAAATCTTCTTTAGACGAATTTTCTAGTCAACGAAACATACAAGAAAATTCAGAGCCAGAACAAATACAAGATATTGATGGCAATCAAGATATTCCTAAAAAGTATGCGGGTAAATCAATGTCAGAGGTTATTGAAATGCATCAAAATGTCGAACAGGCATTAGGCAAGCAGGGAGCAGAACTCGGTGAACAACGAAAGCTAATGCAAAGCCTAATTGAAGCACAAAATAAAGTTAATGAAACTACTCCACCAGAAGAACCTGTAATACAGGAGGATAACTTCTTTGACGATCCAGTAGAAGCTGTGAATAAAGCCATAGAAAACCACCCTGATGTTATAAAGGCTAGAGAAGAAAGAATGGGTAATATGCAAAAGCATAATTTGGAAACTTTAGATAAAGAATATCCAGATTGGCAAAAAACTGTTCAAAATTCTGATTTTCAAAAATTTATAGGTGATAGTGCAACACGCACAGAAATGTTTAGAAAAGCTGATGTTGAATATAGATCTGATTTAGCTATTGAACTTTTTGATTGGTATTCTAAGACAAAAATGTCTGGAGCAACTCAAGAAGCAGTAGCAGAAGAAAAATCTAAAATTGAATCAGCTATGAAAAAAACAACTGGCGAAAGTAGATCATCTGGAGATTCTGTAGGTGGAAAGAAAGTTTACCGTAGAGCAGATTTAATCAATCTACAGGTAACAGATCCTAACCGATATGCAACACTTGCTGATGAAATTCAGGAAGCATATGCAGAAGGCAGGGTTAAATAATATAATACTATAACAGGAGAAGTAAAATGGCTTTGGGTTCAAACCAAGTAACGACTTCCGTAGCTAATAACTTCATCCCCGAATTGTGGAGTGATGAAGTAATAGGTGCATATAAGTCAAATCTAGTGGTTGCTAACTTAGTAACTAAACTATCTCACAAAGGAAAGAAGGGTGACACAATTTATATCCCAGTTCCAGCGAGAGGAAGTGCAAGTGCTAAAGCAGCAAACACACAAGTAACATTATCAGCAGCAACTAATACTGCTGTCACAGTATCTATCAATAAGCATTATGAGTATTCAAAGCTAATTGAAGATATTGCAGAAG
>Ga0222717_10002006_pt1 | contig 16090 bp, 21 predicted proteins | sample C33_18DmetaG_FD_165053 | JGI IMG/M metagenome (GOLD analysis project Ga0222717, IMG submission 165053) | Estuarine water microbial communities from San Francisco Bay, California, United States - C33_18D | ecosystem: Environmental > Aquatic > Marine > Unclassified | place: USA: California...
GAAATCAAAGGTTCTAAAGAAACTCAAAAACTATTGCGCCACGGTAAAAGAGCATTTGACAAAGGCAACTCCCAAGGTGGTGGTGCAGGGATCAATGTTGATAAACAGAAATCAAAGTATGTAAAGACTTCTGGATTGTCATCGATGGATAGGCAGACACGCCGAAAACTTAAACAAGATAAATCACGAAGATCAAAAGATAGGTCTTGACACTTAAAGTTGTATTGAGTATCTTTCGAATCTAAGAGAAAGATTTTATTATGGAAATAGAAGTAGATCATGAGGGTTTTACATATTGCGTTGAAGCAGTAGATAATAAAATCACCATGTATAAGAATGATATAGATGAATGGATGGGGGATATTGAACACATCAAGGTGTACACTATCGAAGGCGACACGCCAAACCCTGTTGGACTTTATCGCAAGTTGACAAAGGCTTTTATAGAGATCATCAAGATAGATCGTGCTAAATGGTATATGTTTGATGTGACAGATGAAAAACGTGCTAATCTGTATGAACGTGCAGGAAAACAAATTAAGGGGTATAGCTTTCAACGTGCTGATAAATGCTTCTATCTTTATAAGGAATAAGAAATGAAAAGGTTCAAGGATTACGTTACAGACTTAGCTGAGGCTAAAGGCTCTTTAACGCAATCACAGAAGGCTATTAGGTTCGCCGCTAATGCCCATAGAAAGCAGACACGTAGTGATGGTAAGTCGTACATTACACATCCTGTAGAAGTCGCTAAGATAGTAAAGCAGTTCAAGAAGTCTCATAACATTGATGCTTTGATAAGTGCCGCATACCTTCACGATACAGTAGAAGACACTGATACTGAGCTAGAAGACATCACAAAGATGTTTGGTGGTTTGGTAGCCTCTATGGTTAAAGAATTGACTTCTGACGAACAAAGCAAAGAATTTAAAGCAAGTAAAGCAGATTACCTAAGTGCTAAAATGTCTAATATGAGTAGTTGGGCTTTGGTTGTTAAGTTGGCAGATCGTCTGCACAACGTTTCTGATTTGACCACTGCCAAGAGCAAGAAATGGGCTTCTAAATACAAGAAACAAACCACCCAGATTATGGACGAATTGGAAAAGAACCGTACACTGACTGGAACTCACAGGAAGATGATTAAGGCTATCCGTGTGAAACTCAAGGAGTTTGAAGAATGAAAAATTTTAAACAACACCTAGCGGAAGCTGAAGCCAAATCATGTGATCTGATTGGTATGAAACAAATCAAGCAGTTTGAAAAGATTGTTGATCAACTCTTTAAGAAGTATGACATTGACTTTAACTTCACACGCCACTTTGGTGATCGTATGAGTGATAGTAGAAACACTCCTTGCATTAGCCTTAAAGAATTGGCTGAATTCATTAAGAAGGTTTATGCAAAAAAAGGCAAGTCTCTAAAAGACGTTGCAGGTGCTGAGGCTGTTCTTAAAGACATTCAGAAAGATTTAAACATTCCAGTTGCAGTAACATACGACAGACGAAAAGATGAATTCGATGTTGTTATGAAAACAATAATGCGTAAGAAGAATTTTAAAAGCCCAGATAAATTCATTAAATACTAAAAAAAGACTTGACAAGTATTACTAACTATGGTATAATAGCGTTATCGCTTATGATATAATAATGATTCGTTTATGAGGTTTTTAACATGGAAAGAATATATTTCTTAGTATCTTTAATTGTAACTATTATGGTTCTTTCACAGTATCAAATAGCATACGTAATAATGCTCCTTATCTTAGCAACACCTTCATTAGTATTTGGAACGTATCTTGTACATGCAACGTACACACGTAGAAAAGAGTATGGATCAATTGCGTTCTTAACACCTTTCTTATTTGGATTAGTTTTAATCGCAATAACAATTAAATGTTTATCATTAATATACAGTTTATTTTAATTTAGTGCTTGACACTATCCTTCAATGATTCTATAACTCAAGAGTAAGTTAATCAGAAGTCTTGAAAGGACATTAAAATGAACGTAACAGAAATCAAGAACGTAATGATGACAATGACACAAACAGAGTTGTCACAGATCATGAACATCGCTCAACAGATTAAAGCGATCAGCGCTCAAGCTACTTTCAATGTCGGTGACTCAGTATGGGTTGTCCAGAAAACAAAACGTACTCAAGGCGTCATCGAAAAGATGAACCCTAAGAAAGCTGTCGTGTCTATGCGTGGATCACGTTACACTGTTCCTTTCTCAATGTTGGAAGCGGCGTAAAAATAGGGGGTTGACACCCCCTTCTCAATTTGTTAATTTAAGAAGTAAACAGAATCAGAGAGAGTTCTAAACATGTCAATCGCAAATATCATCAATGACCAAATTAAAGCACTTGATCCTATGGCCTTTTGGGCTTGGGGTACTAAGAACAAAGTTGCCTTGAGTGAAGGTCTTCAGTTCAAAACTAGTGGTATGGTTGGATGGAAAGGACAAGTTCAAATCACACTGAACGGTTCTGATCTATATGACATTGCATTCGTTCGGGTGCGGAAAGTAAAAGGAGAATACAAAGTAATCACCGATAAGAAGGTATCAGACATTTTCGTTGAAGACCTTGTTAATCAAATCGATATTCAAGTACGGTAAGGAGTACGAGTATGAGTAAAAAAATCCCTTTTGGTATTATTATGCGTGGTCAAAAAGACTATGTGTATAGTGAACTTTCAAACTTCATTGAGTGTGCTGAAGGCATTGAGCCTAAGTCTCTGTGTGACAGCTACGTTGAGTTCCTTGACGAATTTCTGTCTGGAAACATTAAGAAGTCTACAATGGTAGACGTTGATGTGTTGAAAGAGTTTCGTGCTGATCTCGACAACCGTGCCGATATTGATTATCGTGAAGGTCATTGGGATGAAGAACCAACAATCTTTGCAGGTGGTAAATACTTTGCCAAGATAGCAGATAAGCTTAGGGCGCATATTAATGCGTCAGCATAAAGAAGAGGGGGCTTGCGCCCCCTTTTTTTATCTAATTAACTAAGAATGGTAATGTACTATTACCGCCAGAACCACTTCCACCGCCACCCATTTGTAATACCCTAGCACTATTCTGTGTCTTAGCACCTTGTACGTTATTAACGATTGGTGATACATTTGTAGGTGCATTGATAATTACTGGTATGCCACTACCACCTGACATTCCATTTGCACCTTTGTTCTTAACAACAGTCTCAAACATTCTTAAGAACTGTCCTTGTGGTGAGTTTTCATTGACAACAGCCTCATTACCATGAAGTAATGCAAGACTGCCTGTCCCAAAGTTTCTGAAACCACCAGAGCCTCTATTGTATTCCCCTGTCAACAAACTTTCTAATGACCCACCTGGTCTCAAGTCTTGCAGTAATTTGCCTCGAATTTCTTTTATATCTTGTACGGAGAGGTCGGGGTTTCTCGTTGTTATGCCATCGACGTTCCTGTAAAAGTATTCTTTTAATCCAACCTCAAGGTTTTCTCTGATAAAAGCAGATTTGTCGCCCATACCAAACATCCATTTTGTAAAGGGGCTTGTGTTATCATATTGTTCCCCAAGTCTTTTAGCTACCGCCTCAAGACCTGTTCTATCTTCCGCACCACCATAGAACATACTGTATGCGCCACTAAATTCAGACGACAAGTCCCTTACTGCGCCAAATTCTTTATTTTCTACGTTAAGAGCTAATGCTTTTTCTATTTCGTTTCTTGCGTCTACAATAGCAGTTCTTGCTGTATCGGTAGTAGCTCTCAAAATTCTCCTGTTTGCATCTTTTGCCAAGTCTTGAAGTTCGGCTCTCTCATCGGCAGTTAGTTCACCTTTAAGAGCTTCGGTTAGAATTGAATTAACCTCATCATATCTTTTAAAGAAGGTTTCTTGTGCTTCTCCATTCTTTTTGTTTATCCAATCGTAAATTGATTTGCCTATTACATATGCAAGACCAACAGCCGCACCAATAATTATACCAGCAGGACCAAAACCAAACATAGCCGCTAAAGTTGCTCCACCAAGCACTGCTTGAGTTGCATCTACTGCAAAACTTGCAACTTCTGGGTCTACACCTTTTTGCTCAACAAGCCAATCTTCCACTCTTTGACCATAAGCAATTGCCAACCCTGTAACAGCCATTAGGATTGTACCTCTTATGTTCATCAATCCACCCATACCTCTTCTAGGTCCCATTCCCCTAACAGCCGCACCTGATGCTAATCCAAAAGCGGCTTGTTTAGCCGCAAAGCCTACCATACCACCACCTAATAGAAGCATTGGTAAACCATCTAGCCATTCTTCAAATCTGGTAATAGAGTTTATCATGTTATTGAATTTTTCTTTGAACCCTTCCCAATTAACCTCTTTGAAAGAGTTAATAAATCTTGAAAATCCACCATCAGTCTGTTCGTCTATGAAACCTTTTAGTAAGTTGTACCCCACAAACAATCCAGCAGCACCCATGGCAATATTTTTCATACTAAGTGCTTTGGTTACTCTATCTCCAAATGCATCGATTTTAGTGTTATCTCTGCCTTTAGATTCTTCGATTTTGTCTTCTTGAATAAATTCAGCATCTCGTTTTAGTTCATCAAACTGTTCTTGACTCTTTTGAAATTCAATAGCTTCTTTCGCAATGCCCATTTGCATTTGCATCATCTTAGTTTGTTCTACTGAGTTCGCACTAATAGATTTAAATATACCCTCGAACCTGTCAAGTTGTATTTTCACAGAACGAACGGAATGCGTACCACGATTACGGCTTAACTCGCCCTCTGCTTTTAGGCGATCAATTATTGCTTGTGTTTCTTCTGACAACTTTGCCATATCTTATCCTTATTGGTTCTTTTGTGCTTCGTTCTGTTTTTCTATATGATCAACCAACATTCCAAAATATAAATCACGTTCATATGGTAGCAAACCTTCTACGTCTGTTATTGAGTATTTATGGTGCTGAACCATGGCAAAAACGGTTTGGTAATAATTGCCCAAGTTTGTGTGGCTCAACATCAGATAAAAAAACTACGCATTCCTTCTATTACAAATGTTTTCTCTTGACCTTCTTTATTCTTATACTTCATCTCATGTCTTAGTTTTGGCATTGTCTCAAAGAAGTTTTGAATTTTCTGGATTACACTACCCTCAAGATTATCCATAAATGCATCAATGTCATCATTTTCATAATCTTTAAAATTGTGAACCTCATCTTCAGATGCTATATAATTCAAACATGATATCATAATAAAATAATTAACTAGTGGGTCACCTTCATCCATTTTAACAATTGTTGAGAACTCTTCTATCGTTGGGTATTTGAGAAAAAGGGTATATGTTCCATCAAGTTCAATTTTATTAGTATGGTTCTCATACTCCATAAATTTAACATTCTCTGCATCAATCACTAACTCAATAGTTTCTTCTGTGTCTGGGTCTTTGATTTGGAATGTAATTGTGTTATCAACAGAGCGCGATCTCAATACTAGAAGTACGTACTCTAAATCAAACATAGCAAATTTAGATATGTCCTCATCAATAATACAATTACTAACAACTTGTCTTGCCGCCATGATTTCTTGCATTGGATCGTTTGCTTCTTGTGCAACCAACAGAATTTTTTCTTCTTTAACAGTAAATGGTCTATACTTTATTTTCTTTTTTGTTGATGGTAATTCCATCTCAAAAATAGGTATGTCAATTTTAGGTAGTGCCATGATATAAATATCCTCTCATGTTATGATCCGAATGTACGTGAAGCTAATCTATTAATCTGATTAGCCTTTCTACTAACGTTGTCAAAATCATTGTTAAATCTGGTAAATTTGTTTACCGCATCTTGTATTCCTCTTGGTACGACGTTTGCGCCAATAAGCTGACCCATTTCACCAAGGTTGTCTATTAGATCAATTATACCGTTACCACGATTGAAACGTGATGATGGCGAACCAACTCTTTCACCAGATAATTGTATTCTATCATATTGGAAGCTTACGGGAAGAACAGCAAAGCTATCGTTGTTATCCCATGCTAGGTCTACATCTCCCATCATACCAGGAAATGCGTTGTCTAATATAGTTTCGTAATATCTGCCAGTATCAAGATAATCAGCCGAATAGTGTTTAATTATGACACGACAGGCGTACTCATCTTTATATCCAATTTCAAATGGAAGCATTCCATCTACTTCGGCAAAGTTTCCACCTGCTGTGGAATAGTTTACAATTCTTTGCGCCCATGAATGAAAGAATGTCAACATCTGTGCATCAGAGTCTAGCATAAAGATTGCTTGTACTGGCTCTGGGTTCAAACTGGTTGGCATCATTCTTCTTTGTTGTGCCACAGCTTCGTATGAAGCCATTCCTATTGTTATGCCTGGTATCGCCACATTCTTACAGAAAAACGTTAAGTCTCTTGCATCCGCTGATGATGTGTTGAATGGAAAGTTTACGATAGTAACTTCGAATAGCGAACTGCGTGAAGGTCCGCCAAAGCGATCCATCTGTGTTTTAAAATCTGATATGCTAAACGCCATTATCTGCCCTTTATGATAGCTCTGGAATCTTTCCAGACTTGTGCTTTGGTAGCCCCAACAAACTTTTGGCTTGGTAAAAACAATGCAATGTCCCACTCAGTAGGTTGGATATATACAAACTTTGTTCTTACTTGGCTCATCAAGTAGTGTTTCACAGTGGGCTTGAACATATTAAACTTTGCCGCACCCGATAGTATATCATAATTTATTTTTAATTTAGTTGCTTCCGTATAACTCTTGTTGTTTGCCGTGTCGTATAAAGCATCCATTAGTTTTGCTCTTAGAGGTGGCGGTAAATAGTGTAGGTTGATTCCTAAGAAACCACCCTTTGCTTTATTTATAGGAAAAATTAAAGGATAGTTGTCATAATAAGGCAATTTAGACTTGTCGCCTTTCCATTTAGGATCGTACATGAAAGTATACATGTTACCCAATCTAAATTTAGTTTCATAACGATCCGCACCCATCTCTTTGATAAGTCTCGTTCCTTCAGCTTGTTTCTTTGTAACTGCCTTGGCTTGGTCACGATACCAATTACGCGCTTCTTGAGTACGTGCTGGCATCTGTCCAGATCGAATACCTTTTAATAGGATATCGTCGAATACTTTTGCTACCATCTTACTTTATTCCCAGTTCTTTCTCTGTGTAAATCTCAAATTGCCACCCACGCTGAGCGCAGAATTTCCTAGCGGCTTTCCATTTAGCATCGTTAATCCCAAAGGTTTTAACCTCATTCAAATATTTCCTTGATATTCTACCAGTTTTGGTAGCGTTTTTCTTAGACCTATCAGGTGGTCTTGTTTGTGCATAAGGTTTAATCTCAATCATCATAGTTGCGCTCTTGCCATCAGCTATTCTCTTGTTGACAATTACATCAGGATAGTACCTATGGCGTCTTCCGTCAATAGGAGATACATATGGAACTACGACTTCTTCTGATTGCCACCATAAAACATCGGGGTGAATATCAACATATCTAAAGAATTTGAACTCCCACATTGACCTATAAATGATCTTTGTGGGGTCGCCTTTGTATTTAGACGGGTTTTTTGGTCGAAATCTACCACTATGCGCCATGATATAATAAAATTAACCTCTCGATTTAATATAAATAGACTTATACAACACTATTTATAAGAAACAGGCAAGGGTTACACATGGGCATTTTCGGAACAAAGTTCTTAAGACCAGAAGTGTTTGAGAGAGCAAAAGCCTCATCAAGCCAAACATCATATCAATCATTTCCAGCGCAACCACACCCACATAGTATTCTAATGGTGTTCAAGAAATATGACTATGCAAAATATGCAGATGGGTTTAATATCAGAGAAAACACTCGTGTAACTCGTGGTGGTAGGGCATCTGGGGTTGGTTTGCGATCCACAAACTCAATCGAACTTCCCTTTCCAAAACAACTTAACGACTCTACTGATTTGAGAATAAACGGTTTCGAGCGTGACCCATTTGCAGAAGCAATTGCAAATAAAGTAAAATCTTTTAGTGAAGGTGGTACTGTACAAGATTTACCTGGTATGGTACAAGGATTGGGTGCTAGTATGGCACAGGCTTTATCTGGTGGTAATTTTGTTGGTGGACTTAACGACATAGCATCGAAGTTCTTGGGAACTGACCTTAAAGACATTGCATCTGGCGCTCAATATTTGCTAAGAAGCAATCCACTAATGGATGGTAGTATTTCTAAAACTATTGACACTGTTACAAACCAAACTTTAAACCCTCGTGAAACTCTTGCTTTCGAAGGTGTTAATTTAAGGGCGCATCAGTTTTCTTGGGAATTGTTTCCTAATAACGAAAACGATTCAGAACGTATCCGAAATATCGTAAAACAAATAAAAAGAAATTCATTACCAACTGTTACTTCTTTAGCTGGGATACCAAAGGCGTATCTGCAATACCCATCCACTGTTGATATGTATCTGCTTGGTGTAAATGAAGAACATTACATGAAGTTCAAAACATCTATGGTAACTCAATTTACAGTTGACTATGGTGCTGGTGGTGGTGTTGCTATCATGAAGGGTGGTAAACCTGCTGGTGTGACTATAAACATATCACTACAAGAATTGGAAATTGAAACTGCTCATGACTATGGGCATGAAGACAACGCTCAACAAAACGCTGTTTTTAGAACAAACAGTGTAGGCGGTAGAGGTAGCGAAAATGACTAAATATTTTGAAAACTTTCCAGTAATAAATTATGAAGGTAGAATGGTGCGTGATATTACACGTCGTAGTAGTTTCACTAAAGAGGTTTCTAATAACCCACTATTACACCTTCCATTCACTGTTAAAGAAGGTCAACGTCCAGAAGACATAGCTGAATTCTATTATGGTTCTACAGATTATACATGGTTAGTATATCTTTCTAATAACATTATAGACCCTTACCACGAATGGCCTAAAGCAGAAGCAGATTTTAATAACTATCTTATCGATAAGTATGGTGAGCAATCAGGTTTGATTGGCGAAGACGTTGTTGACTGGACTAAAGATGATAACGATGAGAATATCATCTATTATTATAAAGAGGTATAATCAATGGCAGTCGATATAGTAAAATTAGCACCAGAATCTTTTAGAACGATTTACCTTCGTAAAGAAGATCGTATTATCTTGCGTACTGAGCAAGGTCGTAAAATTATCATCAAACGTATCATACCTGATGAATGGAAGCCTTGGAAACTCTATGATCAAGAGTTAGCTGACAATAACAACAAAAAAGAAATATTCTTAATTGATGCACAGTTTCTACCACAAATTACAGATAACTTTATCAAGAAAACACGTAGCTAATGACTAACAAAAATGATTTTAACCCTTCGGCAGGTGATATCCTGAGCGCAGTCGTATCCAATTATTCGGGTTCGAAGTCGGAAGATATGTTTGGACGTATACTTGGTTTTGATATTAGACAATCTATGACGCAGATGGGGTATTCTGGAAGTATTACTGTTTTAGATACTATTGGGTTTATTGACGATTTTCCTTTGAGATCAGAAGAAACTATGGAGTTAAAGATTAAGTCCTTTGACACTAATACTGAATTCAACATTAAGGTTCATGTATATAAGATAGATAACTTTGTTGTTTCGGAAAGTGGGAATGGTTTGTTGTATACGATACATTTTGTATCGGACATTTCATTTAAGGCAAGTACAAGACGTATTACTAAAGCTTACCAAAGTTCTATTAGTGGCATTGCAAAAGAAGTTTTCGAAACATATTTTTCAAAATTAGGTGGTGCAGATTATCTTTCTGATGGTGGTAGAGTTAATGAATACGCAACAGCAAAGTATCCGATTGTAGGTCAAACAAATAGAAGTTTATTCGTACAACCTACATACAATATTAATAAGTGCATAATACCTAACATGACTCCTACAGATGCAATGCGATATTTGCAGACACAGGCATACCAACCAGAGACACCATCAAATTCTTTCAAGTTTTTTGAGACTTTGGACAACTTTTATTTTGCGACTGATGAATACTTTATTAAGACTGCACAAGCAAAAGATTTGATAGATTTATTCTATGCTCCATCATCAAATGCAGATGGTCGTGACCCTTCTGATCAAATAAACAGGATAGAAGAGTTAAACGTAATATCAAAGGGTATTGACACAGCTAACGATATGTTCTCTGGTTCTTATAAAAACCGTGTTACAGAAATTGACTTTCTAAGACGAAAGGTTGTTCATAATATATTTGATTATTCTAAAGATGCTAAATATATTGACATGTCGGGTAACCCACGTAATCTTGAGGATAATCCACATACAGAAGCATTTAGAAATGATATGTTTACAGATGAAAATGCAAAAGACTTTTTAGTTTATAGAGATTTTCAACAACCAGGAGACATACCTGGCTCTTTGCATACAGATAGACACATTTCCCAAATTGTTTCGAATAGAATTTCTTACCAAGAACATCTTAATGCTACTAAAGTTCAATGCCAATTGAAAGGTCGTTTAGACATAGCACCAGGTAATATTGTTAATTTAGAAGTTCAGAATATGGATGGGATTAATTTGTTGTCCAAGCACAGAACTCTCAGTGGAAGATACTTAGTAGTAACTGTTGTACATTCCCGTTCCAAGGAAAGTAATACATTAAACACGGCACTTGAGTTAAGCAAGTTCGATTGGAGTATAGGTGAAATAGATGCATGAATATGGTGTAGGAATAAAAGACCCTCTATTTTTTATTGGGGTAATAGAAGATAATGACGATCCCCGTAAAGAAGGTCGTTGTAAAGTTAGGGCGTTTGGTGTGCATGGAACCAACAAAGACATTGCACCAGAAGATTTGCCATGGGCTATTGTTGTCCAAGGAGATTACAATCCAAACACTATACCAAAATTAAATTCTTGGGTATTCGGCATGTTCTTAGATGGTAGAGGCGCTCAACAGCCAATGGTGCTAGGGTTGATACCAACACAAATGACTGAAATTATGAACCCAGAAGTTACAGGTTGGGGAGTTATTCCAAAGTCTCAAGGTGAGAAAACCGCCGAAGGCTCAGCACCAGAAGATATTGGGCAACCACAGAACCATAGACTTGCTCGTGGTGAATACATCGACGAAACATATGTAACAGATCAAAACACATTACGCACCAGAGACGTAAAGATTGGTGGGACGGAAAGAGTTTGGTCAGAACCACCATCAGCATATGATGCTGAATATGGATTTAATAGAATAATACATGCAGGTAAAAATTCAATTGAGATAGACAGCACTCCTGGTGCAGAAAGAATTATGGTTTATCACAAGTCTGGTTCTTTCGTACAGATTGACAATAAGGGTGTAAAAACTGACAAAACAATATCAGACAAATATGAGGTTAACGATAGAAACCAACACGTTTCTGTTGGTGGCATGAGTACAGTTACGATTATGGGCAATAGCTACGTTTATGTAAAAGGCAATAAGATTGAAGAAATTGAAGGCGATTTACAACAACTAGTTCACGGAAACCATTTACTTTCTGTTGGACAACAATCAACTATACAAGCTGGCAACCAAGTACAAATTCGTGGTGCTGACGTTAAAATGGAAGCTAATATCGGTACTATGTCTATTAGGGCTGAGAAAGAACTTCAAACAGAAGCTGGTATTGGTTGGTATGCTAAAGCACCATTTGTTTGGGCAGAAGCAACGCAGAACATGAATGTTAAGGCTAATAATATGAACTTATTTGCTGAAACCGAAATGAATATTAAATCGGCTGATCTTAATATTATTGGCACAGATACTACTGACATAAGAGGCGGCGTATTAACACTTGGTTCGGATGGGCTTCTTCATGTTAGAGGAACAACCGTTTATGTGGATGATATTGTTCGCATGGCTGAGGGTGGTGCGGCTACGGCTCACGCAGATGGTGATGTTGTAACCGCTGAAGAATCTAAAGGTGCATCATCAGTAGAAGCACCAGAGCCAGTGGCAGTCAGTACATCTATTGCACCAGAAGACCCACCTTCTATAAGTGGGCAAGGTATTGGATCAAGAGATACACCTGATGTGTGATCGGACACCAGTTTGATGATAAATAGAATAAAGATAACGTTTAAGGAAACCCAGTAATGGAAAAGCAACTAACCAATCGTGATTGGTGTTTAAGTCCTGATGAAGAGAAAGTCTTCAAGGCTTCCCCACAAGCGACTGCTACTATTACTGGAGAACACACGTTAGCTCAGATTGAAGTATTGCAAGCAAGCTTTGCTGAAAACATTGTTTCTAACGCATCTGATAATATTGTAGTAGAAGCAGTCAAGGTTTATGGAGATGCTTTTTATACTAATCTAAATAATATCAACAATGTTGTTTTGAAAACAGATTTTGTTGTACAAGAATTGCCAAAATATGAATTACTTGATAAGAGACTTCAAGCAGGTTCTATTTCACCATTTGAATTTGCACAGTTCATATCAGATTATTCGTACACACCTTTAACAGCAAACTTTGTTGCAAACCAAAACAAACCCAAATTCCTAAAAAATCTTGACGATTTCTACAGAGATGGTGGGTTTGCAAATAGTATTATGGGTGGGTTCTGTTCAGTTCTTCCCAATGCATTTGCCGCTATTGGTGGGTTCTTTATAATACTTGGTCAAGTAGAAGGTCTTATTGGGGATGCTCTTAGCTTCATCAACAAGATTAGAAACATTGAAGACCCAATCAAAGCTTTGTTTGAAAAGATTAAGGTCAAGGCTCTTATTGAAGCAATTAAAGAAAAAATTAAAAGCGTGGTCGAAGGTGCTATAAATAAAATAACAGATGCGATTAAAAACTTTAATATGCAAAATGTTATAGATCAAGTGGAAAATTTTATTCAAAGTAATGTTATAGCCAAGGTAAACCAACTTAAAAACTCTATTATGAGAACATTTAGCGAAGAAAACATTAAAAAGATCAAAGCTAAAGTGCAAGGCATGATTGATTATGCTGTTGGTCTATTCGATAACCCATCTATAGAAGAAATTTTATTCTTGATGGCACGTATTTGTGGATTTGCTGCTGGAGTGGAATCTATACTTAATGGATCAAAATTGCCACTTGATAATATTACAAACAATTATAGGGATATGGTTAACACGGTAAAGGCAACATCAGGTTTGGTTACAGCAAAAGCTATAAAAGCTGGTGCGCCAAGGTTCACTGATGCCGTGAGAAGAGAAATGATTGAAGATCAGAAAAAGATATGGAAGTCTGTTCTTCCAGAATACAGACCAGATAGATTGCCCGATTTACCAGGTACAGATGCTCTTGTGGATATGGCAAGACGCGCATTAGATGACTTAGGTGGGGAAAATAGTAATGGCGAAAAAACAAGAATTCCATTAGGCGAAGTTGGTGCTACACCAGAAGAAAGAGCGCAGATACCATCTTGGGAAGAAGTAAAAAGGGGAAACCACCCTATTTTTGCACTAAGCGGTGGTTGGATGTCACGCGAACGTCCTAGATCAGAAGGTGGTGGATTGTATGTGGGTGCTGAGGGGTGGAACCAGATGGAAGAGGATACACTTATTAGACTTCTGCGACTGCAAAAAGCTATGGGTATAGGTCCTCTTAGAATTAATTCTTTGTGGAGAAGTGACGAATACCAAAGACTTATAAACCCAGATGTGGAAAATAGCCAACACGAACTTGGATTAGCGGCTGATATTCTCTGCACGGACAATAATTGGAACTCAAGAGTAAGGGAAAGATTTGTCATTGAAGCGAGAGGTGTGGGATTTACTACATTTGGATTCTATAAATCAAAAGGGTTTATCCATGTGGATAGCAGAAAAGACAAAGTAAATGATTGGGGATCGAATTGGTAGTAGCATTAGTAACAAATAGACAGAAAAAGATTTCTATATATTCTGATTTCAAGAAAGACCTTGAAATTAGCCCATTGTCACAGGATTTGACCGTATTCAAAGATGAAGATTCTATTAAAGAATCTATACGCAATCTATTGCTTACTGATCGTGGCGAGAGATTGATGCAACCAAACATTGGTGGCAACATTAGAGCTATGCTATTTGAAAATATTACACCAGGTAATCTGACATTGATAGAAGACCAAGTGAGAACAACACTTGATCTACACGAGCCAAGGGCAGAAATAATCGATGTGAGCGTTAGTGCGATTGATGAGCAAAACGTTGTCAGGATTCGAATACAATTTTACATTTTAAATAACCAACAGCCTATCTCTGTTGATGTATTTTTAGAGAGGACTAGATAGATGGTTAAACTAAATATTTCAGAGTTAGACTTTGAAGCAGTAAAATCACAGTTTAAAGAGTATTTGCAATCTCAGACGCAATTCAAAGATTATAACTTTGATGGGTCAAACATGTCTGTTTTGCTTGACGTGCTATCTTATAACACATTCCAAAATAACTTCTATTCTAATATGGCGATCAATGAGATGTTCCTTGACTCCGCTGTACTAAGAAACTCTGTTGTTTCCCATGCAAAAGAACTAAACTACTTACCAAGATCAAGAAGATCAGCAAAAGCTTTGGTGACTGTTACGTTTACAGATACAACTGCGACTGGACAGTCAATTACAATTCCTCAATATTCACCTTTTACAACTATACATAATGGTGAAAACTTTGAGTTTGTAACAGACCAAACATACATTGCCAAGAAAACAGCGCCAAATACATTCGTTGCTGAAAACGTTGAAATCTTTGAAGGTCAAATGTTGGCAAGCTTCGAACGTGAGGGCTTCTTTGTTGACGAAGATGGTATTTTACGTGTGGTACTTTCAAACGAAAACGCAGACACTGAATCCATTGCGATATTTGTTGATGCTGAAGCTACAGAAAACGAAAACGTATTCCTACGCAAAAACGACATCTTTGGTGTTGGGGCGACAGACAAAGTATTCTACATCGAACCATACTATGATGGACGTTACACAATTTATTTTGGTAACAATGTTTTTGGTTTCCAACCAGCAGAATTTGAAGATATTAGAGTACGTTATAGAATTACATCAGGCACTGAAGGTAACGGTGCTAAGACATTCTCTATGGCTACTAACTTTGGTAGTGCTGTAGTATCAACTGTAGAGATTGCTGCTGGTGGTGCTGAAAGAGAAACAATTGAAAGTATTAGATACTTTGCTCCTAAGAGTTTGCAAATACAAGAACGTGCTATTACTACATCAGACTATGAAATTCTTTTGAAAACACAATTCCCCGAAATACAAGCTGTTGCGGCTTATGGTGGTGAAGACCTTGATCCACCACAATTTGGTAAGGTTGCTATATCAGTGTATCTTGGGAGAGGACAAGAAAGTTTGTCGAACACTCTTTCCAACACATATATTGAATATCTAAAAGAAAGAAGTCCACTTGCAATCGAACCTATATTCGTAGAAACGCAATTCATGTATGCATGTGCAGTTGTTGATGTTTACTATAATCCGAAGCTAACACGCAAATCTTCTGGTGATATTGAAACACTAGTGCAAAATGCTTTAAGAGATTACAATGATCAATACCTCGACGACTTTAATACACAACTAAGAGTTTCTGTTCTTGGATCGGCTATTGATGCAGTAGACATTTCAACAACAAGTAATGACATTTCAGTAATGCCTTACATTGAATATTCCCCACCATTGAATGTTGCTTTAAACCCATCATTCAAGTTTGTTGCTAAACTAATAAAACCATATCCTTTTGATGAGGATAGGGGGTTTGCTACTTATAAGCCAGCAATTAAAACTGGGGTGTTCTCGTTTAATGGTTCAAACGTTTACTTGCAAGACGATGGTGTTGGCAATATCCAAATTATTACGAGTGATGTAGCTAACCCTAAAGTGGTTAAACCTTCTATCGGCACAGTAAATTATGATACAGGCGAAGTTAATTTGGTTGGGTTTATTACAGATGGTTTTGTTGGTTCGGGCATTAAGTTTATGGCTAGTACCTCAAAGAATGACATCACAGCACCAAACGGCAGAATATTGACAATGAAGACTTCAGACGCAACAATCAATCTTATTGAGACAAAATAATGTCAGACATCGAAAAGA
>Ga0222717_10002012_pt1 | contig 16074 bp, 10 predicted proteins | sample C33_18DmetaG_FD_165053 | JGI IMG/M metagenome (GOLD analysis project Ga0222717, IMG submission 165053) | Estuarine water microbial communities from San Francisco Bay, California, United States - C33_18D | ecosystem: Environmental > Aquatic > Marine > Unclassified | place: USA: California...
GTAGAGTTGATTTAACAATGCACTAGAGAGTTTTCTTGCTGGAGATTCTTCACATATTTTTTGATGTCGTCTTTGCAATGAACAATCCCTTTCGTATAAATGAAGATGATTTCCATGTTGATCACAAAGAATTTGAATTTCAATGTGTCTACAGTTTTCTAGATACTGTTCAATGTAGATGTTATTATTGCCAAACAAATGGATGGATTCATTTTCTACAGCATGGAAATCTCGAAGTAAATCTTTTTGATTATGTGAATAACGCATTGCGCGTCCACCCCCTCCCGAAGCCGCTTTTATCATGATTGGAAAACCTATATCTTCAGATAGTTTGAGTAGATGTTCATCACTTTTTATTTTTCCGTGATAGCCTTTTGGAAGGGGTATTCCAAGCGATCCCATTTTAATTCTAGATTCGATTTTTTCTCCCATCAATGCAATCACTTTTGGATCAGGTCCAATAAAAATTAAACCCGCTTTGTTTACCTCTTCACTGAAAGTAGCGTTTTCAGCGAGGAAGCCATAACCCGGATGAATTGCGTCAGCGCTACATAGATTTGCAATTTCGATAATTTTTTTTATATTTAAATACGTTTCCTCAAGATCCTTGCCTTCCAAACAATAACTTTCATCGGCATATTGAACATAGGGTAGGTTCCTATCTTCTTCGGAATAGATGGCTACCGTTTTAATGCACATCTTCTTACAAGTCAATGCAATGCGATGAGCAATTTCTCCACGGTTAGCGATGAGCACTTTTTTTATCTCACTCATGATTTGTGACCCATGATGGTTTTCTTTTTTCGAGCATCGCTTTCATGCCTTCTTGTGCTTCGTCGCTTTTTCGCATTTCGGTGATGAGCCTACTTGTAAGGGTATGGACCTCATCATTTTGTTTTGCGAAGAGTTCTTTCTTTAAGTACTGTTTTATTTTTTTCATCGCTTCTAGGCCAGAGTTTGAATAATGTTCAATGGTTTTTGAAATTTCTTTTGCGATATTGTCGTGATCAAAAGAGTGGTGTACTAAATCGATGGATTTTGCATGAGCACAATCGAACTTTCGAGCCGATAGACTCAAAGCTAAAGCGCTTGAAAATCCAATTTTAGAAAAAACAAAAGGAGAGATAATCGCCGGCATGAGCCCTAAGCGAACTTCCGGAAAACAAAATTGGGTTTGATTATTGGCAATCACCTCATCGCAACAAGCTGCAATGCCAATGCCGCCTCCCATAACCGTTCCGTGGAGGATGGCAACGATAGGGTGAGGGCAGTGGTCGATACACAGAAGCATTTTTTGTAAGCCCAAGCTTTGAATGCCGTCGTCTACATTTTTCATGGCTTTGATATCTGCGCCTGAACAAAAGCATTTTCCGTGCCCACTTAAAATGATGAGCCTTATTTCATTGCTATTGGAAAGGGTTTTGAATAGGGTTGTCATTTCATCGATCATGACCTCATCGATTGCATTGCGTACCGCAGGCCTATTTAATTGGATTTCAACAACACCAGCACGTTGTTCTACAAGAATGGTTTTAAATTTTATCATGCACTACATCCTGAAAATTCCAAAAGTGCTTTCCTGGTTAGTTGTACAGGCTGCCATGGCGAGAACAAGGCCTAATACATCTCTTGTTTGTTCAGGTTCTAGTATGCCATCATCCCATATACGGGCACTGCTGTACAGGGCGTTGCTTTCACGTTCAAATTTTTCAACCATTGATTTTCGAAAGGATGCTGTATCGCTGTTTTGTTTTTTACTTTTTTGAATACTTGTCAGTACATTGGCTGCTTGTTCGCCACCCATCACAGAAATTTTTGCGTTGGGCCACATCCACAAGAAGTCTGGCTCGTATGCTCGACCACACATACCGTAATTACCTGCACCAAAGGAGCCTCCCATTACGATAGTGAATTTTGGTACTTTGGCATTGGCCACAGCCATCACCATTTTTGCTCCGTGCTTAGCAATTCCGCTGTGTTCTGCTTTACTACCAATCATGAACCCAGTGATGTTCTGTAAAAAGATTATTGGGATATTTCTTTTGCAACACAACTGAATAAAATGACAGCCCTTGAGTGCACTTTCAGAGAAAAGGATACCGTTGTTGGCAATGAGCCCAACCGTGAAACCGTGTATTTTTGCAAACGCACAAACCAATGTGATGCCATAGTTTTCTTTAAACTCACTAAATTCCGACCGGTCAACAAGTCGACAAATAATTTCTCGTGCTTCAAATGGCGTTTTAACACAATCTTTTGAAATCACACCATATATTTCTTCAGCTTTATAGTAGGGCTCTGCGTTTGTTGTGGTTGATACTGAAGGCTTGTGTTTATGAGGAATAGTGTCTAGTATTGTTTTAGTGATATGGAAAGCTTCTTCTTCGTTTTCTGCAAAATGGTCGGCTACCCCTGAGAGTGCCGTATGGACCTTTGCTCCTCCTAAATCCTGTTCGTTTATCACTTCGCCTGTAGCGGCTTTAACCAGCGGTGGTCCTCCCAAAAATATAGTGCCATTATCTTTAACAATGATCGATTCGTCAGCCATAGAGGGAATGTAAGCTCCGCCAGCCGTGCAAGACCCCAACACAACAGCAATCTGTGGGATACCCTGAGCAGACATTTGTGCTTGATTGAAGAATATTCTACCAAAGTCATCTTTATCGGGAAAGACCTCTGATTGCAATGGTAAATAAGCACCCCCTGAATCGACCAAATAAAGACATATCAATTTGTGTTTTTGAGCGATCTCTTGGGCTCGTAAATGCTTTTTGACGGTTAGTGGAAAATAGGTTCCACCTTTAACCGTGGCATCGTTGGCAATGATCATGCATAGGTGTTGACTTATAAGTCCAATACCCGTGATAATACCTGCACAAGGGGCTTCAAATTCATAACAATCATAGGCTGCTAGGCTCGATAACTCTAGAAAAGGGGAGTTCATATCCAGGAGTTTTTCGATTCTTTCACGAGCCGTGTTTTTATTTCGCTGGTGATGTTTTTGAATGGCTTTTTCCCCGCCACCTTTTTTTATGGTATCGAGGATTGAACGATAGTGATCTCTAATATCTAGGTGATGGCTGTGATTATCGATATAGCTTTCACTTTTTGTATTGATCTTTGAATGATACAGTGGCATGATCAGCTACCCAGTCCGATTTTTCGACAAAGTTCACGCAGGGAATTCTGTTCTTGAAGTGAGAGCAAAGCCATATTGTTTTTGATGTTGTTAACATAAGTGGGTAACCATTCTTCTACAATATCTTTTCCTTTTTGTTTTAAGGTGACCATGTGGGAACGGCGTTCGTTTGGAATGGCTTCTCGTTTGAGCCAACCTTTTTTTTCTAATTTATCTATGATAAAGGTCATATTTCCACAGGATTTAAGTGTTTTTTTGGCCAAATGGCTTGGATTCATTGAACCATGATGGTATAAACACTCTAAAAGAGCGAATTGCGAGGTTGTGATACCACTGGCTTGTATGTTCTTAGTAACTCGTTCAGTGATGGTGTCTGCAGCTCTATACAAACAGATGTATGCGTTGAGAGCTCTTTTCTCTTGAACCGATCCATTATATAAAGTTGGCATAATTATCCTTTATTGAGATTTAAACATTTGAGAGAAGGCACGCCATAAAATTGTTGAATATCACGACTGTTTGCCGTTCGTCCACTACCGCTAGCATTGGGTGATTTTTCTGGGATTGGGTAATCGCTATTGGGTAGTTCATCATTATAGGCCAGTGAATGTTCAGCGCATTTCAGCATGCTTTTATCATCTTCATAGGCCAAAGAAGCGATGCATTCATCGACCTGTTTAAATGCGTAATCTAGAAAATACATACCAGCATGGGTATCGCGATCATACTCTAAAAGAGCTTTTTTTGAGAGGGATTGTGTTGATATTTCATACAATTGGTTGAGTTTTGACATACTGCAGTTAGCTGCGTGCAACCACATAGCAATATCTGAAATTTGTGCTTGAACGACCTGTTTTTTAATGATTGTTTCTTTGAGTTGGAAACTTGCTTTTTTAAATTGAGAAGATAGATCTGCACAGCCTTGTTTTAACTTCTCTTGATAGGGTGTTAAGCGGCTATCTAGAGCGTGAGAATTATGTGGTAGAAAGTTTTTACCAATAAATATTTCTGTTCCAAGTTTGATTGCTTTCCATAACAAACTAGGGTTTGTGCAATTTTTTATAAGCCTAAACATATTATTTGAAAAATTGTGATTGGGTTGCCAGCTAAAGCTTTTTTGAATCGACACCATTTGCTCGGCTAGTTTTTTTCCACCATAGCCAAATATAAAGGCTTGCATTACTTCGTTGGCTCCTTCTACAATTAAATAAATACGGCTATCGCGGAAAGCGCGTTCAACTTCGTTCTCTGTCATATAACCTTCGCCACCCATGATTTGCATAGCGTGATTGATCACGCGCCAACCCATTTCTGAACAAAATAACTTACACGTCGCTGTTTCGACCATGATATCCGTATGCTTGCGGTCGAGAAAACCGGTTGTAGCATAGAGCATGCTGTCCATGGCGAAACACAGTGCATCCATATCTGCGATATTTTTTTTGACCAATTCGAAATCTGATAGGGGCCTTCCAAACTGATAGCGAGTGCTGGACCACTTGATAGCTCTATCTCTAGAAATTTTAGCTGCTCCCACAACACCTGCTGAAAGCGTACAGCGTCCATAATTCAAACAGGTTAGTGCTACCTGCAGTCCACGGCCTTCTTTGTGTAATAAATTGGCTACGGGAACCATAACGTTAGTGAAACGAATCCGCGCTTGCCAAGTACCCCTTATGCCGCACTTACTGCGATTGTTTTGAAAAATCTCAATTCCTTTCATGTCTGCTGTACAAATAAGAGCGGATACTTTGGTATCCCATTTTTTTGTTATGGGATCCAACAATTTTTGTTTTGCCATGACGGTGAATAAACCTGAAAAAGCGCCTGAAGTGGACCACTTTTTTTCTCCATTTAGAATATAATGGCTTTGATCTTCACTGAGCTCACAAGTGCTTTCTTGGCCGCCGGCATCACAACCTACATTGGGTTCAGATAAACAAAAAGCTGAAACGGTATTTTTAGCGAGTTTAGGTAAATACATTTCTTTTTGTTTTTCATTTCCAAACAACATGATGGCTTTGCAACCAATTGACTGATGAGCACTGACAAGCACGGATGTTGCGGCACAGTATGAGCCTATGCATTCAAGAACTTTGTTGTAACTGGATACACCAAGTCCTAAACCACCATATTGTATGGGAATTGTCATACCCATTACACCCATATCAAAAAGCTTTTTTATATTTTCTTCTGGAATTTCTTGTTCCTTATCTATTTTAATGGATGGATGTTCATTCTTCATATAGGGTTTGAGTATGTTTAACAAAGTTTCACAATTTTTTTTCTCTTCAGCTGTGTTGTCGTTATAGGGATAGAGTAGTTCGTGGCGATTTCTACCCCAGAACATGTTTTTAATAAGGCCCATGCTTTCTGGTTCAGTGCCGAACATTTCATCGGCATTCTCTAGCATCTTTTTATCTTCTTTAGAGATGCCTTCAAGGTCTTTTAATTCAACTTTCTCCATATTCATAGAATACACTCCAGTCGTATTTCCCGAACCTTGTTATTTTAATCTAAAAATATTTAAAGTCAAAATTTTAAAATTTATAATACTTCTTGGGACAATGGCGTTTTTGTTAGTTTGTGCTAAATATCATTAAAACTATAGTTTAACATAAAAAAATGTAAAAAAATAATATTAGAAAAAATTAAAAAACGTCTCTTTGAACAAAAGTAAATGTCCCACTTTATTTGTTTGGTTTACCTTTTACTATGTTAGAGTATAATACTAGGTGCTTCATTGGAGGTGGTCTGTTGAGTAAAACAAAAAGCATCACATTGAGATATATAACGGCATCGGCATTGTTTGATGGTCACGATGCTACGATCAATCTTGTAAGAAGGTGGTTACAATCAAAGGGTGTAGAAGTGATCCACTTGGGTCATAACCGCAGTGTGAGTGAAATAGCCAATGCAGCCATCGATGAAGATGTCGATGCAATAGCGATCACGAGCTATCAGGGAGGTCACAATGAATACCTTCTATTTTTGGCACAAGAGCTAAAGCGAAAAAGCAATAAAAAGATAGCTATCTTTGCAGGTGGGGGAGGTGTGATCTCAAAGAATGATGCCGTGCATCTTGAAAAAAATGGAATCACAAAAATTTATTTAGCAGATAGTGGTACGCGTGGTGGTGTTGAGGGATTGGTAGAGGATATGATTGAACGCACTAAACGTTTAGTTAATCAATCAAAAAACAAAACTGTTTCTATGAAACAAGTTTTGCCTTCGCTTTTATCAGAATTGCAAAATACAACCTTAAAGAATGATCGAATTAAAAAGTCGAAAAATAAATTAAAAACCAATTCTGTTGTCACTAAATCAAAAGTTGTTGGTTTCACTGGACCTGGAGGGGCAGGAAAAAGCACGCTTATCGATGAGTGGGTTTTGCGATTTTTAAAATACACCAAAAATAAACGCGTAGCAATCCTGTGTGTTGATCCCAGTAGGCAAGCCACGGGTGGAGCATTGTTGGGTGATCGTTTGCGATTCAATTGTACACTTGATTCTAGAGTTTTTTTGTATTCAGTTGCAACGAGATGTATGGATAGGAGTTTGGCAAAACATTGTAGTGATATGCTTAAGATCATGAAAGATTATGGATATGACCTTGTAATCATTGAAACGGCAGGCACAGGTCAAAGCGATTGCAGCATAACAAAAATGTGTGACTACTCTGTATATGTAATGACATCGGAGTTTGGAGCTGGTACACAATTAGAAAAAATAAGCATGTTAGATTACGCAGATATGGTTGTGCTCAACAAAAGTGATAAAGCTGGATCGATGGATGCTTTGAATGAAGTGAAAAAAGTGATAGCGCGCTCTAAAGTTACATTAAAGAATAACGCACACCACAATCGAGTAATGTTATGTTGTGCTCATCATCACAATGATGCTGGTGTTAATAAAATGTATCATTGTGTTATGTCTGATTTGAAATGGGAAGAATCTTTAGAGGATCATACTCTATTAGATAAAAGGGATAAATCTAGTGTTTTGAAAAGAACATCAACCGTATTGTCCGATGTATGCGATAGCTTAGAAGCTTATTACAAAGAAGGCGAGGCCATGTCTCGTCATTATAAGAAGAATAAGAAAAATAAACAGCAAACATGGTGTATAGATAGCATTAAAAAATACAAATCCTATTTTAAACATCAAGCCTGCATTAGAACTCAAAGTGGTCTAAATATTCCAAAGATTGCACTGCCTGAATATAAAGACAGTGATTCAATTTTGCAGTACATGAGAAAAGAAAATATCCCTGGAGAATTTCCCTACACCAATGGTATTCATGCTTTAAAACGCAAAGAAGAAAGGCCCACGCGCATGTTTGCGGGAGAGGGATCACCAGAGCAAACGAATACCCGATTTCATTTTTTGTGTGAAGACCAAAAATCAAACCGATTATCAACCGCTTTTGATTCCGTTACTTTATACGGGTGTGACCCAAAAATATCTCCCGATATTTATGGTAAAATAGGAAATGCCGGTGTTTCTGTTTGCTCACTCGATGATATGAAACGATTGTATTCTGGTTTTGATTTATGTAGTGATTCAACCTCTGTTTCTATGACCATCAATGGGCCTGCGACCATTTTATTAGCTTTCTTTTTTAATGTAGCCGTGGATGCAGCGATTGAGAGACAGCATAAAAAAGAGAAGCGTTGGCATGCAACCTCTAAAAAAATTGCCATTTGGTTTAAAAATAAAAATAGAAATCAACCTGTTTATCGTTCCTCATTACCTGAAAATCACGATGGCTCAGGCCTGGGTTTTTTAGGCTTGAGTTCTAGAGAAATTGTAGGGATTGAGGAATATGAAGCGATGCAAAAAAAAGTATTGCCCTTATTGCGTGGTACGCTTCAGGCAGATATATTAAAAGAAGAACAAGCACAAAACACATGTCTTTATTCAAGAGACTTCTCATTGGAACTGATGGCCGATATTCAGTGTTATTTCGTTAAAAATAAAATCAAACAGTTTTATTCGGTGAGTGTTTCAGGTTATCACATTGCCGAAGCAGGTGCAACACCTGTGACGGAATTGGCATTCACCTTGGCCAATGGTTTTACGTTATTAGAATTGTTTTTATCAAAAGGACTCACGGTGGATCAATGTGCTTCTAATTTTTCATTTTTCTTTTCAAATGGCCTCGATCCTGAATACAGTGTTATAGGAAGGGTTGCGAGAAGGATTTGGGCAATTGCTTTAAAGGTTCACTACAAAGCAAATGAAAAAAGCCAAAAACTGAAATACCATATTCAAACATCTGGACGTTCATTGCATTCTAAGGATTGTGCTTTTAACGATATAAGAACAACGCTTGAAGCGCTTTACGCAACCTTTGATAATTGTAACTCGCTCCATACGAACGCTTTTGATGAAGCCATAAGCACGCCAACCGAGGATTCAGTGAGAAGAGCTTTGGCGATACAAATGATCATTAATGAAGAATACGGTTTAACCCAATGCGAGAACCCATTTCAAGGCAGTTATTTAATGTCTTGGTTAACGGATAAAGTTGAAAAAGCGGTATTAGAAGAATTTAAAGCGATTCAATTTCGTGGAGGTGTTTTAGAAGCCATGGATTATCACTATCAAAGGAATAAAATTCAAGAAGAGGCGATGCAAAGCGAAATGGCTAAATCAAATGGGAAAATGAAAATCATTGGAGTCAACACCTTTATCAATCCAAAGGGTGAAGTCAATTCTGAAAAACGCGTCCGCTCTTCTACCAAAATAAAAAAAGAACAAGTGAAACAAGTAAGGGAATTAAAAAAGCATTGGCATAGCGAAGCGTTAGATAGTTTAGGTAAACTGCGCGAAGCCTATTACAAAAATCAAAATACCTTTGGGCCCATTATGGATGCCGCGAAGTATTGCACGCTTCAACAAATCTCTGAGTGTTTAGCAGATATAGGAGGCTTGTATAGAAGGTCTGCTTAGAACGCATTGTTTTTAAGAGTGAAATGGTTTACAAAATCGTTCACGTTGAGTTCTTCAAATTGTTTTTGATTTTCAAAGAGAGCTTCTATTGTATCGCATTGAGTTGTTTCAAAGTGCGCATGGATACTTTTGTTAAACTTTTGTAATAGCACTTTTTTGCCTTCTTCTCTACGACGTTTATGGCCAATTGGATACTCCACTTCGATTCTTTCTGTAGAGGTCCCATCTTTAAAGGTTATCTTGATGGCATTGGCGATGGATCTTTTATCGCTATCGAGATATTCTTTTGAATAGCGTTCGTTTTCCGTGATGTGCATTTTTTCTCTAATGGTATCGATGATTGGGTTTTCGTTGTGAAAGGCATCGGAGTAATGTTCAGCTTTTAGATCTCCAAAAATGAGTGGAACCGCGACCATGTATTGCAAACAATGATCTCTATCTGCAGGGTTGTGTAGATCGCCATCTTTAACGATGATACGGATTGCAGAAATATGGGTATCGATATCGATTCGATCGATGGCATCTAGTTTATTTTTCACAGATAAATGTAGTTTGATCGCAGCTTCACAGGCTGTTTGGGCGTGGAATTCAGCTGGAAAGGATAGTTTAAAAAGGATGTTCTCCATTACATAACTGCTGTAGGGTTGCTCAATCACAAAGGAATTCCCTTTAAAAAGAATATCGTAATAACCCCATTGAGGTGTGCTTAGAACCGTTGGAATACCCATTTCTCCTTTGATACTCATAAGAGCTAAATGTACAGCTCTTGATGTGGCATCACCCGCTGCCCACGATTTCCTTGAACCTGCATTGGGAGCGTGGCGATAAGTTCTCAGTGAACAGCCATCTACCCAAGCTTGAGAGATCGCCGCACACATTTGCTCTTTGTTGGCTCCGAGGATTTTAGCAGCTACTGCCGTAGATGCCACGCGCACCAGTAAAACGTGATCGAGACCGACTTGGTTAAAGCTATTTTGCAAAGCTATAACCCCCTGAATTTCATGAGCCTTGATCATGGCCTCTAATACCGCTCTCATTTTAAGTGGGGCTTCACCCTTGCTTATATTCAATTGTGAAACATAGTCGGTACAGGCTAGTATGGCTCCGAGATTATCGGATGGGTGGCCCCATTCTTGCGCTAACCAGGTATCATTGAAATCCAACCAGCGAATGATGCAACCGATATCCCATGCCGATTTAACAGGGTCTTGGATAAAATTCGTACCCGGCACGCGTGCGCCGCCGGGTACGATTGTTCCTGGTACGATGGGTCCTATATGTTTTGTGCATTCAGGAAACTTTAATGCCAAGAAACCACAGCCTAAAGTATCCATTATGCAGTAACGGGCAATATCAAATGCTGCTTCACTTTCGATTGTTTCGTCTAAAACGTAGTCGGCGATATCGCGAATCACAGAATCGTATTGTTGAACTGTTTGCATGTTTGAATTTTGGGATTGCATTAGCGTTCTTTGATAGGGGGGACAGATCTTGGTTGTGGTCCAATGTATTCCGCACTGGGACGGATGATGCGATTATTGATGCGTTGTTCTTTTATATGAGCAGCCCAACCCGTGGTGCGAGACATAACAAAAATCGGGGTGAAGAGTTTTGTAGGTATGCCCATGAAGTGGTAAGTGGAAGCATGGAAAAAATCGGCATTACAAAAGAGCTTTTTTTCTCTCCACATCACCGACTCGCAGCGTTCGGATATGGCGTAGAGTTTATTATCATCCACTTCGGCTGAAAGTTTCTTTGACCATTCTTTAATGATCACATTCCTAGGGTCCGACTCGCTATAAATCGCGTGACCAAAACCCATGATCTTATCTTTCCTTGATAACATAGCGAGTAGCTCTTTTTCAGCCTCGTCCGGATAGTTGAATTTTTCTATCATGTTCATGGCAGCTTCGTTGGCCCCACCGTGAAGAGGTCCACGCAGCGTTCCAATAGCAGCCGTTATGCAGCTGTGCATATCGGATAGGGTGGAGGCACATACGCGTGCTGTGAAGGTTGATGCATTGAATTCGTGTTCCGCGTAAAGAATAAGGGATACTTGCATGACTTTTTCAAGGAGCTCATTAGGGGGCTCACCGTTTAGCATGTGTAAAAAATTTCCAGCTAAAGAATCTTCTTCGGTTTCTGTTTCGATTCTTTTTCCAAAATGTGAATATTGATACCAATAACAAATGATGGCGGGAAATAGTGCGATGAGTCTATCGATGGCGCTATTTTGATCTTCAAAATTTTTTTCAGGTTCTAAATTACCCAGTATAGAGCAACCACTGCGCATCACATCCATAGGGTGTGTGTCATTTGGTATGTGTTCTAAGGTTTCTTTTAAGGCTTGGGGAAGGGTTCTGAGGTTTTTGAGTTTATTGATATAGGCCGATAACTCTTGCTGGTTGGGTAAACGACCGTAAACGAGCAAATAGGCGACTTCTTCGAATGAGGTGTTCGCAGCTAAGTCAGATATATCGTAACCATAATAAGTTAAACCCGTGCCCGTTTTTCCAACCGTACAGATCGATGTTTGGCCGGCTACTTGTCCTCTTAATCCGGCACCCTCAAGTTTCTTACCAGCCATAATCTCGTCCCCCTTAAATTTGTTTGTCTATTTTGTTTTCGCTTTCGTAGTATGATAAATATTCGTATAACTCCGCTCTTGTTTGCATTTTTTCAACTTGATCGCGCTGATGACCATTTTTCATGATGGATCGGTATACTTGTTCAGAGGCTTTGTTCATGGCTCTAAAAGCGCTCAAAGGATAGAGCACCATTGCGACACCCCATTGTGATAATTCTTCGCTGCTATATAAATCAGTTAAACCAAATTCAGTCATATTGGCGAGGATGGGTATATTGAGTCCTTCTGAAAATGCTCGGTAGTGGCTTTCTTCGGTGATGGCTTCAGCAAAGATACCATCGGCTCCGCAGGAACTGTATGCTTGCGAGCGTTCAACGGCACGATCGAGCCCTTCTTGTGCAAAGGCATCCGTGCGAGCCATGATGAAAAAGTTTGCGTCGGTTCTAGCATCCACAGCGGCTTTGATGCGGTCTTGCATGGCTTCACTGCTCACAATTTTTTTACCCGGGCGGTGACCACAGCGTTTTTGATCGATCTGATCTTCTATGTGCACAGCAGCCACGCCAGCACCCTCTAATGCTTTAATGCATTTTGCGATGCTTTTATGATCTCCAAAACCCGTATCGATATCGACGAGTAGAGGACATTCGCTTGCACGGGAGATGCGCTCAGCATCGATTAGGATATCATCTAAGCTTGTTAAACCCAAATCGGGTATGCCATAAGAGGCATTGGCCACGCCAGCCCCTGAAAGGTAAAGGGATTTTGCTCCGTTTTTTTCAGCCATGATGGCGTTGTATGCATTGATGCAGCCAAGAATTTGCAGAGGATTCTCTTCGCTAATGGCATGCCTAAAGGCTTTTCCAGCAGATGACTTCATAAAGTTATTATAGCTTATTTAGTAGAAAATAAACTTAAATTTTGATTTGATTAGCAATAGATTTATAAAGATCAAGTGATTGTGGGTTGGCAACAGCATTGGTATCGTCGAGTGTTTTGTGATTGATGATTTGACTGACCAAGAGTTCCATCTTTTTTCCACTTCGGGTATAAGGTATAGCGTTTACGGCAAAAATATTTTTGGGAATGTGTCTTGGGGAGGTTCCGTTTTTAATGGTTTGTTTGATTTCATTTGTCATTTCATTCGTTAACGTCTTATTTTTTTTAAGGATTACAAACAATATGATATCAATATCCGTTTTGTTTTGATATGCAATGCAAACACTGTCACTTATATATTTGAGGCTCTCACACTGACGGTATATTTCTGCCGACCCTATTCGCACCCCACCGGGATTGAGAGTTGCATCGCTTCTGCCGAAAACTTTCACATTCCCTATTTTAGAAATACTGATATAATCGCCGTGATGCCAAACTTGTCGAAATTTATTGAAATAGGCATTATTAATTTTGTTTTGATTGGCATCGTTTAAAAAATAGATGGGACGACTAGGGAAACTCTTTTTACAGATGAGTTCTCCTTCAGTGTTAAAAACCTCTTTACCCTTTTCGTTATAACAAGCGACATTCATGCCAAGTCCTAAGCACTGTAGTTGACCACGTTTAACACTCAGAAGGGGATTGCCCAACATAAAACAACCGATGATATCCGTACCGCCACTGATACTAGAAAGTTGAACGTTTTTTTTGATATTTTTATAAACATAGTCGAATTGTTCAGGGTGAAGGGGGGCACCGGTTGAAAGGATGGTTTCTAAAGACTTAAAAGAAGAATTGAATTGAATATTTTCATTTTCTAAACTCTTTAAAAACTTAGGCGAGGTTCCAAAAATATTGATTTTTTCTCGATCGATCATTTTCATAAAATGTTTTATACTGGGGTAAGCCGGAGAACCTTCATAAGAAATTATCTCTGCACCAAAAAAAAGGGAGCTATTCAACCAGTTCCACATCATCCAACCACAGGTTGTAAAATAGAATATTTTTTTGCGTTCATTTACATCGGTGTGTAACCCCAATTCTTTTATATGTTGAAGCAGTGTGCCACCAACACTGTGTACGATGCATTTTGGTTTTCCCGTTGTTCCAGAAGAATACATGATGAAGAGAGGGGCGTTGAATGGAAGTCTTTTAAAAGACAGTTTTTGTTGAACTGAACAAAAGTCATCCCAAAGAATCGCATTTTTAATTCTTAATATAGAAGGGGCTTCGTTTAGATAGTCGACAATAATCACTTTTTTGATTGATTTAACTTTTTTGGTGATTGCTATGATTTTGTCACTTTGATCAAATGTTTTTCCACCATAAGTATAGGAGCAAACCGTGATTAGTACCTTAGGCTTGCTTTGTTCAAAACGGTCAATCACACTGCTGCTTCCAAAGTCACAGCTGGTCGAAGTGAACACAGCGCCAAGTGCTGAAGTGGCTAACATAGCGATTGTTGTTTCTGGTATATTGGGCATATAACAAGCGAGAACCTGACCTTTTTTGATGAAAGGCTTAAGGGCATGGGCTAAGCCAGCTGTGGAGGTGTATAGCTGAGCATAAGTTATTTTATTTTGCAACCCTCTTTCATGTATAAAGTTTATTGCCGTTTGCTTTGAATCACGGTGTTTTAATAAGTTTTCCGCAAAATTGAGTTTTGTATTTTTAAACCATGTGTAAGCATTGAATTTTAAATCACGGTATACTGGGCTTAAACTCCCCGAATAGATAACTTGGTTTGAATGAACCAGTTCGCTCCAAAACCGATTGGGTTTGGTGATCGACCAATGGTGTAGGGATTTATAAGAAGGATTAAAGTCATACTTTTTTGCCATTGCGTACATGAAGCGATGCATTTGAGAATTTTTCTTTCGATCATTCGATGGCTTCCACATGGTACTAACTTTATGGCACGGTTATTTGTAAAGGGTGTTATGTGATTCGAGTGAAACATTGTATTTTAAAATGATTTCAGAAAAATGCAATGAATATAAATGCCACTTTTGCTGTTGGTGCCAGTTTCTTGTGAATAACTTCTGGTTCGTCGGGATTTTTCTTGAATAGACTAAATAGACAGGATTTTTATAAAATTACAAGCTCCTTATTAGTCTAAGACCTTGGATTTAAATGGGAGTCAACTTTTATCCTGTAAATCCAGTCCATCCATGTTAATATAGTTTTTAAGTATATTCATGCAAGAAAATTCCAGATGATCCTAATATCTTGAGTTGTTTGATTTTTACAGAGTTAGCAAGATGATCAGGGCATTTTCAATACACTATGCAGCAACTCTCGTCGATCTTGATAAAATAAAGAATTTTTAATAAAGTCGTGTTTATTGAAACTAAAAACAATGCAGACTCAAAATTCTAATCACCATCAAAATAGTCTTCCCAATAATCAACACTGCCAAATTCACCTTTATTTCTTTTAGTAATTTTTGTTTTTGGGTTTGTGGAATCAAACCAAGAAAGGCAATTTTCAAATTTAACCCGTTTTGCTTTTGCGCGTTTTCGTAAACCCAAATCATCTGTGACTAAGGTAACCATTTCGCTGGGGTTTTTAGAAATCCAAGCTACGATCCAATCGTCTGCTTTTTGAAATTTCCCACTGTAGACGACCTTAGTCGTTTTGTTGATTTTTTTTTCAAAACCGTAACCATTTTTTCCTCCATTCCCGTCGTAAACAATGATCGACTTTTTGTTGGCTAGGTGATTTAATAATAGAGATGTTTGATGTTCAATTTCTGTTTCGATATTGGGTTTAAAGGTGTCGCACCTTTTGAATAATAAGTTGTGCCCATCGATGAGTATCACGGGTTTATGTAGAAAATTCTTTTACGAAATTTAAAACTTTATCAAAAACTTTATCGCAATCAACTCCATTGATGATGCCGTGGCGATTATAAGGCATTGTGTAAATTCGTTTTTTCTCGGAAGGAATTTTATCATAAATAATTTCGGCACTTTGCGGTGATACGACAGGGTCTTCATCTGCTTGAATGATCATGCATGGTGAAGTTACTTGGCTAAGTTTTGTTTTACACATATTGATGAGTTGCTCTAAAACCACAACGCCGTGTAAGTAGTTCCGAGTATAATTGATTTCTGGAAATTCGGGATTGTTGTCGATATAGTCTAAATGGGCTTTGTTGATTTTAAGTTTTTCTAGAAACTCATTCCATAAATTGATGGTGGGCACAAAGTTGGTTTTGAAGTCGTTGAGTTTGAGTGCAGCATTGATGCAGAAAACAGCTTCTATTTTATGGGCTTTTTGAGCAGCATTCACGAGGGCGAGTAAACCTCCAGCTGAGAAACCGCCCAGGATAATTTTTTCACTATAATTTTTGAGTGCTCCATAGCCGCGATTGAATGAGATGAGCCAGTCTTCGAGTTTGATATGAGCTAATTGCAATGGTGCTGTTCCATGTCCTTTTAAACGAACACAA
>Ga0222717_10002017_pt1 | contig 16058 bp, 7 predicted proteins | sample C33_18DmetaG_FD_165053 | JGI IMG/M metagenome (GOLD analysis project Ga0222717, IMG submission 165053) | Estuarine water microbial communities from San Francisco Bay, California, United States - C33_18D | ecosystem: Environmental > Aquatic > Marine > Unclassified | place: USA: California...
CCGATTCGAACCCAACCTACTACTCATCAGAACTCATAGCGCTCGAAAGATGTTTCAAAAGAGAATGTCCCGACTCCGTCGTATCATGCCCGAATTCTTTAGCCAGCCCGACACGCAGATCACAAGCTTCCGGCCCGACCAGCCAATAGTCATGCTCGGAATTCGAGAGAGCTTCCCACGACCCAGATCCGCCATTCGCCGCCCGCCGTTTCATCGTGCTTCCATCTTCGCCTGCGGGTGTCGCAGGACAAGCCGCGCAATGAAGGGCAGCCCGGGCTGGAGGGCACCTTCTACATTTCGATTTCAGAAACTTTTCTTCATTTGGAATTATCGAAGTTCAATTTTGTGTTCGTGTTGAAACTTGATCAATGTAGCGAGTTGAGCCACGATCCGCTGTATCTACCCTCTTCATTCATGCTCACTCGTCTGATTTTTTCGCTTACGTTTTTTCTCGCCGAGATGGTAATTGCTGCGGAGCAAAAGCCGAATTTCGTTTTTATTCTCGCCGACGACTGCAGCTATCTCGATCTAGAGTTGTATGGGGGTCCCGCAAAAACCCCGCATCTCAACAAGCTGGCGGGCGAAGGAATGAAGTTCAATCGCTGCTACCAATCCGCCCCGATGTGTTCGCCGACGCGGCAGGCTTTGTATACCGGTCTTTTCCCTGTGAAGAGCGGAGCGTATCCGAATCATGCGCGAGCCTACGAGAATGTAAAAAGCATTCCTCACTACCTGAAGCGCGTGGGCTATCGGGTGGCTTTGGCCGGGAAAACTCATATTGATCCCAAGCCGGTATATCCTTTTGAATACATCGACGAATTTGCGGAACCGGAAGACGAGGATGTTCCGATGATCGATGGATTGCGCTATCCGGAAGTGCGAAACTTGCTCCGCGAATCGAGCGAAAAGAAGGAACCATTCTGCTTGTTTCTCTGTTCCAATGAGCCGCACGGTCCCTACACAAAGGGCGATCCTGCTCCCTACAAAGATGCGAAACTCAGTCCGCAGCAATTTGATTTTCACCGTCAGTCCTACGCGAGCTATCTCGCTGAAATCACTTACTTCGACGGACAGGTTGGCGAAGTGATTCGCATGCTCGAGAAACAGGGCCTGCGGGAAAATACGCTGCTCATCGCCGCGACGGAACAGGGAAGCGGATTCCCATTCGGTAAATGGACCTGTTACGAAATGGGCGTGGCGAGCGGGATGGTTGCTTCGTGGCCGGGAAACATTGAAGCGGGATCCGAGACCGATGCGATTGTCGAATACACCGACATCGTTCCCACGTTTCTGGACGCAGCAGGAGCTCCCATTCCGGAAGTGCTGGATGGGCGTTCACTTCTGCCTCTACTTCGAGGCGAGACGAATCGGCACAGTCAATACAGCTACAGCTTGCAGACCACGCGAGGCGTCAACGGATACAAAGCTCCGTTTGGAGTTCGCTCCGTGGTGGGTGGCGAGTATCGCTACATTCGCAATTTGTTTCCTGAAAACGAGTTCAGCATTCCGGTGTCTCGCAATCTGATGAAAGAGACTGCATCGCTCGACGAAACGGAGAAAGCCCGCGCCGCCCGCTATTTGAACAGGCCGCCCGAGGAGTTATACCACGTGATCAAAGATCCGTATTGTCAGGAAAACCTCATCGACAAACCGGCACTACAGGAAACCAAAAATCGCCTCGCTGATGCTCTCTCTAACTGGATGGATGAGCAGGGAGACACGGGCCGAGATGTCGAATTGGATGCGCACGGTCGACAGGCGAATTGGTATAAAAAGAACTGAGCGTTTCTCACTTCGGATTTCGAAAGGCAGACGGTGGCTGCCCAAGTTTCCGACGGAACAGACGCGACATCATCTCCGGCGAACCGAAGCCGGAGCTTTCGGAGATATCCCAAAGTTTGCGGTCCGATTTCTTGATTTCTTTCAAGGCGCATTGGATTCGGCGGTCCAGAATTTCCTGGTAAATGGAGCGTCCGATGTGTTTCACGAAAGCATCGTGCAAACGGCGTGCCGACATCGGAACCTGCGCGGAGACTTGTTCCGGTGTCAGGATTGGATCGGTAAAATGTTCGGCGATATAGCGTAGAGCCGTGGCGACTTGCGGATGGCGTGCCGCGAGAATACTCGTTGATTGCCGAACGTGAAGAGCCCCGCATTTTACCCGGATTGGTTCGTCGGGTGGGGGACTTCCGCTGAGCAGCTTATCCAAAAGTTCAGCTCCGCGGTAGCCATGATGAAACGCATTGTTGTCGATGCTGCTGACGGCTACCGGAGCAAGTTCGCAAATCTCGCGGCAGTTATCCACGCCTAACAGAGCGACATCTTCGGGGATAGATAAGTCGGCGCGAGCGCAGGCTTTCGTGACCCACTGGGTGAGGTAGTCAGCCGCCGCCATCACGCCGAAGGGGCGATCTTCGGTCGGAAGATGACGGAGCAACCAGTCGGGGCTGCTGTTGCGGGTCACGAAATTGCTGGGCGCTTCGAGCAATTTTGCATCAAGCCCCAGCGCCTCTGCGGCTTGCCGAAATCCGTCGAAGCGTTCCCGATGAAAATGATTCGGTTCATGAATGACAAATCCCAGATGACGACACCCCAGTACAGCAAGATGCTCCGCTCCCGCTTTTCCAATTCCCGGATTGTCCTGCAAGACACGCGGGAGCTCGATGGAGGAATCATTCATCGAAAGGTCGACTGTCGGCAGGTGACGGTGGGCTTTAATGAACGCCGTCAATTTTGCATTTTCACCAGGCACATGAAGCATGCTCAGAATGCCGTCGCCATCCCACGACTGCGGCAACAATCCGGTATGGTAGTAAACCGTGTCGAGAATCCAATTCGCTTCAGCGCCAAACTGACAAATGCCTTCCAGCATCCGCTCATCCCGATAGCAAGGGAGAAAAAGAATGTGGGGCCGGGATTTGTCTAAGGAGTGTTTATTCAGAATCCAAGCATAGAGGCAACTGGAATATAAAAAAAGCGACAATGTCAACAATCGACAAGCACTTGTCAGTGTCCGTCATTCACAGGAAGAGTTGGTTTTGCTACTTTCTTTTTAGTTCGGTAACTGATTTCGGGCCTTTTCGGTTTAAAAATGATTCAAAATCCCATCCTTCCCGGTTTTCATCCAGACCCGTCGATCTGTCGGGTCGGGGATGACTATTACATCGCGACTTCGAGTTTCGAATGGTTTCCCGGTGTGCCGATTCATCACTCGAAGGATCTTGTTCACTGGCAATTGCTGACTCACGCACTTGACGAGACGCGGCTTCTCGACATGCGCGGAGTACCGAGTTCGGGCGGGGTCTGGGCGCCTGCGTTGAGTTATCATGAGGGGCTCTTTTATTTGTGTTACACGGTGGTGCATCAGCACGAAGCGGCGACAAAAGACACGCCGAATTTCCTGACGACGGCACCTTCGATTGAAGGTCCCTGGTCTGACCCAATTCACATTAACTCCTCGGGATTCGATCCTTCACTGTTCCATGCAGAAGACGGTCGAAAATACTGGCTGAACATGGTGTGGGATCACCGTCCTGAACGTCATCCGTTTCATGGAATTGCCTTGCAGGAGCTGGATATGGAGACCGGCAAATTGCTCGGAAAATCCGAGATCATTTTCAAAGGTAGCAATATTCAACTCACCGAAGGTCCGCATCTCTATCAGCGAAACGGCTACTACTATCTGCTCACCGCGGAAGGCGGAACGGAATACGATCACGCAGTTAGCCTCGCCCGGTCCCGTGATCTGTTGGGGCCGTATGAGGTGCATCCGCAAAATCCAGTTCTCACTTCATCGGGGCGACCTGATTTACCATTGCAGAAGTCTGGTCACGGCAGTCTCATCGAAACGCAACAGGGTGAGTGGTATATGCCACATCTTTGCGGGCGACCACTTCCCGGAACGCATCGCTGCAATCTCGGTCGCGAAACCGCAATCCAGAAAATAGAATGGCGAGACGACGATTGGTTGTATCTCGCAACGGAAGGGAATGCCCCTGCTGATGCTGTGCCCGCGCCAGACTTGGAGGCTCACCCGTGGCCAGAAGTTCCCGGGCGGCTTCCGTTCGATTCGGCCCATTACGTGACGCCGAGGCTTCCTTCCAAAAATATCATCCGTGAATCCGATTCGCTAAGATTGATTGGTGCCGAGTCGCTCGAATCAAATTTTGAGCAGGCCATGCTGGCGCGGCGACTTACCAATCACCAAACGGCTGCGACGACCTGTCTTCGCTTCGAGCCGGATTCGTTTCAACAAATGGCTGGAATCGCGGCCTACTATAATACCTATCTCTTTCACTATCTCTATCTGTCTCACGATGAATCGTTGGGCCGCTGCCTGCAGATTCATTCCTGCGACGACGGGACTTCATCCTTTCCGCTCGGAGCGACACCAGTTTCCGTTCTCGGAGGTCCGCTTTATCTTCGCGCAACTTTTGAATTCTCCGACCTCCAGTTTTCCTGGTCGACTGATGGCGAGGTCTTTGAAAAAATTGGGCCGGTGCTCGACGCTGCGATTCTGTCCGACGATCATGGGGATCACTGGGGATTCACCGGAACCTTCTTTGCACTTGCCTGCCAGGATTTAACCGGCGCAAAACAAGCTGCTGAATTCGACTTTTTAGAAATCAAAACATCATGAAAATCCAAACTCTTTTTATCGCGCTCATTGTTTCGCTGGGTGGTTTTTTGTTCGGTTTCGATGCGGGAATTATTTCGGGTGTGATGGCTTACGCCAGTCCGCATTTTGCGCTGAGCGATGCGCAAAATGGTTGGGCGACGAGTTGTCCAACTTTCATTGCGATGTTCTCAATGCTGATTGCGGGAAAGGTCAGCGACATGGTTGGTCGAAAGCCCGTCTTGATCGTTGTCGCTTTTCTCTATGCGATATCCGCGATCCTTTCCGCGTATGCCGTTTCCTACGAAATGCTCTACATCGCCCGCATGATCGGAGGTCTCGCCTTCGGTGCTGCGCTCATTATTGCGCCGACTTACATCGCCGAGATTTCCAGCGCGAAGAATCGGGGAAAACTCGTTTCGATTCAGCAGCTCAACATCGTTCTGGGATTCTTCGCCGCGTTTTTGAGTAATTACTTTTTCAACAAGTCGTTTACCGGAGGAGAATCGACATTTCTCACTGAGACTAACGTATGGCGCTGGATGCTCGGAGTAGAAGCTTTCCCGGCGCTTCTCTATTTTCTCTGTCTCTTTTTCGTGCCGAGAAGTCCGCGCTGGCTCTTCGCCAACAACCGAGTTGAGGAAGGAAAGGAAGTGCTGGTTCGCCTGCATGGCGAAGAAGCGGGAGAGACGGAAAGCGAAGCGATTCAAAAGAATCTTTCCGAGGAAAGTCAGGTCGGGAAATCGGCCTTCTCCGATCTGCTGAAACCTGCTCTGCGATACATTCTATTCATCGGGATCGCGATAGGGATTCTTCAGCAGGCCACGGGAATTAACGCAGTCTATTTTTACGCAACCTCGATTTTCACCCAGACTGGAATCGGATCAAACTCTGCTTTCATGCAGGGCGTTTTGCTCAGTTTCACTTCCGTCGTATTTACGGTTCTGGCAATGCTCACGATCGACAAACTGGGGCGTCGTCCGCTCCTCCTCACGGGGATCGCCGGCATTGCTGTCTGTATGTTGCTTTGTGGATTTGGATTCGGCAGCGCGACCTATCAACTGACTCCGGAAAAAATCGCAGCGCTCGAGGGCGTCGATACGACGAAGCTTGCTGAAGTTCAGAATGTCACCTTCGACTCGGATGTAGCATTCAAAAATAAAATGAAGGAACTGCTTGGGGCTCAGGTGTACGCAAAACACGAAGGAGCCATCCTCGAAGCTGGAACAGAAATGAATGCCACGATTGTCCTAGCCGGCGTGATGGGGTTCATCGCCTGCTTTGCCTTTTCTCTCGGACCGGTCATGTGGGTGATGCTGTCAGAAATGTATCCAAATAAGATTCGGGGGATGGCGATCGGTTGTGTCGGTCTCATCAACTCGTTCACGGCTTGGCTCGTGACTCAGATTTTTCCGTGGGAACTCTCAAATCTCGGCAACTCTACGACTTTCTATATCTTCGGCGGCTTCGCTCTCGTTGGATTTTTTCTCCTCTTCAAGATCCTTCCCGAGACCAAAGGAAAAACCCTCGAGCAGCTCGAATCCGAACTGGTAAAAAGCTGATCACCTAACCTTGTTACCTCATTGAACCAACACTGTTAGAACGTTTTATCATGAAGCTACGGACACTCTTTTCCCTGCTCCTTTCCCTGTTCGCATTTGTTATTGCCGAGGCGCAGGAAATCACCGGACGATTTGCTCCGCCAGCCGGAAAAGTTCTCATGTTCGCGGGGCAGGACAATGCATCAGTAGGCGGAACCGAAACGTATCGGGATGGCTACGTGGAAAATATTGGTATCCCCGGGGGCATCACTCATTACGTCTATTTTTCTGAAGGGTGGACCAATGCTTTCGACCGGACCTTTCCCATCGGCGAAGTCGCGGGATTGAATAAGGAAACAGAATGGGCCTCAGGGCCGATGCACCAAAAGGCGTATCTCGATTCCCCGACACTGGATCCCTGTGTCATGCATCTCTCCATCGCGATGGAGGGAAATAACGAGGACAAAGTGGCCGATGGCTCTTTCGATCATCTCATCGCGGAGCTGGTGACCTTTATCAAAGAACATCCCGATCACCCGTTTCTGATTCGACCCGGTTATGAGTTCGATGGAAGCTGGAACAAATACGATCCGGAGAATTTCAAGAAAGCTTTCCGCCGCATTGTCGATGCTTTGCGGGCCGAGAAGTTGCCCAATTTTGCGATGGTGTTCGCGTCATCGAGCGATGTCAAGCCGGGACAGTTCGAAGAATACGATCCCGGTGGAGAATACTATGAGTGGGTCGGCTATTCTTGGTGGGGCGGCGACAAGGATGCGCAGCCTGCGCTGGACTACGCCCGCAAAGTCGGCAAGCCCGTTTTCATCGCGGAGGCAACACCGCGCGGTCACTTTTTCGACAAAGAAGATCATGAGGAACTTTGGAACGGCTGGTTCACCAGATTTTTCAATCACATTGACGAAAACATCGACGTGATTCGCGCCGTCTCATACATCAATGCAGACTGGGATTCGCAGGACATGTGGGATGGCTGGGGCCAAAGCAAAATCGAAACAGCTCCCTACATCAGAGAGCGTTGGTTGGAAAAAATGGCTGAGCCGCGATTCATCAATGCAGCAGATGAGCCTTTCGAGCAGATTGGCTTTCCGGCGGAATATGCCGAACCCAAGAAGCCGGTTGCCCCATATAATAACGCGACGCTGCCAGTGGAGAAGCGGGTCGAGGATTTGCTCGGCCGAATGACGATCGAAGAAAAAGTGGGCCAGATCACAGGCTGGTGGCACTACGACGAACGGAAAATGCAGGAGGAAGGAAAAGTCTTCACTCCGGAATTTTTTGCGGAGAAATGCCCCAACGGGATCGGCGAACTCGGCCCGTTGCACAATCTTTCGATCGAAGAGGATGCGAAACTCTACGCGGCCGTGCAGACGTATTTTCGTAAACAAACGCGTCTCGGGATTCCCGCAATTCTCCACGACGAAGCTGCTCATGGATTCATGAAATTCGAGGCGAACTCCTTTCCTGCACCGGTGGGAATCGCCTGCAGCTGGAATCCGGAATTGATCACGGAAGTCTATACGAAAGCGGCTCAGGAAGCACGTTCCCGTGGCGTCTCTCATGTTCTCTCACCGGTAGTCGATGTTTCCCGCGATCTCCGCTGGGGCCGTGTCGATGAAACGCTCGGAGAGGATCCCTTTCTCGTGGGACGTCTCGGCGCTGCCATGGTCGAGGGGCTGCAAGGGTCGACCGACGGGAGCATTGCCCCCGGTCATGTTGCTGCGACGCTGAAACATTTTGCAGGCTACGCTGCCACCGAGGGGGGGCGAAACCGGGCTCCGTATTTGCATGGTCCGCGCCAGCTTCTCGACAACCAGGTAGAGCCGTTTCGCCATGTCATTCGCACCGCAAAACCCGCTTCGGTAATGGCGGCGTACAACGAAGTGGATGGTTTGCCGTGCCACATCAATTCTTGGGTTTTGAACGATGTCCTTCGGGGGAGTCTCGGTTTTGAAGGTCTTATTGTAAGCGACTACCAGGGGATTGATCTGATTCGCCGCTACCAGAAAATCGGGATTTCCGACGCCGATGTTGCCCGGATGACTCTTGAGGCGGGGCTGCAACTGGAACTTCCCAACAACTTCGGTTTTCAACATCTTCCTAAAATGGTGAAGGAGGGAGCAGTCGACATTTCCCGAATTGACGAAGCGGTTCGTGCTGTCCTCGATCTCAAATTTCGACTCGGACTCTTCGAGGCTCCCTACAGGTTGGACGTGAAAAAAGCGAAAGCGCTCGCCACTTCTGAAGAAACCCGTGAACTGGCTCGCAAGGCTGCGCGGCAATCCATGGTGCTATTGAAAAACGAGGGCAACCTGCTGCCCCTGAAACCGGGCAATCATGAATCTATCGCCGTGATCGGGCCGAATGCAGATGTCTGTCGACTTGGAAACTATTCCGGGCGTCCGCTGAGAACGGTTTCGCTGCTTCAGGGAGTCCGCAGTCTTCTCGGGGATTCTGCAAAAGTCACCCACGCCGAAGGCTGCAAGATCGCTCACAATGACACAGGCGATTCCTACGCGAACTGGCGCTACGTCGACGAGGTGGAATTTGCAACATTGGAAGACAATCAGCCGCTGATCGACGAAGCGGTCGCGGTCGCGGAGAAGTCCGATCTCGTCATCCTCGCGCTCGGTGAAAATATTCTACTCGGTCGTGAAGCCTGGGGTGAAAATCACATTGGTGATCGAACGACCTTCGACCTGACAGAGTCGCAACAGGCTCTCGCCCGCGCCGTTCTCGCGACGGGCAAACCCGTCATTCTTTTCCTTAATAATGGCAGACCCGTCGCCCTCCATGACCTCGCTGATGACCTTCCCGCAATCCTAACCGCGCACTACGCCGGTCAGGAAACCGGGACCGCCGCCGCCGGGATTCTCTTTGGAAAAACGAACCCGTCAGGAAAACTTACGGTGAGCTGGCCACGCAGCGTTGGTCACATTCCCTCGCACTACAGTCAGCACGGCAGTGCTCGCGTTTTTGATTACGCGGATTCATCACGGAGTGCGGCTTATCCGTTCGGACATGGCCTGAGCTATACGACTTTTGCCTATGGAAAGCCGGAGCTGTCCGGTAGTTCACTCAAGACTGGTGAGTCGGTTGAAGTGAAGTTCGACGTCACGAATGCAGGCGAACGTGCTGGAACCGAAATCGCTCAATTGTATGTATCGGGAGAAGAATTTTCCATTGCCCGACCGGCGCTGGAGTTGAAAGGGTTTGCCCGCATTTTTCTCAAGCCCGGCGAGACAAAAAAAGTGACGATCACACTCGAAGCCGATGATCTCCATTTTCATGACAAATCACTGAACCGCGTCCTCCCCGGGGGCAAATATCTGATTCGCATCGGCGGATCCTCAACGAAACTCAGTGATCCGGTTTCGATCCGCACCCAGCCGGGCACCCCAATGAATTTTTCAGGAGCGCCCTCCGCATCTGGTGCCGCGCCGCGGAAAGACGCGTTGCCTCCTGTGGAGCCGAAACCTTTAAAAAAGGGGGAACACCCTAACGTGCTTTTTGTGGCGATTGATGATTTGCGTCCGGAGTTGGGAACCTACGGCACCAAATGTATCACGCCAAATATAGACAAACTCGCCGAGACGGGGATTCGCTTCGACCGTGCTTATTGCCAGCAGGCTGTGTGCGGTGCTTCTCGGCTTTCTCTGATGGGTGGGCTCTACCCGACGCTGACTCGAGAGCAATCTTTTCATGTCAGTGGATGGCGGGAGCGTCATCCTGATCTTGTCACGATGAATCAGCACTTTGGTAGTCAGGGCTACGAAACGATCGGGCTGGGAAAAATTTATCACGGCCACACCGGCAAAGGGATCGATCGTGAGAACTGGTCTCAATGGATCAACGTCAACGCGCCGGATTATGCGCTTCCGGAAAATGTTGAGAATCTGAAAGCGGCACTTGAAGCGAATGAAGTGGGAACGGCACACGACCCTCCCAAGGGGCCACTCACGGAGATGGCCGACGTTCACGACTACACTTACATTGACGGGAAACGATCTCAGGAAGCGGTCGCAACCTTGAAGAAACTATCGGAGAAAAAAGACCAGCCTTTCTTTTTTGCGGTCGGACTTTCCAAGCCTCATCTCCCGTTTGTCGCCCCGAAGAAATATTGGGATCTTTATAACCGGGAAGATTTCGCTATGCCGCCGAATGGAAAAATTCCTCCCGGATATCCCGAACATGCAGCCAATCTCGCTGCTCACGAGATGCACAAGTACAGCGACTACGAAGGCGAACTTCCGACTGATTTTTCCGACGAACTGAATCGACGACTTCTTCACGGCTATGCTGCCGCGACGAGCTACGCCGATGCGTGTTTCGGTCGTATCATGGATACGCTGGAAAAAACCGGGTTGGCCGAAAATACCATCGTCGTCCTTTGGGGCGATCATGGATTCAAACTGGGGGATCACAGCACTTGGGTGAAGCACACCAACTTCGAATGCGACACCCGCGTTCCGCTGATCGTTCGTGATCCGCGTATCGACGGAGGCAAGAGCACGCCGCGCTTGGTCGAGTTGATAGACCTTTATCCGACGCTCTGCGATCTGACCGGAATTCCAACGCCCTCTCATTGCCAGGGCCGCAGTTTTACAGGATTGCTAACCGATCCCGAAGCCGGACATCGCATCGACGCCTACAGCACCTATCCTGCCTGGAAAAGTCTCGGGCACAGCATTCGTATCGGAAATTTTCGCTACACGGAATGGCACGAAGATGAAACCGGCGAAGTGATTACAAAAGTCCTGACAAACCTCAAAGAGGATCCCGGGGAAGAGACGAACGTGATCGACGAACCTGAGTTTTCCGGGCAACTGGCCGTGGCACAAGAGCGATTAGCGCTCCGAATCTCCCAGAGCACCGCAGCGAAGGCAAAGTCCGCTGTGCCCGAGACAGCGCCAATTTCATCCACCATCACGATTGATCCTTCCGAAGCGAACCTCCGCCAAACCATAGACGGATTCGGCGGTTCAATCGCATTCTGGGGTACGCATGCCGACGATGCAGCGCTTGGTGCGGCAATAGAAGATCTCGACGTTTCCATCGTTCGGGCTCAGGGCGAAGTTTCCCCCGCAGGAGTCGTCGATCACAATCGCGACATCTTACAGCGAGCCATGAAGCTGAATCCTGACCTGCAGATTCTACTCACTTTCTGGCAGCCACGGTCCGCTGAGCATCTCGAAAAGGAATACTGGCTGGATGTGGTCGAAGAGCAATACGAGCTCAAGCCCGGTCTCGAAGAGCAATGGGCTGATGAACTCGTTGCCCGCATCCAGCAGTTTCTCGACTGGGGCATCAACGTCACTGCCGTCGGCATTCAAAACGAATCGAACTGGTCTCACCCTGAAACGCAAACTTGCCGATGGGCTCCCGAACGACTCGCAGCGTTCATCAGTGAGCGGATCAAGCCGCGTCTCGAAAAAGCTGGGCTAGCTGATCTCGCCATCGCCGCGCCCGATCTCGCTTACGTCGGTCACGAAGCCAGCGAAGTGAAACGCTTTCTCCCGACGTTAACGAATTCAGATACAGATATCGCGGCCTATCATATGTACGACAGCTACGGCGGAGACATGGATGGGAGCATTGAGAAGCTGGTTCAAAATAGCCGTGAGTTGGGCAGGCTCAGGCACGACAATTTCCCGAAATCACGGCTCTGGATGACCGAGACCACAGGAGCCCAATGGAACAGCGACGAATGGCATACCTACGGTTGGACCCGCGAAATGACCGAACATGACAAAGCAATCAAAGCAGCACGTTACATTCACACCACCCTCGCCGATGCAGAAGCCAATGCGTTTCTCTGGTGGGGGCTTGTCTACAGCCTCGCCCCGGAAAAAGTTACCAATCCTGACACACGACAAAAACACCGCGACGAGGGCCTCGTTCTCGTGAGCGAGGTGCAGGAAAATGAGCGACAGAAATTTCTCGAGCGAACCAGCAAATTTTATACGTTTCGACAATACTCGAACTTCATCAAGCCAGGCTACCGACGTGTTGAATTGAGAGAGCCGGAAGAACTTCAGGTCTCTGCATTTCAAAGTCCTGATAGACGCAAATTGGCGGTAGTTGCGGTGAACGATACAGACAGAGGGCAAATGCTGACGCTCGAAGTGCCCCTTCAATTCAAAGTTGAAAAATCAACCCAGACGGATCAAAACCGAAGTGGCGAGTCCGTCGACGCTGGTACAATCCTTCCTCCTCGATCGGTCCGAACAGTAGTTTTTCAAAAACAGTAATTGAGCTCCTCCTGTTGCACTATCGTAGGTAGCTCCGAATCCACGTTTGCCCCTTCCATTTAAGGCCCGGTCAAAATACTTGATCGAAGTGGTTGAACTTCACATCATGCCATTTGGTTAAAGTAAATCCCTCCGCAGATGCTCAGTCTCCGAAAACGCTTTTGAAAAATGCCATCGCAGTCTCAGCCCATTTTTCTTTGGTATAGAAAACATGGCCCTCACCTTCGACAAGTTTCAATTCTGACTTCGCTCCATGTTCGCGATACTTTGCGTGAAGATCTTTCGAATTCTGAGCATCGTTAACTTTGTCATTAATACCATGAACGAGGAGAATCGGTGCGGAATCTCTATCGGCGCTCCAGTAGGGAGACAGCAATCGCAGATCTAGACCTGAGGGGAATTTGTCTATTTCTTCCTGCGGCACTTCCTCCAATTGGAGATTTCGCACGCCGGGAGCGAAAGTGGTGGCTGCTTGGATTTCCGAAGAAACGGTCAATGGAGCAGCACCTCTCTCCGGCCCTTCTAACGACGATTCGTTGCCCGTAGTAGCAAGAACTGCTGTGAGATAAGCACCTGCTGAGCCTCCTACCGCTCCGATTTTTTCCGGGTTTAAACCGTAAGTATCAGCTAGATGTCGAATCCAACGAACTGCCGCTTTCGCGTCCTGAACAGGTTCCAAATCGGATTGTATGCCGGGCCTCTTCCGGTAATCGATCGTGACTGCGGCATAGCCTTGGCTGGCAAAATAGCCGGCGTATCCACCGAACCAGGCACGGCGATGAACACGAAAACCACCCCCGTGAATACACAAAATTACCGGGATTTTTCCAGTGAATATCTTCGGCAGGTAAAGGTCACAGCGGAGCGGGTATCCGTTTCGTGTCGCGTAAATCATGCCTTTTTTGACTTCAACACTTGAGAGATCCGGTTCAAAGCATCGACGATCTTCGAGCAATTCCATTCCTGCCAGCCAGGCTGCATTTTCGAACGATTCTTCCCAATTACTGCTTTTAAGGAACCCGTTTTCTGTAATGCCCTTCATGAGACCTTCGAGCGACGCGCCAGGATGTTGAATCCCGCTTTTTCCATCAAGGGTTTCGAAATATCCAGCGATCCAATGCTGATAGGCATCGCGTTTTTCTGGAACGATAGCTGCCTTTTCAGTAGCCCGGAAACGCGTGAAGCTCTCGGTTTCCCGGAGCGTATCTTGATAACCGTCTTCGGCGTTCGCAACTAGCATGGAAAGAGAGATAATGACGATGTGCGCGCGGTGGAAATTTAGCATTTCTTTAGGTCGGGTTATTGCTAGGAGCCTGACCAGCGGTAGAAAACGCAGGCAAAAGCAAAGACGAGTCATGGCATCAATGTATCCGATTTTGTAGAAGAGATGCAAGGCGGTAGGCTGCACTCAAGTGACTCTCTTCGTTGTTTCCATTTGTCGGGCTGACAGCCTTTCGAGCCTTCGAAATAGTCTGATTCTCCCAGTCTAGGTGTGTTCCTCTTTCGTCACGAACGGTTGGCGAGACTATTGGCCGCGTTCGATCGTCAGGAGGGCACTGTCGATCAGGCTGAGCGCGCTATCGAAGGAGCCATCCACGTAGTAGAGCGCCCAGACTTCCTTACCGTCCTCATCATCCTCTTCCCGCTTGGGGTAACCGACGAGATCGAGCAACTGAAAGGTGCAGGGATCGAAGTTGTCGATATCCACGGCATAGACAAGAGAGGCTTGATCATCACCGGGCTGGTTGATCTCGATGAGAAGGCGGTAGGGCAGCGACTCGTCGTTATCACCGGGAAGAATATAATCAGCCGGATCAAAAGAGCTGTTCTGAGTTGCCCCCGAAATCGCATCGACGCCAAGTTCTTCCGCGAGTTCGATTCCCGAGGTTTTAGCTTCGTGTTTTGCCTCCTCCCATCCACGATGTTTGAAGTCCCAGTATGGCAGCGCGGATCGTCCCTCTTTGCCCTCCGGCGTGTGCAAAGTCTTGATGTGATATTGGGAGGCATTCTCCAGCCAGATCGCAAAGTGGGGTGGCGATTCCGTATCAAATCCGGAGCCGCTGCGAACGGTCAGGGCCATCTCGTAGCCCGGGTCCGGGGTGTAGTGATAGGACAGTCCGAGGTCGGTCACTTCGTAGTCGTCCAGTGTAGGGCCGAGGTTCTTGCTGAGGCCGAGTACGCCCTTGATTGGTGCGGGTTGCCAGAAAAACAGAACCGCTAGAGCAGCGACGACGCTCAAGGTGATCCAGACGGGGCCGCGTTTGAGATAACGCCCAAGGTGCCCGGTATTGTTCAGGATATGCAGGGCAATCAGGCCGATAAAAACGAAGCCGATCAACGAATGCAGCCCGACGATCTGAATCGAAAAGGGGCGGACAAAAGCCAGGACCCCGGTTACCGCCAGCACGATAAAGCTGAAGGCGGTGAGCAGGGAGACTGTGCTTCGTTTTTTACTCATGGGTGGGAGAAGAGAGTAGTCTTCCGCTGGTGGTGGGCAAACTACCTTATGGGTCAGGCTTTCGTTCCTTCGGGAACAATCGCTCCGTGTTTCTTCAACTCTTCGTGAACCTTTGCCAGGGGAACTTCACCCGGGGACACTTTCTGTCTCGCCGCTATGACGGCATTCACAGCGGCTGCCTGTCCCATGCCCATGCTGCTGGCCTGGACGCGGGCGGCGGAGTTGGCGAGGCGGTCACTGGAGACGCAGCGACCGGCGACCATGATGTTCTTTGATCCTTTCGGAATGAGTGCCCCTCGTGGTATCGTAGGCACTTTACCGTGGGGCAGCTTCTGGGGTTTCACCCCATTCGCATCATGCAGGTCGATGGGGTAAAACGAGTAGGACACGGCATCATCAAAGACCCGACCTGAGGTGTAGTCGTGCACGGTGATCATGGTCTCGCCCTTGATGCGATAGGTTTCTCGGCTCGCAGTTTCGTTCATCATCCGATCGATGGTGACGTTCTCGCCTCCGGGGATGGTTTTCAAAAACTTGAGCAGACGCAGCACGCACTTCCGGCCAGCCAGGTTGGTCTGGGTTTGTGTCGCGGCATTGGTCGAGTCAGCCCCGAAGATGTGATTGGAGTTGCCACTTTTGCTCCGGATCGGTTGCATGGCCTTTCCGCTCCAGGTATCGCCCTTTTGAAGTCTGCCTTCCTTGATCGCCTCGTCATACATTTTCTGGATGAGTGCCTTGTTCTCATTAACGACTTTCTCATCGAAGCCGGTGAAGGTGACGACATGGGTGCCCGGTTGACGCGTCTCTTCCCGAAGGCGTTCCATTCCTAACATGCCTACGACATCGGCACCGCCGGTGCAGTCGATAATCTGGCGACAGCGCAATTGATACTGAACCCCTTGCCCAACCACATCAACGAGCCAACCGTCATCGGTTTCGACCACCTTCTGCGGGAACTGGTAGTAGGCCAGGGAGACTCCAGCATCGAGACAAGCCTCTTCAGCAAGCAGCGAATAGAGCTGTCCGTTCAAACGGACGTGATAAGGTACATGACTCTTGTGGACGGCGGTGAAGTCCTGCAATTTGCGACCATCGACCTCGACCGAATTGGCGACCAGTTCCCAGCCAATGCCGCTGATGATCTGCTTGCCCCAGGCGTGAAAGAGTCCTGGAAAGCT
>Ga0222717_10002019_pt1 | contig 16050 bp, 32 predicted proteins | sample C33_18DmetaG_FD_165053 | JGI IMG/M metagenome (GOLD analysis project Ga0222717, IMG submission 165053) | Estuarine water microbial communities from San Francisco Bay, California, United States - C33_18D | ecosystem: Environmental > Aquatic > Marine > Unclassified | place: USA: California...
ATATAAAAGGTTATATACTATGCAAAAATTAAAAATGATTCCTTGTCCTCGTTGTGGCGAAGACTTCCCAGAAAAAAGAAAGATGTTAGGTTACCACGTTTGTGTTAACTGTTCGACTGTTAAACCTCTAGTTGGTATTACTACCGTAGAAGGTTCAGGTGATCATACTTATAATGATATTATAATTATGGACCAGGATAGAGCTAGTGCTATTGCAAAAGCAGAAGCAGAGATTACTGGTAAGAAAGTCTTTATGGAAGTATTAGATTTAGATAAAGATGAAAACGAAGTTACACAATCGATAAAAGAAGCAGTAGATCAAGTCTTAGAGGATGAAGAACCTCTTATTGTAGACGTTGATGATACTCCAAAAGGTATACAAGGTATTGATTACTAATGGCTAGACCATCTAAAATATTAACCAAAGAAGATATAATACGAGCTCAAACAGTAACTCGTTCTAATATAGCAGCAGCCAGATATCTACATGTATCTTATAATCACTATAAGAAATATGCTAGGATGTATAAGAACGATGAAGGTGTATCCTTACTAGAGGCTCATATGAATCAATCAGGAGAAGGCATACCAAAGTTTGCTGTAGCCGGTATTGATAATATACCTTTGATGGATGTTTTAGAAGGTAGAGTTCCTATAGAGCATTTTGATCCTAGAAAGATTAAAGCCAGATTACTTAGTGAGGCTAAATTAGTTGAGGTATGTGATAGATGTGGCTTTGGTGAGAGAAGAGTAACAGATCAAAAAATACCTGTTATCTTAAACTTTAAGGATGGAAATAAAAAAAATTGGCACTTAAATAACTTAGAGTTTCTATGCTACAATTGTTCATTCCTATATGCAGCATCGCCTATAGAAGAGAAACAAGCAGAGGCAATGGAAAATTATGTTAAAACCAAGAGAGATGAACCTACTTGGGAGTTAGATGAGCACCATATAGAACACTTAAAAGAATTAGGACTGTTCGAAGAAGATAAGCCAGGTGATGAGTTTATCTCTAGACAATAAATATTTATAACTATGACCAAGAAGAAAGTAAATAAGTTTTCCACTTGGAAAAAGAAAAAACCTCTCGAAAGAAGAGTAGCAGACGACTTAGTAAAGAAGTCTGAACTTAACGACAAGTTAAGGGATAAGAAGATCGATACATCTTTCCTCGATCTATTTTAACTAAAATTATTATATGAGAAAATTACTATTAACTATTATGCTAGGTATTACATGTACATACATCATGGCATTTACAGTAAACAGAATAATTGCCCCTCCAGTAGAAGTTGAAATTATTAAACCAGCTTCTAATATAGTTCTTCCGGAAATAGAAATAATAGCTCCGGTTTTAGAATTAGATATAAAAAGTCATACTAAATTTTTAGATGATATTGGATTTAGAGAATCATCTAATAACTATAAAGCCGTTAACCAATTTGGCTATCTAGGAAGATATCAATTTGGAAGAAATACTTTAAATGCTATAGGATTCGAAGCTGTAACTAATTATGAATTCTTATCACAACCTAACACTCAGGAACTTGCTATGGCGACTTTACTAAAGAAGAATAAACATACATTACGAAGAGAGATTAAAAAGTATGTTGGTGAAACAATCAATGGTATTTATATTACGGAATCAGGAATACTTGCAGCAGCACATTTAGGTGGAGCAGGTAATGTAAGAAAGTTCTTTAGAAGAGGGTATGAATTTGAAGATGGAAATGGAACTAAAATGACTTCTTATATGATTAGATTTGCTAATTATAATTTGGATATTAGATAAAAAGTTCTTATATTAAGATATGGAAAAACAGGGAGAGATTGTAAAACTAATAAACGACTATAACACTGCAGGTGTTCTAGAAATTAATATTAAAGACCATTGGTATAGAACTACATCAAGGTATTTTAGATCACACAAAGGACCAAGAAGAATAACTGCTCCAGATAGAGTTATTAGAGGAGATGTTTGGTCACCTAATATGATAACAACTGAATACTTAGGACCAGTATTTAAGTTTAACTCAAATGAAATTGTAAAGTAAATGGGTAAAGAAAAAATGGGTTTCGTAGATTATTTATGGGCTGCTTTTATTTTTTTATTAGCAATGGCTGCAGCTTCATGTTCCAAAAGTAATCAATTAGTTGATTGTAATATAGATAATATAGAAATATATGCAAATGAACGTTGTGAACAATTTACAACTAGCAAAGAAACATGTAAACAAGAAGTTACAGAAACAATAAAACAAACTTGTGGAATATCATGAATAAATTTTGGATAGTATTTTTACTTTTTATATCTTGTACTAATGATCGCTTTGATGATCAATGTTTGAAAGGTGAACCTATTTCTGGTACAGTCTGTATTGAGTTATATGATCCTGTTATAGCACCCGATGGTACTCAATACCCTAACAGTTGTTATGCTCAGAGTGATGGCTGGGATAATGGATGTTTAATTAAAAAAAGCGAATGGTAAAATTACATTTTAAAAATACTGATAAGTTTGAAATACTATTTAGATCTAGAACTCTAAAGGTTACAGACGCTATAGTTTTAGGAATAGAACAAGCAATGCAAGATAATAAAAAGCAGGCTAATCTTTTTGAAATTACATTTGAAGAAGTAGAAACAGCTTATGAAGTATCTTTAAATAGAAGTGAGTGGCAGAGCGCATTAGAAAATTGTTTAGATCATTACCATTCTTTAGAGATGGCCGACCAGCAAATTGAAACTTGGAAACTTTTAGAAGCAGCTAAAGTTTGGTAATGAGTAGAGCTTGGTTCTTCGGTGATAGTTTTACAGCAGGTACTGGTATAGAAATTGAGACCGAATATTATAAAGAATTTGGACCAGGATCAAAATTTACTTCTATAATTGCAGAAAGATTCAACTCTGAGGAAATTAATCTTGGTGATCCAGGTTGCTGTAACTTAACAATCCTTTCTCGTATATTAAATGAACTGGAACATATTAAAGCAGGAGATACTGTAGTTGTAGGTAATACTAGTCCATTAAGAGATTTAGTTCCTTCTAAAGATAGATCTAAATTAATAGATCAAAAATTATTCGATTCTAAGCCCTATAAAGATTCTTTAGCATTCGGTAATAAAGAACTATCACAACTTTTAATTAACTACTGTATTTCGATTAAGGATAGTAATATTGAGCTGTGGAATTCATTTTATGTATCTATGTTTTTAGGTTTAGTTAGATATTTTAAAAGTAGAGATATAAAGAGCTTATTATGGGACTATTCAGTATGGTCGGAAGAAACTTCCCCAGGAATGAAATTTGAAAATATTAAGGAACATTCGGTTGGGAAATATTACGATCTTCACTGGAGTTTTAACGGTCATAGAGATGTTGCTAGTTGGATTATAAGTGGCTTAGAGAAATCAACTATTTTCCTTAATAAGTAACTATTTATTATAGAATTCAAAATACAATAATATATTATGAAAGGTACCTTATTTTCAGCAGATTTTATCAAGGATAACACAGGCAATCTTAGACTTCTTGAGTTAAACACAGACACTTCTATCCTTGAAGAACAAATCCCTCAGATTAACTGGCAAGATCTAGTTGACACATTACAGAATAATTCTCTAACTCAGTTAGACATTATTTACAAACCAGTATTACACGTTGATATAGTAGCACACTTAGAAGATTTTTTAAATTCTAATGCTCCTTCTATTACTTTAGTAAAACATAAAGAAGATAGAAATGCTATATATCCAACATCAGTAGATGATAATGGAAGTAACTTTATTTTAAGACTTGCTTACGATGAAGCTGCTATATTTGATAGTAACTATGCAAAAGGCAGATTAAATATCTATAAATTATTTCACAAAGGCGATAGTACTGACAACATTACAAGATTCTATCACGAATCAAATGGGGAGGTAATTAATACTTTAGATTACTCTTTAAACCAAAACAATATTCCTGATGCAACTATAAAATCATCAGAAGAAAGCCACAACCCAATAGGTTTCTATAAAATAGGAACTACTTCAGAAGGACAGACAAACCAAGAGAAATGGGCGACTTTTATAAATGAAAATAAAACAGAAGATAATATCATAGAGCAATATCACTTTGGTACCGAAAATATAGACTCGGAAGGTAAAATTACTTCTGTAAGATCGTTTAAAATAGTTTACGGTAGTGACTTAAATATTATAGATTTAGTAACTTATAGTCAATCATCTATTTTTACTCTACCAGAAACAATACAGTGGAACGAAGACCTAACTACTAATAAATTAGGAGCTCACCACTATTATGAATTTACTACTAACATCTTTAAGGTAGATGGAGCAGGATTATTATCTACAAAAGAGGTTCTTATTGATGATGGTACTTATAAGTCATTTGCTGATATTTCAGTTGGTGATACTATTAAGTCTTACCATATTGAAGGTTCACCTCAAGTAGAATCAGATGCAGCCATAATGGAATGGTCTCATGAAGGTAATGAATTTCCAGAAGGATCTTTCTTGACTACTTCTGATGTAGTATTTAAAAACGTAGAAAATCTTAACTACGGATGTTTATTAGAATATGTAGTAGATGGTGAATCATTATTCTCAGGACTAGCAAAACAGTTTCTAGTATATGATAACTCAACTAACTTAACTACATTTAAGCATGCAGCTAAAATAAATCCTAATACAGATAAGTTTTACGGACTTAACGGAGAGTTAGTAGATTTAGATGAAGTAAACTTTTATATAACATCTGATAACGAAATAAAAATTGTAGAGTTAGATGTTGAAGAATCTGATACTTATATCTTAGGAGGTTCTACTCCATTTAATGCAGTTGTTTCTCATAACGCTCCTTGTTTTACAGCAGGAACTAAAATTACTTTAGGTAATGGAGAAAAAGCAAATATAGAAGACGTTAAAGTAGGTGATGAAGTTCTTACTTTTAACTTTGCTAAAAATATTTCTGAGATACATACAGTAGGAGGTACAGGTACTAAAAAAGTAGGTAAGACTGTAACGTATACTTTTGAAGATGGAACAAAATTAGAAGCTACTGTAGATCATCCAATGTATTGTAAGAATCATGGATGGGTTTCTGGTGATCCAGACTATACTATGGCAGCTTATAACTTAAGTACTCATAAAGTATGTACTGAATGTGAAATAGTAAAAGCAGATGGTACTGCAGTAAAAGTAGCAGCAATAGAGGAAAATGAAAACGGTGCATTGGTATACAGTTTAAGATCAGTAGATGTTAATCATAACTATTATGCTAATGAATATTTAGTTCACAACAGATGTTTTGTAGCAGGTACAAAGATCAGTATGGTAGACGGTACTCAGAAGAATATAGAAGATGTAGTAGCAGGAGATGAAGTTATGTCTTATGATTTTGAGAACTTTAAAGATACAGCCGGTGTTGTAGGAGGAATTAAAGAACATGATGTAGAGAAAATTGCACTTTTGACTTTTAATAATGAAAAAGTTATTAAATGTACTCCAGAACATCCATTTTATGTAAAAGATAAAGAATGGGTACAAGCTTGTGATTTAGTAATAGGAGATGAGTGTTATGCTCCAGGAGACGAAGTAGAACCTTCTTGGTTTGTTTCGACTGTTGATATTTCTACTGAAGAAGTAAAAGTTTATAACTTATTAGATGTTAAAGAACATAATAACTTTTATGCTAATCAAGTACTAGTACACAATAAATAAAACAATATGGCTAATCCAACATTATATAAAAAATTACCATTAAGTACAGCTAGGCAAAGAACTACTACTGGTTTATCAGCAGAAGATCAATCTTCAGTTAATAATACAGTAAATAAGTTCTTCGATTTATTCAAGGCTGAGCATCTCTAGTGAGTGCTTATAGTTATATTTTAAATCACGTTTTTGTAAAGTTAAAGCCTAGTAAGATACAAGGAGTAGGTCTTTTTGCTATAAAAGATATTCCAAAAGATACAGAGATATTCCGTTTATGGAATGGATCCTCTGGTAGATTTCCAATTACAGAGAAAGAATTAAATACGCTCCCCAATGAGCTATATCTTCATATAAAAGATATCTTTCTTTATGGTCCAGATTTTCCTACTAATACTGATACTTATATTACTTTAACTAACGGCTGTCATTGGATATATACTACTCCATACTATTTTGTTAATAGCGGAGGAGATAATTTTAATTTAGATAAAGATAGTTTACTTACAGTCAAAGATATTAAAGCAGGAGAGGAAATACTATCTAACTACGGAAGATATGAAAGAATATCTAAAGAGTTAATATGAAAAAAGAGAAGGTTATATTCACAGAAGATTCTATAATAATAGAAGATAATACTAGATCTGTTGTTATGGACAAAGCTGCAAAAGCTATAACAGATATTCACTCTCATGCAGTATGTCAGAATAAAGGAGATGTTTTAGATATAGGATTTGGTATGGGATTTTCTGCTAATAAAATGTCTGAACTATCTGATAGTTATACTTGTATAGAAATTAATCCTCAAATTTATAAACAAGCATCAGAATGGTCTAAAGGTAGGCCTAATACTCATATTATACTAGGAGATTGGATAGAGATTATTCCATCGTTAGGGTTAACTTTTGATGGTATCTATTTTGATACTCATAATGATCCAAACTCTCATCTTATAGAAGAGTACGCTAGTATGATATCTAAAGAAGGAACAATTCTATCAGTATTTAATTATTTTAATTTTAGAGATATAAATGAACTTAATACATACAAATGTATACTAGACCCAGAAAATTTTCCTAAATTAACTAATAACATACATAATGTACATTGGACTTACTTTACTAATGGTCAGTTTAAACGAGGTTCAAATAAAATAAACTTTCATGGAGGCACTAAAATTATCTAACAAACATACAATCTATAGAACTCAGTATGAATGGGAGTATAGTGTGCCTGAGTTTCTACATGCTATAAAGTTTAATCATGAAAATACAATACATACAAATAATAACTCTGTATGGATAGAAATAGAAGCTCCTTGCTTTACCTCTATTAATAATCAGATAATATATGAGTTAGAAAGTATGACAAAGCAAGAAATGATATTTTATGCTAAACATAACTGGGTATATACTCAAAGAAAAGACTTTGATATGGAATGGATGCATCAACATATCTTTGTACACCCTCCAGGTAGATCTAAAATATTAGCCGATTATACATTTACATTTTACTTACAAACTACAGATAAAATAGAAGGAGATGAAGGTATGATAGTATTTGAAACAGAGGATAAGAAAAGACATAAGTTTCTTCCTAAGGTAGGTGATATTTTTATCTTCCCTGCTTCCATAAGACATACAGCTATACCCACCCCTAATTCAGATATAGAAAGAATTGTATACGCAGGAAGTTACTGTATGGATATATTTAAACAAAATAAAGAAAGTAAGAGTGCTATTTGATCCATTTAATATTCTAAATAAACAAGAGTGTAATGAAGCTGTTAATAACTTTAATAGTTTAGAAGGTTGGGCTCATACAAAAGATTCTCTAAGGAGTGAGACAGAAGGATTTAATTATAGTTATGTACATATAACTAATGGAGGTTTTCCTCATATTATTAACCCCTTATTGAATATTTTTACTATAAAAACGGATTTGAATGTTTTAAAATATAAATGTAGAGTTCTTCGTTTTCAAAAAGATGAGTATTTAAGTACTCACTCCTACGACTACAGTAAACTATATTATAAAAATCTTACGTTGTTCGAAGATTTTTTAAAACAAACTAGCTTTTGCATTAACTTATTTTTATCTGAATTTAATAATACTAAGTTTATAATAAATAATAAAACAGCACCAGTAAGTATTGGTGATAGTATTATAATAGATAAAACATCAAAATGTAAACTAACACCGGTGGATTCAGATTTCTTTCTATTAATGTTACATATAAAACCAGATAAAAAAAACTATGCTATCTAAATTATATCAAGTAACTGACGAACAGTTGGTAGAGATGAGGGGACTCGTTAAGAACAGCTTAGATGCTATGGACCCTTCACTTCGAAAACAAGAAGATTTATATGATGCAGTTAATTTATTTTTTCCTATAAAAGAAAATAATGCTAATATAGAGCTATCAAACTATATGGTTAATTTAACAGGTCATAATTTAAAGGATATAACTAGTATGCATTATGTAAGCTATGAAGAAGGACAATTTCTTAGAGCTCATAAAGATGAAGGATATTTTAGACCAGGGAGAACTATAAATGCTGCTAACATACCAGGCAGTAAGACTTGGATATTTCTTCTTCAAGCAGCTGATAAAGGAGGAAGGTTGGTAGTTGATCATAAAGATTCTATGTTAGAAAAACCTGGTGAGTATGTATATTTTGATGGATATACAGATGAGCATGAAGTAACTGTTGTAGAAAAAGGTTATAGAGAAACTTTAGTTATGTGGTATAAGCCAAAAATATCAAAAAGTATTTTGTAGTCTGAGATATTTTTCTTATATTATTAGTATATAAAAATGTTATGGAAAAAAAATATTATATTGCTCGTTCAAGAATGAATGCTAGAATAGCTGAAACAGTTCTTGAAGATGATCCTATTTCAATAGATGGAATAACTTACGAAAGAGTATCAAAAGCTCCAATTGGAAGATCAGTTCAAAGAAGATTGAGAAAAACTGATGAAACTCAAAGAATAGTTATATATTATTAATTATCAAGTATCTATTTATAATCGATGAATAAAGATTATAATGAAGAAACGTTTTGTGCAGCAGCCTGGCAAGGAATGCACTTAAGTACAATGAGCCAGGTAATTCCATGTTGTCTATATAAACAGACCTCTAACTCCTTTGGTACTACTAAAAAAGGTATAAAACTTACCGATCATTACAATTCAGAAGCAGCTAAGAATTTAAGGAAAAACCTTTGGAATGGTGTTAAGCCAAGTGAATGTGGTGAGTGCTGGCTTAGAGAAAGAGAAGCAAAAGATAAAGAGCTTCCTGATATTAGTTATAGACAAAGTCTTAATAAAAGACTATTACCTTGGTTAGATGAATTATTAGAAAATACTAATGAGGACTTTAGTTTAAAAGAAGTAAAGTTAAAATTTTTAGACTTAAGATGGGATAATAAATGTAACCTTAAATGTAGGATATGTTCACCTGAATTTTCTTCTGCCTTATACAAAGAGTATAAAAACCTTAAGTTAGGATTTAACGATACAGGCACTGCTTACAATACCTCAGTAGATGAAACAGAGTATGAAGCTATTTTAGAACAGTTACATAATGTTAATTTTTTATTTTTTGCAGGAGGAGAGCCTTTAACTCAAGATAAGTTTTACGAAATTCTACAATACTGTATTGATAATGACTTAGCTAAGGATATTACTCTTTGGATCACTTCTAACATTACAAGAGTTAAATATAAAAGCTATGATTTAATCAAAATGATTAAAAAATTTAAGGAGATAGAAATTACAGCTAGTATAGACGGTTCTCATGAAAGAGGAGAATATTTAAGAGATGGATGTACTTGGTCTACTGTAGAAGATAATATAAAGTTTCTTAAGTCTGTAGGAGAAAAATTAAGATTTATGATAGTTCCAACTCCTAACATTATGAATGCTTATAATATAGTAGATTTATATAGAGAGTTCATAGAGAAAGGGTATATTAAATATAATGATTTACATGTTAATTTTCTTACAGATCCAGCTCATTTACAACTTAAGAATCTTCCAGAACACCATAAAAAAATTGTAAAACAGAGATACTTAGACACTATAGCATGGTTAAGAACTCAAAGATCAGATAACGATCCTAACGAAATTAAAAACGATATTAGTCAGTTTGAATTTTTAATTACTACTTTAGAACAAGAAAGATCTGAAGAAGAGTTTCAAAGATTTATAGTAAAAACTAAACAAGTTGATCAATATAGAGGAAACGACTTCTATAAAGTATTCCCAGAATACACTGATTTTATTAGGTAGTCTGCATTTTTTTTCGTATATTTAAGTAAAAGGTTATGAGAAATACAATATTGCTATGTCTGCTTTTAGCCAGCTGTGCTAAAGAAGATTACTTTGAAGAAGTCTATATTAATACACAGACTCAAATAAATAATACAGTAACTATAACTCCTACCACTTTACCTGAAAACGAATATGATAGTTCTCTTATAACAATAAATCATCCCCTATCTTCAGAAATATGGCAAGGAATAGATATTGCTTTTAATGGAGCAGTAAACTATATAGATGATATAGGGACTGAAACTATTTTACTATCTCCTTCTTATGCTAGATGGCCTTTAGCTGAGACTAAAAATCTTCCGACATTCAAGCTCAAAAAAGTAGGCAATTGGGCTATAACTGACTACTACGATAATATTAATATGGGTATGGGTGGGAAGTCTGTAACTCCAATAGAAAATAATGGTTTTCTCTATGCTGATACTGGTCCTGAAGTATCTGATCTACATTGGACAGAATGGCCTATGAACCACTTATGGTTAAATAGAACAGTAAATGGAATAACTCAATGGACTCAAATTAGTACGTATAAAAGTTTTTATCATTCTGGAGCTGTTGGTGATTTTAACCATGACGGTTTATTTGATGTAGCAGCTATACACCTTACCCCTTCTGCTAACCCAGACGAAAGTAGACTTCATATATATTTGCAGAACTTAGATGGAAGTTTTGAACAACAATGGATTGTAGATGATGTAATTGATAATGGAGCACAAGTTTTAGTAGAGGATTTAGATGGAGACAATATAAAGGAAATAATAGTTACCTCAGAAGTATATGAGGGGTATTCTTATTTAGTAGATAATAGTGTTAAAATATTCTCTGATGCAGATCAAGATGGGTACTATACTAAATTTGAATTTGTTCCTAGGGTTCATGAATGGCTAAAAGAATCAATTCATGTAGTTCATGCTGATTTAGTGGATTATGATAAAGATGGAGATAAAGATTTATTAGCTCTTTTTACAGATGTTAGTAATGAAAATTATAGATCGTTTGGTATTTTAAATAATAATGGTGATGGTACATTTTCTAATTCTAATTTTAAAATAGAATGGAATGATTCTAATTCCCATATTGTTGGCTTTAAAGATATAGATATTGATAATGATGGAGATTTAGATATAGTTTTTAATGCTATGAATGTAAACGGCATAAGCGATGAAGTATTTGATGAAGTAAAAAATCAAATTAATCTTAATCATTTAGTTTGGGAAAACGTAAATAATTCGTATATTAAATATAACATAGACGTTACTATCAATATTCCTAACGTTAAAGATATAAAATGGATCAAAGGAGTGAAGGTTGGTAATACGTTTAAGCTTTTAGCTGTTCAGCAAATTAATCAACTTCAAGGTACTTTTAACCTTTTAGAACTTTATTTAAGATGAAAGATTTAAACTGGTATTATATTATTGTAGGTTTCGGAGTTACCGTCATAGCTCAAATAGGTGCTTGGCTTCAACATAACTTACAATTTAAGTATCCTAACCTAGATGAGAAATGGTGGGGGATGTATGCTTTAGCAATTCCATTAACTTATGTTTTTATTTTAGCTACTAAGTATAATATGTTAGGATATGGAGAAAGCATATGGGGTGCTAGGTTTGTAGGTTTTGCCATTGGTATGATAGTCTATGCTATTATGATCCAGGTATTCTTCAAAGAACCATTTACTTGGAAAATAGCTGTACAATTATTCTTATGCTTTACCATTATATTGATTCAGGCTTACTGGAAAGAAGTTCAAAAATAACCGTGGAAAAAGTTGTTACTTCGAGTAATAGTTCGTATATTAAGGTATATTAAAAGATTAAAAAAAAAGGTTATGATAAACGTTAATACATTATATCAGAAAAAAGTCGATCTAATGAAAGATCGTGTTGCTGGTAAAATTACTACTAAAAGGTTTAATAGTTTAATGGATCAAGAGTTAATTAATACTCATAAAGCTACTGGTATTTCTAAAGAAATGTTAGTTTATAGAATGCTTCAAATGGATCCTAAGTCTAATCATTATAGAAAATAATATGTGGGAATTTTTACTTTACTTGTTTGCAGGAATAGGAGTACTAGCTACTATTATAGGAGGTTACTACTTTGCAAAAGATCAATATGCGATCTGGGAAATGAATACTTACGATAGATTAAAAAACAAATTTGATTGGTAATGAATTGTTGTAAGTGTGGTGATAAGATTAACCCTTTGAGGTTAATAGCTCTTCCGGAAACGAAGACTTGTGTAGAATGTTCTACTACCGAAGCTTGGTATGTTAGAAATATTATCTCAGGTAAAACTGAATATGCTGAAACTGAGATTATAAAAGATAGTTCTGCTGCTTCTACTATTAGGAAGATGGATAAGAGATTAGGATGGGGTAGTAACTTATATAAAGGATAGTATGGCAATTAAGAAAAAATCTTCCAAAAAAAGAATTGAAATAGATCTTACAGGTCCAGATGGAAACGCTTTCGTTTTATTGGGACATGCTAAAAACTATTCTAAACAGTTAGATCTTCCTTGGAAAAAAATACAAGATCAAATGACTTCCGGGGATTATGAAAATTTACTCCAAGTATTTGACAAGTATTTTGGGAGTTTTGTAACTTTATATCGATAATATGGCTCTTTGGGATGTTAACGGAAAGATAGTATATTCAGACGGCTCATTAGGATTAGATCCTAAAGTAGCTAATGGGGTATTTGTAAGAAGACATTTTTATAAAGTTCCATATTCTGCATTAGGTAACGGAGGTTTATATGAGAAGGATGGTAAATTATTTCATACTCCTTCCTGGACTGAGGTTCATCCTAAAACTGAACTTACAGATATAATGGTAGATAAAAATCCTTTTGATGAGATATTCACAGAACCTAAAACTTGGGAGTTTAAAAGTGAATCATCAGATAAAGTATACAAAGTAAAAATTAATGCTAAAGGTAATTTAAGTTGTAACTGTTGGGGTTACATTGCTCATAAGTCCTGTAAGCATGTTAAACAAGTTAAAGAATGGGTGCAATAGGATATTTAATGACAGGATTGATTTGGTGTGGTTGGTTAGAGTACTATACTACAGTTGTTATGAATCTTCGTCCTTGGAGTTTAAATGAAAGAATCTTTCATGCTTTCTTATGGCCTGTTAGTATAGGAGTATTTTTATATAATCTATTTAAATTTTAATTATGGTAGGAGTTAGAAAAGCATACAGAAAAGCAGCTAAAGTAATTGATAGCTGTGAAAACTTAGAACAAATAGAATCAGCTAGAAGGTATATAAATAACTTCTTTAAAGTATATTCAACTGAATCAAGATCTGATTGGCGTCACTCAGCAATAAGAGTTGCTGATGATATCTTAGTAAAAAAGTATAAAAAACTATATGAAAAGATTGATGAAAAACAGATATTTTTATCGAATTAAAGTTGGTAGTCTGAGAAATAGTTCGTATATTAAGGTATAATTAATAGTTAAAAAAAAGGTTATGACAAATAAAAGAGTTAAAATTTTAGAGGTTAGATTAGATCAGCTTGAAACAGAAAGAAATGGTCTAGATACAAGACAACATAGATTAAGAATGCGTAAACAGAATGAGCAGAAGCTTATGCTTTTATCTTATTTTGACGTATCTGATGATAAGTTCGTATGTACTACTAATAGTGATGATATAATTAGATTAAGATATGCTGGTGATGATTATGGTGATATTGTTTCTTATCAATTAGATCATAGCTGGGAGAGAGATGAGAATGGTGAGAGAGCTATTACTAGTAAGATATATCATAATGGATCTACATACAAAAATATAGATGAATCTATCTTAGATCAATCTAAAGCAAGGTTTGAGTTTATGCAATGTGCTGTGGATTTTAACGACGACATTATTGCTGCTTGGAATACTATTGAGAAGAAATATGATAAGCTTATCGATACCTTTAGAGATGATATCTATAAGTTAAACGATGCTATAAATGATCAAATGAGAGATATTACAGATCTTGAAAAGGAAGCTTTAACTAAAAAGATAACCGGTAAAGGGCTTAGGTTTGTTGAAAGTGCTCAAGGTAGATTACCAGAGCTTGAAGTGAGATGGGATTGGAATATTAGTAGAATTACAGCTTTAAAAGTATTAAGAACTACTGCTTCAGGTAAATCAGCTGACTTACAGATTACTCAAAAAAGTAACAGATGGGATGATGATATAAAATCTTATGTTAATACTGATGTTACTGAGACTTATGAAAGAGTTAGAATGGATAAAGTAGAGTCTTTAGTTAGACGTGCTGAACTTAATAGCCAATTAGTATAGTGGTCTGGGTAAAGAAGAATGATTATGTACCAATTACCGTAGCTTATAAAAAGAGGTACGGTAAAAAGGTTTACATAGAAACGTTTACAGATCAGAGAACCCCTGATAGATTACTTAGCACCCGTACTAAGTTGCTTCCAAAGGATTGTGAGATATTAGATATAGGGGTAGGTAAAAGTTTTATAGAAACATACAAAAAAAAGTACAATGAAAAAAGTTAAAAAAGCTATGCAAGATATTGTTAGTGGTATAACTACTCTAGAATTAATGGTTATATTCTGGGTAGGAATACCTTTATACCTTATAGGATTAGGGTTAATAATGATATCAATTACACTTAATAATTCTCCTATTCTGCAATGAGGTTAATTTACATGCAGGATACTATTGATTACTTTCACAAGGTTGACCCAGATCTATTAAACGATTTAGTCAAGTACGGTGAACCAGAGATCAAAGAAATTAATAAAGAAGAGTACATAAGGTACTACTCTTTTAATATTAGTTAATAAGTTTATGAAAGAACACCCTTACTACGATAGTCAAAGTAAAAAAGATTCATTTGCAATTGCAGTATTCTGTGTAATCTGTCTTGCTATATTGATAGGTATACTTGGACTAGCACAGTTATTTTTATAATGAGAGACCTTAACGAAGATAAGCACCTAGAATGGTTCTTAACTAACCCATTAGACTGGAGTCAACACAATGGTGTATTTAACTGGCATAGTAGTGATACTGAAGAATGGTTTGAAATAAACTATAAAAAGTATCCTAAGCGCTTTGAGTTCTATAAGAAATACCCAATTACTTACCACTGTAATAGCGGAGGTTTCAGAAGCAAGGAGGATTACTACCCACAACAAGATAGAGAAGTAGATATTGTATTAGGATGTAGTCATACCTTTGGTGTTGGGCATCATGTAAAAAATACTTGGGTACACATGCTTAGTCAGAAGACTGGTAGAGAGTATATTAACCTTGGTGTTCCAGGACATGGGACAGAAACTTCATATATAGTATTAAATAAGTATATGCCTTGGTATAAGGTTAGAAACGTTTTTCACTTTCAACCTATATATCCTAGATTTCATGTTCTAATGAATAAGTATATAGATGGGAAGGAAAGTTATCAACATTGTTCTACTAATATTAATGTGGAGAATGATCCAACTTTAAAGTATAAGTATTCGGATGATTATAAGTCAACGATGTTTGAGGGTTCGATGATTAAGTATGAACATTATAAGATGGTTGATGCCATAAGAAGTACTTGTCAAAGATTCGGAGCTACATACCATGGCATATATGACGATCTTTATACTCCAGTTGATAGATTAGAAGATCAGGATATACCGGCTAGAGATTTATATCACTTTCCTCTATTAAGTCAAAAGCGGATTGCTAGTACATTTTATAAGCTGTATAAAGAGAGTATAAATTAAATAAATAAGTTATGAGAAGAATAAATATAGGAAAGGAATGGAGATGGATGGATGAAGAAGAGTTTAATAAGGTTCTTCCTTGGGATAATTATAGCGGGTTGCCATCACCGGCGGCATATGAGCAGGAGGGCGAGTGAGGGGGAGGGGGCGTTTGTCTCTCTCTCGAACGAAGTGAGCACGCGCGAATCTAACAAAGTTATCTTCGTCCAACCTATCTTCCTTCCAATGAACAAT
>Ga0222717_10002023_pt1 | contig 16013 bp, 8 predicted proteins | sample C33_18DmetaG_FD_165053 | JGI IMG/M metagenome (GOLD analysis project Ga0222717, IMG submission 165053) | Estuarine water microbial communities from San Francisco Bay, California, United States - C33_18D | ecosystem: Environmental > Aquatic > Marine > Unclassified | place: USA: California...
GAATCGTTTTAACACAGGCTTCTTCCGGGTGAAGTCCCTGTCGCATATACTCCACCACCATGAAGGACGCGCAGTAACGCATAACGTTTTCTCCCAAGCCAGTGGCACCGGCGGCTCCAACTTCATTGTCGACGTAGAGCCCACTTCCTATGATTGGGGAGTCGCCAACGCGGCCTGGGAGTTTGCCACCCCAGCCACTGGTAGAGCAACCACCGGCGATGTGACCTTTACGGTCGAGGACGAGTAAGGCGACGGTGTCATGGTTGTCTTTGGGGCGTTTGTTGGGAATGAGTTGGATTTGTTTTTGATGCCATTCTTTATGGAGTTTTTGAGAATCGACCTTGATCGATTCCAGTCCTTCCCTGATCGCAAATTCTCGAGCTCCGTCGCCAACGAGCATGACGTGAGGAGTGTTCTCCATGACCCGTCGGGCGGCAGTGATGGGATGAAGAATTCCTTCGATGGCGGCTACGCTCCCGGCGTTGTGGTCTGATCCGTTCATGATGCAGGCATCTTGTTGGACCACTCCGGCAGCATTGGGGAGACCGGTGATTCCAACCGAGCGATTTTTCTCATCAGATTCCACCACGCGAATCCCTTGTTCAACTGCATCCAAAAGAGAGCCCTTGTTTTTTAGTGTGTCGAGAGCTTTATCATTACCTGCTTTCCCAAAGGGCCAGGTTGAAACGATGAGCGGTTCACCGGGTGCGGCTTTAGCTCGAACTGATTGGATACTGGTTCCCATAATAAGACTTGAAGTGAGGAATTGGCGTCGGGTGGAAGGCATGGGGAAGTGGAGGGCTAGGATTTGAGGTGAGCGTCGAGGGCTTCTTTGATCAACTTGAGTGCTTGGTCTATTTCATCGGCGCTGACATTGAGAGGAGGCAGAAGTCTGACGATTTCGGGGCCAGCCGGTGGAACTAAAAGACCTTTCTTAATGAGGGCCGTGCACAGGAGAATGGATGGTATGCTGCCTTCAGGGACAACAAGAGCATCGAAGTCTAATGCGATTCCGAGAAGGAGACCGTATCCGCGAACTTCGGTGATGGCAGGATGATTCCAGCTCTCGATGATCTTTCGGACTTGGGCTTCTCGTGTTTTGACGTTCTCGGTAAGATTCTCCGCGATAATAGTTTCGATGACCGCCTTGGAGGCGGCGCAGGCGAGGGCGTTGCCTCCATAGGTTGAGCCATGACTGCCGGGGCCGAGGAGGTGGGCGTGTTTTTCGGCAACATAGAATGAGCCGATTGGGAAGCCACCGCCCATGCCTTTGGCCCACGAGATGCCATCGGGGACAAGGCCGGGGGCGATCGTGTCGTAGCCGTTAAGATCGCCAGTTCGACCGAATCCACATTGTACTTCATCGAGGAGAAGGAGGAGGTCTTTTTTCTGAGCGAGAGCAGCAAGGCCTTCGAGAAATTCCTTGGTCATCGGGTTCACCCCCCCTTCGCCCTGGATGGGCTCGAGGAGGAAGGCGATGGTCTTGTCAGTGAGCGCGGCTTGGACAGCATCAAGGTCGTTGGGCTCAACGTAAGTGAAGCCGGTCGGAAGAGGATCGAAGCCTTCGTGGATTTTGGCCTGGGCGGTCGCAGTCATGGCTCCAATAGTCCGACCGTGGAAGGACTTGTTGAAGGTGATGACATCGTAGCGCCCGGTGGCTTGCCCAAATCTCCGTGCGAATTTGATGAGCCCATCATTCGCTTCCGCTCCGGAGTTGGAGAAGAAGATCTTGCCCGGATGTCCGACGACCTTTTCCACAATGAGCTTAGCAAGGTCAGCCTGTTGCTCGATGTAGTAGAGATTGGAACAATGCATCAGAGTTTCCGATTGTTCCGCGATGGCTTGTGTCAAGGCGGGGTGGCAATGCCCCAGCGAGCAAACCGCGATACCTGAGCAGAAGTCGAGATATTCACGACCAAGCTCATCCCACACTCTAGTGCCTTCACCGCGGGTTACGGTAAGGGGAAATCTCCCATAGGTTTCTAGGACATACTGTTTTGTTTTCTCAGTGGTGGTCATGAGTTTATTGGAGGAAACGATACTTTTTTTCGGTAAATTTGAAAGCGCGACGATCAAGCATCAGGGTGGGTGGCTTAAAAAGGGCTAGGTACGACCTTCCGGAATGAGAATACCCAAGAAAGCGCCGCTAGCGTGGCGGTTATCTGGAGCGGTCTCAAAAGATGAAATACTTAATTTACTCTGAACCAAATCAGAGCGCTGTTTGTCGAAGGAAGTTTGGCTGAATGTTTTGGATCACTGATTGGCTAATTTTTTGGGTGAAGCTAAATGTTAATAAGCTGCTTGCGACAGAAAGGCGATATTTCCTGCATTTCGAAGTTCAAAAAACTGATCTCAGGCCCTAGGTTTTGGCGTAGCTAGTGTCTAATTCTCAAAAAATCATAATCGCCTGCGGCGGAACCGGAGGACATTTATTTCCTGGAATCGCTGTTGCCCAAGAGCTTAAGGCACGGGGGCACAAGGTCCTGCTTCTGATTTCTGAAAAGAAAGTCGATGCTCAGGCTTCCCAAAAATACTCGGATCTTCGTTTTGAGACTGTCAGGGCCATTGCGAAGCCGCCGACGTTTTCGCTCAAAATGGTTTCTTTTCTGTGGCGTCTGCGCAAGACAATCAAGGTGTGCGGCCTTATCATTGATCGTGAGGAAGCAAATGTGGTTCTTGGAATGGGAGGGTTTACTTCTTTTCCTCCGGTAGTCGCTGGGTCAAAAAAAGGACTTCGAACCTATGTGCATGACTCCAATGCTATTCCTGGGCGTTCTAATCGTATGACGGCCAAGCGTTGTACTGCGGTTTTGGTGGGATTGGAGGAAGCTTCAGCTTACTTTCCTGATATCGAGGTGATTCATACCGGCACTCCGGTTCGTGACGAGCTTGAGAAGCTTCCATCACGCCAAACGGTATGCGAAAAATTCGGTCTTGATCCATTAAAGAAAACGCTCCTCGTGATGGGGGGGTCACAGGGTGCGCGACGTCTTAATGAACTAGTTGCCGAAGGAACGGAGGGCACGGCATGGCAGGTTCTTCACTTGACTGGGCAGGCAGACTTTGAACGTCTTTCTGAACAGGTGGGCAAGCGTGATGGTTACAAGGTACTCGCATTTTGTGAAGGTATGGCGGCAGCCTATGCGGTGAGTGATTTTTGTGTGGCGAGATCTGGGGCTTCGTCTCTGACAGAGTTGAGCCATGCAGGGTTGCCCGCGCTTTTGGTGCCGTTCCCCTTCGCTGCTGATGACCATCAAACAGCTAATGCCCGCGTCTTCGAAAAAGCAGGGGCTGCGATCTTAATTCATGAGAAAGATCTCGAGGCTAAAACGATCACTGACATGTTGTCTGAACTCGATGATGGAATTCTTAAAAATATGTCGGAATCGATGCTGAATCTCACGAATCCCGCCGCCGCGGCCCAAATCGTTAACGTTATTGAAGGATGACTATTGAGCAATTCAGCGAGAAAATTTTAAATCCGGAACAACCACTCCGGGTTCATTTAATCGGCGTGGCAGGTTCGGGTATGAGTGGGTTAGCTCGGCTCTTGATTCAGATGGGCCATCGGGTTAGCGGATCCGATCGAGTGACTTCTGGGGAGACGGAGCGTCTCCGTAAGTTAGGGCTCGATTTTTCTACTCCGCATTCAGGGGAAGCCGTCAAGGGTGCGGATGCGGTGATCTATTCCTCAGCGATTCGTTCGACAAACCCCGCCCTTTCCGAGGCTTTAGCTCAGAAGATTGCGACCTTTCGGCGAGCAGAATGCCTAGCGGCTATTCTTCACACAAAGGCAGGAGTAGTGGTTTCGGGCACCCATGGGAAGACAACTACTTCGGCAATGATCGCGCATATTCTTCGCCAAGGAGATCTTATGCCTTGTCATTATGTGGGGGCGGAGATCCCAGTTTTGGGTTCTAATGCCGAATGGAACCAAGATGGTGAGTATTTGGTGGCGGAGGGTGATGAATCGGATGGCACGTTGGCTCTGTATCATCCAAAACACGCAATTGTGCTGAATGTCGAGGAAGAGCATCTTGACCACTACACGCGAGGGATTGCGCAAATCCGTGAGGTTTTTAATAACTTGTTGAACCAGACTTCGGGTTCCATTTTTTATTGCTGTGAGTGTGAAGAAGCGACTCAGCTTTGCGGAACACGAGATAATTCCATTTCGTATGGTTGGAAGGAGGCCGATTGGACTGCGACTGATCTTTCTGGGCAGATCGGAACAGTGAGTTTTACGGTCAACTATAAAGGTCAGGAGCTGGGCAGGGTTCAACTTGGTATTCCTGGTCTACATAATGTATTGAATGCTTTGGGAGCAATCGCAGTGGCTTCAAGTTGTGGGGTTGATTTTTCAAAAATGAATCAGGCCCTTAGTTCTTTTGCGGGTGCTAAGAGACGATTCGAAACCAAGCATCTGAGCAAGCGATATCGTATTGTGGATGATTATGGACATCATCCGACGGAGGTTGCAGCTACCTTGCAGACTGCTCGTAGTTACGAGCCGGGCCGCGTGATTGTGCTCTTCCAGCCTCATCGCTATAGCCGGACTCATAAGCTAGCTGATGATTTTGGTAAGACCTTACAAGCTGCCGATCTAGTTTTCGTGACTGATATTTACGCGGCCAGCGAAGATCCTATTCCTGGTGTGAGTGGGCAGACAATTGTTGATGCAATTTTAGCCAACGGCTCTACGAAGGCGTCCTTCGTCCCGGATCTTTCAACCGCGCATCACGCGGTGGGGAATATTCTAGCGGAGGGTGATCTTTTTCTAACTTTGGGGGCTGGAAATGTTCATGAAGCTGGCAATAAGATCATCCGCGATCTTAAAGTTTTAGAAGAAATCCGGAATGAAACGAAAGTCTCGGCAATCAAACTTTACGAACCGATGTCGCGTCATAGTACGATGCGCGTTGGAGGCCCGGCTCAGTTTTGGATTGAGCCATCGGAATTTGAACAATTAGCCGATTCTGTTTCTTTCTGCAAAGCTCGGGGGATTCCAGTGCGAATTGTGGGGCGTGGATCTAATCTGTTGATTCGAGATGGAGGAATTCGTGGGGCTGTTATTCATCCGGCAGGCGGTGCTTTTTCTGCGGTCACTGTTGAGGGGACTACGATCACGGCAGGTGTTGGAGTTCGCTTCAAAAAGGTTGCCAGTATAGCACGTGAGCACGGCATTGGAGGATTTGAATGGATGGAAGGAATCCCGGGGAATGTCGGAGGCGGACTGCGTATGAATGCCGGAGCAATGGGTGTGGAAACTTTCGATCAAGTTGTCGCAGTAACTTTTTTGGATGAGGATGGAGAGATTAGAACGCGCAAGCGTGATGAGATAAAATTCTATTACCGCAACGTCCCCGAGCTTCGCCGGAATTATGCTCTGAAGGCGACCTTCGCTGGAGTTCTCTCAGATCAACAAGCGATACAGGATAAGCTTAATGAATCTCGCCATCATCGCAATACGACCCAGCCGAAGGCTGCGAGTGCTGGGTGCACATTCAAAAACCCCGCAGTCTGTGGCGCGGGTCAATTGATTGATGAGATGGGCTTGAAAGAGACTGGGGTAGGTAAGGCCGAAGTGTCGCCGGAGCATGGTAATTTTATCGTTAATCGAGGGAAGGCCAGTGCTTTTGATGTCCTTTCGTTAATCGAGAAGATCAAAGCGAAGGCAAAGGAAGATAGGGGTGTGGTTCTCGAGACTGAGATACAGATCCTTGGTGAGGATGAAGTTGTTTTTTAGGAGATTGTCGCAAACAGATTCTTGGTCATGATCGAAAACATGATTTTGAGAATTCTGAGTGCTTTCCTTGTGGCCTCGTCCGTGGGATCGGCGCAGCCAAACATTATTATCCTCTACTCTGATGATGCGGGATATGCTGATTTTGGTTTTCAGCCCAATTGCGCGGCGGATATGAAGAAACTAACGCCCAATATCGATCGTATCGCAAAGGAAGGTGCAAGGTTTACAAATGCTTACATGGCGGGTTCGGTGTGCTCGCCCTCCCGCGCAGGTTTAATGACCGGACGTTATCAACAGAGATTTGGGTATGATAATAATCTTCCTCCTGGCTTTCAAAGCGGCTTGGATTTGAAGGAGAAATTCGGAGTCAAACACCTCAAATCCTTGGGCTATACTACGGGGCTGGTTGGTAAGTGGCATCTTGGATATCCCGAAGAATATCACCCCAATAAACGTGGGTTTGATTGGTTTTATGGTCTTCTACAAGGTTCACGACCTTATTATGAAATACCGAAACCTAGCGCCCACCGAGTGATTCAAGAGAATGGGAGGATTACTCAAGAAGATGGCTACGTGACCGATCGTTTTGGTGATGCGGCTTGTCGCTTCATCCGTGAGAATAAAGAAGCGCCGTTTTTTCTTTTCGTCTCTTTCACTTCACCCCACGGGCCTCTTCAGCCCAAGCCAGAAGATGTGAAGAGAGTGGCTCATATTGATCAGAAGAGGAGAGCAAGCTATGCCGGGTTGGTCGTGAGCCTTGATGATAATGTAGGGAAGGTGTTGGATTGCTTGAAGGCAGAAGGTTTGGATGAGGATACGATTGTCTTATTTACCAATGACAATGGTGGGCAGACTGCAAATGGAGCTAATAATTCCCCACTTCAGGGAAAGAAAGGGACTTTGTGGGAAGGTGGTGTGAGGGTTCCTTGGGTGATGAGGTGGAGGGGTGAAATACCAGCTGGAAGAGTCATTGATCAGCCGGTGATCGCGCTTGATCTTCTGCCGACCTTGATTGAGGCAGCGGGTGGTGAGGTGTCTTTGGATTGGAATCTTGATGGAAGAAGTTTTCTGGCGCTACTTGGTGAGAAGCTAAAGACGAGAGCGGTGGTGGAAGCGCCTAGGCCGTTGTTTTGGAGGCAGGGTGGGAGTGATGGTCCTCGGGCTATGAGGGAAGGAAAATGGAAAGTTATTCATGATCGCAAGTCTGGAGATAAACCCGCACTCTTTGATTTGAGCAAGGATATCGGCGAGTCTAAAGATCTGGCGAACGAAAATGGTGAGGTGCTGGAAACAATGTTGAGAAAGCTTAATGATTGGGAGAAGCAATTGGAGGAACCGCGATGGGGGCCTGGAGCTTCCAGAAAAAATTCAAAAAAGAAATAGGATGATGAAACTTCAAACACGTATTGGGTCTTGGGCCCTTTTACCTTGGGTCGCTTTTGCTGAGACAGAGAAACCGAATATCGTTTTCATTATGGCCGATGATCTCGGCTACGGTGGCTTGTCGTGTTATGGAAGTAAAACGACCCAGACTCCACATCTCGATAAGCTTGCTTCGACAGGAGTGAAGTGTCTTGATTTCCATTCGAACGGAGCAGTCTGCTCTCCAACTCGGGCTGCTTTAATGACAGGACGTTATCAGCAGCGGAGTGGCGTAGGCGGGGTCATTACGGCAAAGTCTCATCGTGATACGGGTTTGCCCCTCAAGGAATGGACGCTGGGGGAGGCCATGAAGGAGTTCGGTTATGCAACAGCTTTGTTTGGGAAGTGGCATCTAGGATATCCGGCGAAATATAATCCCATTCATCAAGGATTTGATGAATTTGAAGGCTTCGTTTCGGGTAACGTTGACTACCATCGCCACATCGATCAAGAAGGGTATTTTGATTGGTGGAAGCGTGACAAAAAGGAAGATGAACCTGGTTATATTACCGATCTGATTACGGAAGATGCGCTCTCTTTTATCGATCGTAAAAAGGACAAGCCTTTTTTCCTAGTTTTGCATCACGGCGCGCCCCACTACCCGTTGCAGGATCGGGAGACTCCTGGCTTCCGGGTGATCGGGAAAGGTAATCGTGACCAACCTAAACAGAAGGTGGACCGGAAGGCTGTTTATTCTAAAATGGTGGAAATTATGGATGAAGGAGTGGGCCGTATTGTATCGAAGCTTGAAGAGCTTGATTTAAGAAAGAACACTTTAATCGTATTTTGTTCTGACAACGGGCCAGCGCCGGATGGTTCCTCCGGCGGATTACGTGGAAAAAAAGGGCAAGTCTTTGAAGGGGGGCACAGGGTTCCAGGGATCTTCAACTGGCCTGGGCGATTGCCAAAAGGAGAGGTCTGCCAGACCCCGATTTTGACGATGGATTTACTCCCTACTTTTGTTTCGATGGGAGGGGGGGAGATCGAGCCTAAAAGAAAGTTGGACGGGATTGATGTGACAAAAGCTCTGAAGGGAGCGACCATCACCCGAAGGCCGCTTTTTTGGAAGCACGGTGGCAGCTTGGCGGTTAGAGATGGCGATTGGAAGTTGGTGGTGACAGTTGGGAAAAAAAAGAAGCAAGTTCTCCTTTTTAATTTAGCGAAGGACCGAAATGAGGTGAACAATCTTTCCACAAAGCATCCTGAAATAGTGGGCAGACTAAGCTTACTTGTTGAGCAATGGGTCAAAGACGTCACGGTTGATTCGCCAGTGTCTCAATAGAAAAAGCACTGGTATTGTAACTGGTGATTTTTGATGATTTTGAGGCCGATCAATTCACCCGAATCTTTGTGATTCCTAGTTCGCTTGGGCATCCGGATCAGAGGAGCTTGTTTGCTAGATTCTCTCAGTTTTCGAGAATTGAGCGATCAATCAAAGAGATTCATTTGAGGTGAGTTGGCCTCAGGAAGAGCTTTCTTGGCTTTGGGTGCATTCTGTTTCTCTTCGGTTGGTTTGGCAGAACTCATCTCAAGATGGCTGAGGATTTCTTTGGCTCGATCGAGAATATTTTTCGGTAGACCGGCCAGACGGGCGACCTGGATACCATAGCTTTTATCGGCTTGTCCCGGTAGGATCTTGCGAAGAAAAATGATGTCATCATTCCATTCGCGAACCGCGACATTGAAGTTGGCTACGGCGTTCTTAGAGTCCGAAAGAGCGCAGAGTTCATGGTAGTGAGTCGCAAATAAAGTGCGACATCGTACCTCGTCATGAAGGTGCTCGGCAACCGACCAAGCGATCGAGAGGCCATCGAAGGTAGCGGTTCCACGCCCGATTTCATCTAGGATGACAAGAGAGTGTTTGGTAGCGTTGTTGACGATGAGTGAGGTTTCATTCATCTCGACCATAAAAGTTGACTGACCTTTAGCGAGATCATCAGAAGCGCCGACCCGGCAGAAGATGCGATCGGTAAGACCGATGTGGGCGTGTTCGGCGGGAACATACGCACCGATTTGAGCCATGAGGGTGATGAGGGCGATTTGGCGAATATAAGTCGATTTTCCGGCCATGTTGGGGCCGGTGAGAATTTGGAGAAGGCTTTCCTCGGGATCAATGAGGGTGTCATTGGGAACAAAATTTTCTTCGACAAGGGTTTGCTCGAGAACTGGATGGCGGCCCTCGACGATTTGTAGATGACGTGATTCGTCAAGAACTGGGCGGGTGTGTTGGTAGAGCTGAGCGGTCTCGGCAAAAGAAATAAGGACATCGAGTGTCGCAAGAGAGTCGGCAGTGTTTTGAAGGGGAACGAGATGATCAGTGACTCCGGCACGGAGTTTGATAAACTCATCATACTCCAGCGATTTTGCCCGGTCGTCGGCACCAAGAACTTTACCTTCTACCTCTTTTAGTTCGGGCGTGATGAAGCGTTCGGCGTTAGCCATGGTTTGCTTCCGTTGGTAGTCGTCGGGAGCCTGATCTGCTTTCGCTTTGGTGATTTCAATAAAGTAGCCGAAGACGTTGTTGAATTTAATTTTAAGGGTATCGATTCCAGTGCGAGCCCGCTCGGAAGCCTGCATTTCAGCAATCCATTGTTTGCCGGAGCGGGATGCGTCCCGCAGTTCGTCGAGGGCTTCAGAATGACCGTCACGAATGATTCCCCCGTCCCGGAGTTGGGCGGGCGGCTCATCAACAAGGGCATGTTGAAGAGTCTCAACGAGGTCTGGGAATTCTTGGACGAGATCTAAAATTTGAGATTTGAGATCCGAATCTGCAGAGGGAAGAGAGGAAAGGTCGGCTTTAAGGTCGGGGATTCGCTCGAGCGAGACCTGGAGGGATTTGAGATCACGGGCATTGCCCGATCCTTGGGAGAGTCGCCCAGTGGTGCGTTCGATGTCACGGATTCGCTTAAGTGAATCGCGAAGCTTGGTGAGGAGGTATGGTTCGGCGAGGAGAGAATCGACGAGATCGAGACGGGCAGTGAGTTCAGAAAGATCGCGCAACGGATGAAGAATCCAGTCGCGAAGCTTACGAGCGCCCATAGGGGTTGAGGTCCGGTCGAGAACTCCAAGTAAGGTGTGTTGCTTTCCGGAGCGGGAGTCAACAAGGTCGAGGTTAAGTTGTGAAGCGGAGTCGATGAGGACGAAGTCGGCGACATTTCTGACTGTGAGTGCTTTTAGGTGATCGCAATTTCGCCGCAGCTGGAAAGTGAGATAATGTAAAGCTCCCCCGGCGGCGGATAAGGCGGCGGTCATTCCTGAGCAGCCGAAGCCATCGAGCGATTGGACTTTGAACTGATCTTTGAGAGTGTTCAGAGCTTGATCTGACAAGAAGGCATAGGAATCGTAAGGAAGAGAATTTGGGAGTCCGCCAAGCTCTTTGGCTTGGTCTTCCGGAATGAGGAGTTCGGAAGGTGACAGGCGTGTCAATTCGTCTTCGAGTTGTTGTTTGTCAGCGAATTCGGAGACTGTAAATTCTCCGGTGGTGTGATCGGCGCAGGCAAGCCCAAGGCAAGGTTTCTTGGTGGTGCCACCAAGGAAAACAGCAGCGAGATAATTGTGGCGGGTATCATCGAGAAGAGAAAGGTCATTAACGGTAGAGGCCGAGATGATTTGGGCGATCTCGCGTTCGACAATTTTCCCTGGTTGAGGCTCGGTGGTTTGCTCGGCAATGGCGACTCGCTTGTTGGCTTTGATGAGCTTCGCAATGTAACCTTGCGCTGCGTGGTGCGGGACGCCACACATGGGGATATCATTTCGCTTGGTGAGTGCGACATTGAGAATTCCCGCAGCTACTTTGGCATCCTCAAAAAACATTTCGTAGAAGTCGCCGAGGCGATAGAGGAGAAGAATATCATCGGGCAGGGACCGGCGCATGGCCATATATTGAGCCATCATTGGGGTAAGCTTTTTCTCTCCTGCCATTGCTCTGGCTATTTAAGAGAGCCAAGCCGGCGGGGGGAATCGTGAAATCAAGAAAAGCTCCTTTTCGTCGAATTGGCATCAGCAGATGAAAAGTTGCGAGCCTTAAAAGGGACCTTGTCAGGTGACTTTCGGCTTTCGATGGCGAGGAATGGAGGTCAGGCTCCCGATATGAAATTACACTGTCTTGAGAGTGGGACCTTACTGGAAAAGGATGGCGAGTGCCACGCGGTAGAAAACGAACTTCTGAGGCGACTCTTTCGGTCGAAGGCGGGGGAAGTGGAGAGCATTTTGGAAGGTGTGAAGACTGCTAATCCGATGGAAGTGAATGGGGGGATTTTGCCGCCGGTCCCTGATCTCACGGAGATCTGGGCGGCCGGGGTGACCTATTTGCGATCGAAATCGGCTAGAATGGAGGAATCGGAGAAGGCGGGTGGTGATGTTTTTTATGATATGGTCTATGATGCGGAGCGACCTGAGTTGTTTTTCAAGGCGATGGGTTATCGGGCTATTGGTGCGGGTGGGGAAATCCGGGTCAGGGATGATTCTTCTTGGGATGTGCCGGAGCCGGAATTGACTTTGGCAATCAATTCGGGGGGGGAAATCTTTGGATTTGCGGTAGGGAATGATGTGAGTTCCCGTTCAATTGAGGGGGAAAACCCACTGTATTTGCCTCAAGCAAAGGTTTACCGAGGAAGTTGTGCAGTTGGGCCATGTTTGTTGCTGGGGCGTGACGCTTTGAAGTCTGATGCTTCGATTCAGCTTACGATAACGCGGGCGGGTGAGGTGGCTTTCGATGATTCCACGGATCTGACGCAGCTGAAGCGGAGTTTTGAGGAGTTAGTGGAGTTCCTTTATCGGGAGCTCGATTTTCCAAATGGGGCGATGTTGATGACGGGGACAGGACTAGTGCCGGGATCCGATTTCACACTGACTCCGGGGGATGTGGTGGCGATTGAGATCGAAGGTCTTGGGGTTCTGGAGAACGTGGTGGGTTAACGAGTTGGCGCTTTTGTAGATTGCTCTCAGTTCTTTCCTGAAATAAGCTCCGCCTTCCTGCCGTAGGTGGCAGTCCGATCTATGAAGTTTCTTCTTCCAATACTCGCCCTAAGTTCCTTGGCTTCTGCTCAGAAGGAAGCTCGCTTTGTCCGGATTGAGCTCCCTGGTAAAGGCCGCACGCTGACCCTCGCTGAAGTCGAGGTAATGTCAGGTGCGAAGAACATCGCCCGCTCCGGAAAAGCCAGCCAATCGACAACTTCGAACAATGCCGGTGCCGAGCGCGCCATCGATGGTAATAAGAATCCCGGTTTCAGCTCTGGTGGTCAAACTCACACGATTGAAGGGAAGAAAGACGCATGGTGGGAGGTCGATCTTGGCAAAACCTCCAAGGTTGATTCGATCTCGGTTTGGAATCGAAACGAAGGAGATCTTGGGAAGCGTCTCGATGGGTTCACACTGAGCTTGCTGGACGCCAAAAAAAAGGAGGTTTTCACATCCAAGAGTATCACAGCTCCCGAGACAGCCGTCGTCTTTAATCTCAAAAAGGGTGGCGATGTGGCCTACGTCGGCGCCGATGGGAAAATTGCGAAAACAGTAAGTGTGCCAGTCGGCCATCGAGATCCTGCTCCCTTTAAGTTTCAGAAAGGCGACACCGTGGCCATCGTTGGTAATGGTCTGGCCGACCGAATGCAGCATGATGGTTGGACCGAGACTTTAATCCAGTCTGCAACTCCGGGGATGGAACTTAAATTTCGGCATATGGGCCTTACTGGAGATCGCCCGAACAAATATCCGCGTTCGCGCGGATTCACTTCCATGCCCCAGTATCTCCAGCAAGTTGGTGCTGACGTTATCATCGCGATGTTTGGCTATAACGAATCCTTCGATACCAAACCTGAGGATCATGAGGAGAATCTTACTAAAATGATCGCGGAATTTCGTAAGGCTATGCCGAATGGCGAGAGCTTTCCACGCATCGTTCTCTGTAGTCCGATAGGTCATGAAAATCTCCGAGATCGTAATCTCCCAACAGGACGTGCCAACAACAAGCGGCTCCTTGCAATGACCGAAGCAACTCGCGTGGCTGCCGATAAAAATGGAGTTAGCTTCGTCGATCTCTATCACCCATCTATTAAGCTCTATGGAACGGCCAAATCACTACTGACGCTCAATGGGATTCATCTGAACGAGGATGGGAACCGTCTCATTGGCGAGGTGTTGGCAAAGGCTCTCTTAAAGAAGGAAATTGTGGCCTCTCCCAGTCAGCAACCGCTTCGTGAAGCAGTCCTTGATAAAAACTGGCATTGGCACAACCGCTACCGTGCGACCGACGGGAATGATGTTTGGGGTGGGCGCTCCGGATTGAAATTTGTTGACGGCCAGACTAATGCGCAGGTGCTTCAGCATGAGCTCAAGATGCTCGATGTCATGACTGCGAACCGCGACCCGCAAATCTGGGCAAAGGCTCAAGGTGAAAAATATAGAGTCAGTGATAGCAATACTCCTAAGGCAATTCCTGTAATTTCTAATGTCGGCGGCGGATCTCGTAGCTCCAGCAAGTCCAAGGAAGGGAACCTGAAATATCTCAGTGGAGAAGAGGGTCTTAAGAAGATGAATGTCCCCGAGGGATTCAAAGTGAATCTCTTTGCAGATGAGAAAATGTTCCCTGAGTTGGCCAACCCTGTTCAGCTTCAAGTTGACGGTAAAGGTCGTCTCTGGGCTGCCGCTTGGGCGACTTATCCGAAGTGGGAACCGCTTAAGAAGATGAATGATTCGCTTCTAATTTTCGAGGATACCGACAAGGATGGTAAAGCCGATAAAGTGAAGGAATTCGCCAAAGTTCATAATCCGCTCGGTTTTGAATTCTGGAATGGTGGGGTGATCGTTACCAGCCAGCCGGATATTATTTTTCTGAAAGACACCGACGGCGATGACGTTGCCGACGTTCGCTATGTCATCATGCAGGGAATTGGGTCTTCCGATACTCATCACGCTGCCAATAACTTAATCTTTGGACCCGATGGTGGGATCTACTGGCAAAGTGGAATTTTCCTACAGCACAATCATGAGACTCCGTGGGGGCCTTCTCTGACTACCGGTTCATCCGCGATGTATCGTTTTGATCCACGCCGTTACACCGTTTCACTAGTCGCTGGCAATAGCCCGAATCCCCATGGCACCAGTTTTGATCAATGGGGTTACCTCTATGCAAATGATGGCACAGGTGGCCGTTCGTATCAGGTCCGTTCCAATGACGATGGCTTCAAAATGTTTCCTCTGGTGAATAAGGAAGTTCGTCCGGTAGCCGCTGACGCGATTATTTCAGGCACAAACTTCCCAGATGAGATGCAGCAGAATTTCATACTCTGTAACACTATTGGTTATCTGGGTATCAAGCAATATGATCTTCATCGCGACGGCTTTGAAGAAAAGAAGTATAAGTCTGGCGAAGTCTGGGGAACTCCAGCTGCTGAACTTATTCGTAGTAGCGATGGTAATTTCCGTCCTACTGACGCCATTTTCGGCGAGGATGGAGCGCTTTACATTGCCGACTGGCATAATGTGATCATCGGGCACATGCAGCACAACGTGCGCGACCCAAATCGTGATAAGGTGCACGGTCGAATCTATCGTTTGGTGAATACGAAGAAGCCACTTCAAAAGCCTGTCAAAATTGATGGTGCTTCCATGACTCAACTCCTTGAAAATTTTAAACACCCGGACATGTATGTCCGTCACCGTACTCGCGTGGAAATTAGTGAGCGCGACACCAACGAGGTCATCAAGGCGACCCAGGCTTGGGTGAAGCAGTTTAATCCTTCAAAGAAGGAAGATGGTATTCCTATGCTCGAAGCACTTTGGGTTCACCAACAGCACAACGTGCGCAACACTGATCTTCTTGATCTCGTTCTGAAATCAGTTGATCCACACGTTGCTCAGGGGGCTAAGACCGTCAAGCATTGGTGGGGACCTGCCGATCCGACCAAAGGGAAACAGGAAATCGAGAAGGAAGAGGAGATGAAGATCATCCCTGGAGGAGTCAAGGACACGCCCTCACTGACTGAGATCCGAGTGAATGCGATTGTTGAGAAGATCCAATTCGACGTGAAGAAGGTCAACTTGAAGGCGGGTAAAAAAGTGAAGCTTACTTTTGTGAATCCCGATTTCATGCCTCATAATTTGGTGATCACTAAGCCTGGGACTGCTGATTCGGTTGCGGCGGCAGCAATTGCTCTCGGTGCTGATGGTTTCAAGAAACAATTCCTACCCAAGTCCGATAGCATCCTTCATGCGACTAAGTTGCTGGAGAAAGGGCAGAGTGAGACTCTCGAATTTAATGCTCCGACCGAGGCAGGCGAATACAACTTCATTTGTACCTTTCCAGGACATGCTCTCCTGATGCGTGGCATCATGAGTGTGAAGTAGTTTTGAGTTAGCTTATTTTCAAAGCACGGAAGGGAAAACTTCCGTGCTTTTTTATTTTTTGCTGGCAAGCAACCTTCGTTAATAATTGAACGGTTTAAGTCAGATGTGGGATAGAGACTTAGGCTTTACTTTAATCCTGCCAACTTGCGCGCCTTTGTGACGCTAGTTTCATCGAGTTGTGCGGCAGTCGCACGGATCTTTTTTCCAGCTTCAGTGACAAAAAGATAGGTCTTTTCGTCTTCAATAGCCACGAGTTTGGCTCTGATTTCGGTTCCGGCAGAACTTTTCCAACTTTCAACTTTTCCACCCTGAACTTTGATGACTACGACGGGCTTCCCTCCTCCGGAAAAATTACCGTCTTTTTTAGCTTTGGCGACGCCATCGCGTGCTGGTTTAAAAATTGTTCCATACTTCTGGCTTTTCATCGCGGGGTGATCGTAACGGCCAAAAATCTGAGTCACACCCGGATCTGTAAAGATGACGATAGGAATTGATGCGCCTC
>Ga0222717_10002024_pt1 | contig 16013 bp, 8 predicted proteins | sample C33_18DmetaG_FD_165053 | JGI IMG/M metagenome (GOLD analysis project Ga0222717, IMG submission 165053) | Estuarine water microbial communities from San Francisco Bay, California, United States - C33_18D | ecosystem: Environmental > Aquatic > Marine > Unclassified | place: USA: California...
ATACCAAACCTCCATCGCAAATGTAGAACCCAGAATTAAGTTTTGGGACGAAGTAGATGATTTTCCTTCTGTGCATGTAAGTGCAGGTGGGGAAGCAAGAGAATATTTAGGGGCTGGTATTAAGCACAGATTCTTAACTATAACAATAAGATGTTATGTTAACGAGGAAGACGCTGTAACAGCATTAGAAAAATTATTAGAGGATGTGGAAACTGTAATAGAAGCCAATAATCCTTTAGTTTATACAACTTTAGCAGGAGAGCAAAGCGCACTACAAACAACTGTAGTAAGTATTGATACTGATGAAGGAGTTTTAGAACCATTGGGCATTGGAGAAATAGTTATCCAAGTTCGATATTAAAAAAGAAAACAGTCACGGCAAACTAAAGTTTAGCCACAGCTCTTTTCATAAAAATAGGAGAAATTAAAATGGCAGATACATTTTATTTTAGTCGAGATACCAAAGTTCATCTAACAGATGCCTCAGGAGGCGCAGTATATAATATACCTGTTCTAGATGGATTTAGTTTTTCACAAGCAACAAACACAACAGAGGTAACTCTCAATGAAATGGCTACCGCAACAGGCACTAGTAGAAGGGCTAGACAAATGTTTACTGATTCTTATGCGCCAGCAGAATGGTCTTTTTCAACTTACATTAGACCTTTTAAATCAGCAGGCTCGGGCACAGGCAATCATACTGCAGTGAAGCATCATATGGTAGAAGAAGCTCTATGGAATGCTTTAGCAGGAAGCGGAGCAGTAGGAGCATCTGGGTCAGCTGTAACAACAGATGGAACAGATTGTAACATATCTTTTGCTAACTCAAACAAAGTTGCATTACATACTTTTGATTTACATTTTGAAATGGGTAGTGGTAAAGCTACTCCAACAATTTATAAAATAGAAGGATGTGTTGTAAACGAAGTTTCAATAGATTTTGATATTGATGGAATTGCTACTGCAAACTGGTCTGGTATGGGGAAAATTATAACTGATGTAACTTCAATGCCGACAGCAACAATTACAGAAGGAACAGCAGCAGCAGATACTAATAACTTTATTAGAAATAGATTAACAGACTTAACTGTAACTAATGATGTTACAACTGCAGTTGGTGGTAATGGTGGAAGTTCAAGTGCAACTATAACTTTAACAGCAGCTAATAATTTGATCAAAGTTGGACAAGTAATTAAAGCAACTGGAGTAACAGCAGGTACAACTGTATCTGCAATATCGGGTACTAGTTTAACATTAAGCTCAGCAATGACTGTTGCAAATGGTACAGCATTTACCTTCTCAAATGCAGGTATGACTGACACATATACATTAACACTGACAGGCGGAAACGTTACTATTTCAAACAATATGACTTTCTTAACGCCAGAAACATTAGGACTTGTTAATCAGCCTTTAGGTCATGTAACAGGAACAAGAAGTGTTTCGGGTAACTTTACATGCTACTTAAATACTCCAGCAACTGGAACTTCAAGTTCAGATTTATTTGAAGACATTATTGAATCTACTTCAGTAGTAACAAATTCATTTGACTTAACGTTTACAGTAGGTGGAACAGGTAATACCCCAAGAATGGTTATGAATTTAGACAATTGCCATCTGGAAGTACCTACACATTCAATTGAAGATATAGTAAGTTTGGACACTAGTTTCCATGCTTTACCAACATCAGTAGATGCAACAGATGAAATAGATCTAATCTTTGTAGGACCAACAGTAACTTAGTAATTAAATTAACGGGGAGGGGTCATTCCCTCCCTCTTTTATAGGAAAAAACAATGACAGAACAGAACAAAAAACCAAACGTATCACTAGCGAGTTTATTAACTCCAAGTAAAACAGTATCTATGGACTTTCCAGGAATGGAAGGCTTTACAGTAGATCTCTGTTATCTCGCAAGAGAAGAATTAATTAAATTAAGAAATAAATCTATAACTCAAAAGTTCAATAAAAAAACAAGAGGTTTTGAAGATAGTTTAGATGAAAACAAATTTTTAGTTGAGTATGTAAAAGCAATAATTAAGGGATGGAAAGGCTTAAAGTATTCTTACTTAGAAGAGCTTCTATTAGTAGATATCAGTAGCTTAGATCCTGAAGATGAACTAGAGTTTACCCAAGAGAATGCAGAAACATTAATGAAAAATGCAACTGACTTTGACTCATGGGTTAATGAAACAACTGGAGATTTAGAAAATTTTACCAAGACCAAGTAGAACGAATACTTGGTTTACTAGATAAACAGTATAAGGAAGGACAACTTGAATATGACGCATATATAAATATGTGTGAACAACTAGAACAAGAACCTGACTTAGACGATATGCCACCAGCACAGAATGACTATCCTCATGAAGTACAAGTGGCATTTCTTATACATGGACTACTCCCCGATAGATGGGAAGGTATGAGTGGTTCTTATATGGGAAAAGACATGGCATCCTTAGGAACTCTACTAGATGTGTGGGAAGTTGAAGATAAAAAATCCATAATATTCTTCCTAAAACATATAGAAGGAAGAAACGCTAGGAAAATAAATGCTGACTTAGAAAGAAAAAGATCGGCAGATAAAAATAAAGCAAAAGCTAAGGGCGGAATAAATTCTGCAAATATAAAAAGATAAATGTCAAAGAAAAACGAAGTAAAAATTCCTATTAAAGTTGATGGTAAGGAAATTCTACTAACTAAAAAGCAAATAGATAAACTGAATACCTCGTTGGATAAAACAGGTACTTCTGCACACTCAGCCGATCGTAGGCTAAAAGGAGCTGCTCAAGCTTCTTCAAGTGGTACAAAAAACTTTTCAAAAATGGCGCAGGGCATTACAGGTGGACTTGTGCCTGCGTATGCTACCCTTGCTGCTAATATATTTGCTATTTCAGCTGCTTTTAGATTTTTACAGAGTGCTGGAGATTTAAGAATACTACAACAAGGTCAGTTAGAATACGCACAAAGAACCGGACAATCTTTGTCTATACTTACAAGGCAACTACAAGCAGCTACTGATGGACAGCTAGCTTTTGCTGAAGCAGCTCAATCAGTAGCGATTGCTACAGCAGCAGGATTATCTGCTAAGCAAATTAATCAATTAGGGGCTGTTGCAAAAAATGCTTCTCTTATGTTGGGAAGAGATTTAACAGATTCTTTTAACAGACTAGTAAGAGGTGCTGTAAAAGCAGAACCAGAACTATTAGATGAATTAGGTATTATTCTTCGTCTTGAGACTGCATCAGAAAAATACGCATTAAGTATAGGTAAAAGTGCAAAACAGTTAAACATATTTGAAAAATCACAAGCAGTTGTGAATGAAGTTCTAGAACAAGGGGTAGAAAAATTTGGACAAGTTGATACCTCAACAAATTCTTTAACTAAACTTGCAAAATCTTTTGATGATCTAGTAAACTCTATAAAAAGTGCCCTCGGACCAACAGCAGAGTTTATGGCTCTTGCTATGTCTCAAAATACAACAGCATTAGCAGGTGCAGGATTATTACTAGGTACTCAAATAACTAGTTCTATAATACCAAAAGTTCCTGAATTTGACTTTTCAAAAGCGGGAGATGCCGCAAAAGCAAAGTTTGGTAGTATTTATTCAGGCAAACGAGATTTAAATAATTTAGATAAAAAAGGATTAGATGCTTTAGTTCGAGATACTAAAAAAGCTTACAAAACAAAAGGAAGTACTGTTATTGCTTTTGAGAAAATGAAACGAGATGAAGCGTTAAAAAGTTTAGACCATATAGGACTATCAATGCAGCAAGAGCAAGCAATTAGAGCAAAAGGAATCGCGGGAATGACAGCTAGGTATAAACTAATGTACCTTCAATTTAGAGCAGAAAGTAATGGCTTTATTTCACATATAAGAGTTGTAGGTACACTAGCAGCAAGAGCTTTTTCTACCGCTTTAAAATTCGCAGGATATGCAGGGATTGTAATAACTATTGCAGGAGTTTTAAGCCAGTATTTAGATAAGTCATCAAAAGCAGAAAAAGCAAGTAGAACAGCACAAAAAGAATTTGGGACACTTTTTTCTAAAAATGCAGAAGATCTAGAAAAAATGGTTGGTGAAATGAAAACTTTTAACTCTCTAATGACAAACGCTTTACAAAGCGCCAGAGCTTTAAGTAATATTGACTATGGACAAGCACTAAAAGGATTAGAAGGGGGACTAGGTGGAAGAGACTATAGCGGAGTTTTTAAAACTGACAGCCCACTAGGAAAACTTCAAAATATGGTTGGTCCTATGTTATACCCAGATGATGCAGGAAAACCTACCATGTCCTCCTCGCAAGTACAAGGCCTTCAAGGCATTATAGACATACAAAGAGCTCTTTATCCTTTACTACAAGACAACTCCGCTGCAGCTAATCAAGCTATTCTTATAATAGAAAAACTTGAATTAGCACTGCGTAAAGCATCAACGGGTCAATTAACTCAGGAAGATTTTGAAGGAGTAATAACCTTAGTAAGAGAACTTAAAGATGGAACAATAGCATCAAAAGCAATGAAGGGACTTTCACAAACGACTCAAATTTTATCAAGTTCTTCCCAAGATTTTAGTAAAGCTTTAAATTCTTTTAAAACAGCCCAAACTCCCTTAACTAGATTAACTACGAACATAGATTCAGTAGGGTCGGCTTTAACAGGTCTTGGAGAAAAATTCGCGGAACAGCAAGTAAACCTAAGGTTTAAAGCTGGTGGCACATTGTTTGATAAAGGAACTACTGATATGTTAAAAACTTTCTTATCCCCCGAAGCTTTAAGCGAGTTAGACAGTAGGACCCAATTCATCGACGCGTTGGCCATGAAGAGAGATCAATTGAAAGAAGCAGGGAATGAAAAAGAGGCAAAGAAAATGCAGGGGCTCATCACAATCATGGGTTCGGAAGCTTTTGCATTTTTCGGAGGACTAACGGAAGCAGAAGCAAAGAGGTTGCACGGCATAGAGCTCGGCATGATAAAGAACAAAACTCTTGCCCAGAAGAATTTAGCATTACTTTCTGTCGGAGCTACTAAAAATCAAACAAAACAACTAAAAATGCAGGCAGCTATAATAAGCAATAACTTAAATGTGTCCAATCAACAAACTCTTATATCCGAACTCGAAAGCAAAGGGATAGAAAAAAATGCAGTACAAATAGCATTAGAGAACGAAAAACTAGCGTTACTCCAAGCACAAGGATTACAACTTCAAGCAAATATAGATCATCAATTTCAACTAGCACAAGCTGCGAAAGATAGTTTTGAGTCTGGATTGCAAGGAACTTTCGATGATCTTATGACAGGCAAAAACTCTAGTTTAACAGAAGGATTAGCAAACATAGCGAAAGGAACATTAGAATCTGTATCGAAAAAACTATCAGAGCAAATGGCTACAGGAGTTTCAAACTTCTTATTTGGTAATAAAGAATTGGAAGGATATAAGAAAGGGGCTGAAATATTAAAGCAAGGAATTATTGACGGAGCAAATGCAGCAGTAGGCACTGGCACTGGAGATATTTCTACTTCTACAGATACTGAGGGTGGTTTTATGTCAAAAGCTTTTAGCACAGTAAAAAGTTTATTCGGGTTTGCAAAAGGCGGAATCACACCAGAATATGCAAAAGGCGGAATCACTCCTGTCTACGCTGCTACTGGAGGAGTATTCTCAGGCTCCAAGCAAGGATATCCAGCTATTATGCATGGCAACGAAGCAGTAGTACCATTACCTGACGGAAAATCAATTCCAGTCTCTGGAGGAATGGGCGGAACTGTAAACGTTTCTGTAAATATGGCGACAGGAGAAACAAGTTCCACTTCAAACGCAGAAGACATGTACCAGATGGGAACTGCAATAGCTCAAGCAGTAGAGAACGAATTAGAAAAACAACAGAGACCAGGAGGGATGTTAGCCCCTTATTAATATATTATGGCAATAGGATTCAACACAGGCGGAACTTTAGGAATTGTAGTCCCAGACAAAGGACTTACACTTTCAAATAAACCGAAAATACATTTATCGACTTTTGGCGATGGCTATGAGCACCGTATTGCAGACGGTATTAATACTTTAGTTCAATCTTTTAGCCTAAGTTTTACAACTAGACCAAAAGCAGAAATAGATGATATAGTAGATTTCTTTGAAAGCAAAGGAGCAATAACTGCATTTGACTATACTGTTTCTGACACTAATTCTGGAGGAAATGAAAGAACAATCAAAGTAGTTTGTGACTCTTGGAACCAAACATGGGCATATGATAATTTTTATAGTTTAACAGCAAATTTTAGGAGAGTATACGAGTCGTGAGTACAAACAGTTTAATAAATGATTTTCAAAAACAGGCAGTGGCTTCAGGCATTGTAGAGTTGTATGAGATAGAAAAAGCAGATGGAACATTTGCTTATATAACAAGAGGAGAAGATTCAGATGGAAGTAGTCTACAACTTTATGATTATACTTCTACTAGCACTCTTAGAACTTATGCACCTTACCCTGTAGAGAGTTCTGGGTTTGAAATTAAAGTAACAGGAGCAATACCAAGACCTGTTATTAACTTTTCAAATATAGGTAATAACTTTACTACTTTAATGGGAACTACAGATACAAACGCATTACTAGGTAAAAAAATTGTACGAAGATTAACATTAAAAAAATATTTAGCAGGAGAATCAGCAGATACTGGATCAGGCAATCAATCTATAGAGTTTGATAGACAAGTATGGGTTATCTCTAAACTAATGAAAAAAGACGCAACAGCGTTAAGTTTTGAACTTAAAGCGCCTTTTGATTTAGAAGGGGTTAAGATACCTGCAAGACAGATAATATCAAACGCTTGCCCTTGGGAGTATACAGGAGCCTCCCCTTCTTTACCTGAAGCAGATAAATGCGGAGGGTGTACTTGGGATAAGGCAGGTTCTTTTAGAGCAAGATATAATACAAATGATACTAGCCAAAAAGTTTATGTAACACTTGATGATGAGTATATTTATGATGGTAGCTTATCTTATACAGACTATACAGCAGCAGCGAGTAGTGCTTCTTTCGCTGTAGATGCTTTTATAAAAACTACTGGAGAAGCTGCAACTGAAATAACTACAGCTGGAGGCTTCAACGCTATTACAAATTTAACTAGGTACTGGCAAGTACTTACTGCAGGAACAAAAACAGCTTTAGGTACTCCTTCAGAGTCTAATAGTAACTTCGCAGTATTAAGAGTATTTTCTTCTAGTTATAGTGCAAGTACTACATACAAAGCGTATACAGATGATAGGCTAAATAGTATAGTTAAATCTGGAGACTTCTTATGGAAAACAAAGCAACCCACTGTAGGTAACAGCCCAACATTTAGTGATTATTGGAGAAGAGCAGATGAGTGTGGCAAAAGACTAAATTCTTGTAATAAAAGATTTGGGTTTGTACCAAAGACTTCAACAAGTACAACTTCTAGAGGCAGTGCTACTTTTGAGAATAGAATTCTACCTTTTGGAGGTTTTCCAGGATCGAAGAACTTTGAATAAATTTATAGAAGAAATCTTTTCTCATGCAGAAAAGGAAGCCCCACGCGAGATGTGTGGCTTAATAATAGAACAGAATAATGAAGAAAAATGGATTCCTTGCGAAAACAAATTTTTAGGAGAAAATCAATTTGAAATTGACCCAAAAACTTTCGCAAAGTATCAGCTAATTTCGAAAATAAAATATGTAGTCCATAGTCACTACATGCAAGATTGTCATCCAAGTGAGCATGACAAGAAAAACTGTAAGGTATTAGGTATTCCATACTTAATCGTATCTTACCCTGATAGAGGAGTTAATATTTATGACCCACGTTAAGTTAATGGGAGAAATGGGAGAAAAGTTCGGAGCGGAATGGAACATGGATGTTTCCAATTTTCGTGATGTTTTTCGTCTTATTGATTGCCAAACAAATGGATTTAAACAGTACTTAACAACTTGTGCAGAAGAGGGAATAAACTTTACTATTCAAAACGGAGAAGACTTAGTAGATGGTACTCTCGATGCAATGATAGCCCCTGTAAAAGATACTGTAGTTATTACTCCAGTTGCTGCAGGTGCCGGGATGAAAGATGTTTTAAAAGTAGTATTTGGAGTTTTTCTACTGATGTACGGGCCAGGAATGGCAGATGGCTTGTTTGGAGGAGCAGAGGCACAGGCTGCAAAAGACCTGGATGCAGTCACAAGAGCAACAGGTATGGTAGAAGGAGTAAGAGTAGGAAGCTATGGAACTACACAAGCTCAGGTAGATGCAGCAGCTAAAGTAGAAAGAATACAAAAAGCAAAAGCATTTACAACAAAAGCAATACAAGGAGTAGGAACTAATTTAGCACTAAGCGGTGTACAAGGATATTTAACTCCTGATACTCCCTCAACTTCAGGGAAAAGTTACCTATTCAATGGCCCAGAAAACAACGTAAAAGAGGGAGTACCAGTGCCTTTACTATACGGACAGCTAATGGTTGGAGGCTCAGTAATAAACTTCGGAGTAGAGGAAGAAGCTCTACCACCTTTTGCTTTACAAGGATATACAAGAATAACAGATGGCTCATCTTCATGGACTACAAGCGACGGCGGTTCCGGCGGTGGTAGCGGAAAAGATAGAGGTATAACTCATGCATTTTAGGAGAAAATAATGGGATATGGAAAAAGATTTGCTGATGAACTAGAAGCAGCTTCAAATAATAATGTTGGGGGCTCAAATGCCGTAGCAGGAACCTCTAGTACTATAGAAGGCGCAAAAAACATGCCTGAAGAAAATCAAACTGCAGTAATATATGACGTTTTGTCTGAAGGCCCAATTGAAGGTTTGGTAGATGGAACAAATTCAATATTTTTAGATAAAACTCCGGTAACTATAGAAGACAAAAAATACCAGCCTATAGTAGTTGCGAAAGGTAATTTTACAGCAAGTACACTAACTATAGTAGATTCTACTAGTTCCAATCCTTTTGCTAATCTTTCTACAGAAGATGGTAAAAGATTTGTAAGAATTGCTAAAGGTAAAAAGTTAATTACAGGTAATGGAACTTCTACGGGAATTTCAGGTACTGAAGGCTCGAATATAATTACTTCATCTACTGCTTTTTTCTCTGCAGATGATTTAGCAAGTATAAATCCTGCTACAGGAACAGATGTTTTTATTGATACAGAGATACCTGATCCTTTTATAAGAATAGAAGGGGCGGGGGCTAACTCTTCAGTAGAACTGGTAACTCCTATAGTTAGATTTATTAGTACAACTTCTGTAGAGATTGGACAACCTTTACCTAGAGATATCACACATAAAACAGCAGCTATTGATAAGATAGGTACAATTGCTAGTTTTACTAATGCAAATACTGCAGTTATAACACAGTCAACTCCTTTAGGCACTGCTAAAGTAGATGCTACTAACGTAGAGATTCTTGTAAATACTCCTGCCGCAGTAAATATAGAAGATCCTATATATAATTTCCAAAACTTTTCATACTCATTTATGAATGGTCATCCAGATCAGCCGTATTTAAAAGGTTTTAAAGACATAGGTAGCGCTAGTATAATTGAAAATAAAAATGTCGCCATAGAACAGACAGCAGGCCTTCTTTCCAGCAACAATAATACAATAACTGGAAAATGGACTGATAATACAGCAGCCGCCACTGCACAAGCTGTAGTTGTTACAGACAATGCAATATCAAATCCTAATGAAGTAGACAGCATAAAATTAACTTTTAAGTCTCCTACTATGATAGCGGCTAAATCAAGTAGTGGCGATGAGAAACCAGCAAACTGTGAGTTAAGAATCTTTTTAGGCTATAAGAAAACAGGAGATAATGCCTTTACACAAAAGCTTATGTTTGGCCCTACAGACGAAGATCTAAGTTCAAGGCAAACTAATAAACAGTCAAGACCTTGGGAAAACGCACACAATAGTGGTAGAATTAGAACAGAAACAAGAACACCTTTTGCAGAAAGTTTTACTATTGATTTAACTCCTTATAAGCCTTTATCAGATTACCAAATAACAATTCAAAGAGTAGACCCAGCTATCGGGAAAAACGGAGATTATAATCATACTGCTACTGTTACTTTAGATACTGTTGAACATAGATTTACAGATAAATTATCCTATCCTCATGCTGCATACTCGGCAGTACTTTTTGATGCGGAATCATTCTCAAAAATACCTTCTCGTTCTTATGAACTAAAAGGATTAAAAGTAAAAGTACCTACTAACTATTTTCCAAAAGGCGAAGGCGGAAGAACTCATGGAGAGTATGACAGAAATATAAGTTCTGGAGTAGACTCTGGAAGTTACCAAAACTGGGATGGAAATTTTAGAGGAGATTTATCTACTTATGCTGAGGGACATGTTAACCATGAACTAGTATGGACAGATAATCCTGCTTGGATTTTCTATGACTTAGTAACAAATAAAAGATACGGAATAGGAAAATATATAGAAAATAGTCAAGTAGATAAATTCGAATTATATAAGATCGCAAGATACTGTGATGAACTTGTAGCAGATGGAAAAGGCGGACTTGAACCAAGATTTACTGCAAACGTATACATAAAAGAAGCAGCAGACGCACTCAAAGTATTGAAAGATATTTCTCAAGTATTTAGGGGAATGTTATATTGGTTAGATGGTCAAATTCAATTTTCACAAAATAGGTATGAACAACCTATATTTACTTTTTCAAAAGCAAACACTATAGGAGGATTTGCTTATACTTCACCTAGAGGACAGTTTAGATCAAATCAGATTAGAGTAACTTGGAATGACCCAGACTCTATGTACAAACAAGCAGTAGAGATCGTAGAAGACACTAATAATATATTAGAAACTGGGAAAGTTGTACCTAAAACTATTGTTGCTTTCGGAGCAACTTCAAGAGGACAAGCACATAGATTTGGTAAGTGGAGTTTATTCACAGAGATACTAGAAGCCGAAGCTGTAGCATTTCAATCTTCTATCAATGCAGGATTCTTAAAACCTGGCAACGTAGTATTAATTCAAGATGCAGACAAAGATGTAATATCTAATTCCGGTAGATTGTCTTCTTCTAGTTCTGTTACTGGTATAAACCTAGATAGACCAATAAATCTTTCTAGCGGCAATACTTTTAAATTATCTATTATGTATCCACAAGGTGGAGCATACTTATCTAATACTAGTGCTATAATAAATGATAGTACTACAAATGCTTCTGTAACAAATACTTACCAGAGAGGAGACTTAATAACTCATGCAAAAGTAGGGGGAACTGTAGTAGAACTAACAACAGATGAGCAAACTAATAATGCAGTAGATAGTAGCGGTGATGCTTTAGATTTAGTATGGAATCCTAATTCAAGAATTGAAACTCAAACTATATCTAGTACAGGGTCGTCAGTAAGTTCAGTAACAGTTAGTAGTGCATTTACATCAGCTCCTGAGTCAGACTCAATGTGGGCAATTAGAGAGTACGATGCTGCAGGAGTCCTTGTAAACGGATCAGCACAACAATATGTAATTGTAGATATAAAAGAAGAACCAAATAAATTATATACTATATCCGCAGCTAAGTATGAACCTTCTAAGTTCGACATGGTTGACAGAGGATATATACTAGACGTAGGTGTAGACACTAATAAATTACCTACCTTTAGAGAAAGCCCACCAGCTCCAGAAACTTTGAGTTTAGAAGTTGTAAAATCTTTTAATGCAGGATTAAATGATTCTTCTAATATACTAGGTGCTACTAATCAAATAAGAATTAACTGGGGAAGAGTGTTAAATGATGACGGTACTGAATACAAACATCTAAGTCATTTTGAAATAAAACATAATATTGATAGTTCTAGAGTTGATAAATTCAAAAAGCTAACAGTAGCAAAAACAGAAAACGTTTTAAGCGTAGACTTTGATGGGCCAAAAGAAATGATTGTTCAAGTTCAATCAGTTAATATTAATGGCGGAAAGTCTTCTATAGTACAAAGAAAGATTGAAGTTACAAATAGTCAAGTTAGTAATGGAACTACTGAAATATTTAAAGTACCTAGTGATGGAAAAATAGACAAACATATTCAATGCGGAGGATCTAACGTATCTATAGATAGTGTAAACTATCAATTACAAAGCTCAGACGGTACAATATATACTAATCCTAGCAACGGAAACACAGCCTCTTACCAGCAAAGTTTTGTAGGTATGGCAGCAAATTCAGAAGCATACTTACTATTTGATGCGTCAGAGAGCGCAACTAGTGGAGATGTTTTAAAAGCTGTAGAGAATAAAATAGACTCAACAGCATTATTACCTTTAGGAGTAAATAGTAGTAATGCGGCAGTAACTACACCTTTAGCTTTTGAATACTTAGCAGAAGTAGGAGCAGCGAACAATGGTATAACAACCGAGACCGGAACTATAAGTGGGACAGTCGGTGATAACATTATTACTGGTTCTTCAACTGATTTTACTACTGAATTTGAAAACGGAGATATTATTGTAATTGCTCCTGCAGGAACAACACGTTTTTACAGTAAAATAAATTATATTGAAAGCAATACAAAACTACAAATTGCAACTCCTTTACCTAGGACTTACTCAGGAGTATCTGTAAGTAGCCTATCATTCAAATCAGATCCTATATCAGACGTTATTTTAGCAAAAGTATCTTATGACGGTTCAACTTACACAGTAGAAGAAAAGTATTCAGAAGGCACTGAAAGTTTAGGATATTTTCATCATGAAAACACTTCAAATACAAATGCACTAAGTGCTAATGCTTTTAAAACTGAGTTTGGTAGATTCCCACAAGAAGGAGATATACTTATTGTTGTGAATACAGCTCCCACTCCTAAAGTAAGTAAGTCGTATAAATTCGCAAGCAATGCTTTTAGTGAAATAGCTAACTTTATGACTGGAGATTTAGTAGTTGATGGTTCAATTTCTGGTACAAAAATAAATTCTGCTACTAAAGTTACAGCAGGTACTGGAAATAATGTAGGTGTGTTAGACGGAGCAGACTCTACATTTAGAATATATGCAGGACATGCTACTCCAGCAAGTGCTCCTTTCAGAGTAACACAAGGCGGAGCTTTGACAGCAACAAGTGCTACTATAGGAGGAGCTATAGACGCTACAACTCTTAATGTTGTTAATGCAAGTGTAGTAGGTTCTTTAACAGCAAGTGAACTTACAGCAGGTTCCGTAACTGTACAGAGTTTAAATCAAGCAGTATGGAATGAAATAGACAGCAGAGTAGCAGGGCCTGCAGCAAATGGTTTTTATGATAATAAAAATTCAACAACAGGATATTTAGGAGTTTCAAAAACTCTATCCTTGACAGGTTCTTCAAGCGCAGGTTATCAACATAATGGCGAAGACTTACACTTACGTTTCAATATGGTAGACTCCTTTGGTCCAACCCCAGCAGGATTTACAGGAAACGGATTAAAAGTTACAGCACAATTTCAATACAGACTAGCAAGTTCAAGTACTTGGATAAATGTAGGGTCTTCTTTGACGGAATCTTTAACTAAAACAGATTATTCTTCAGGTTCATTATATGATATAGACATGGATCACGATGCAGAAATATCTAGTTCTCTAACTACTACTTCTTACTACCATTTCCAAGTAGTTCTTACTCCTACTATAACAGACAATGCTTTTGTAGCATTTATAAACTACGGTCAAGGAGGAGCAAATGACACAAGCGGATCTCCTTTCCTTTTTGCGGCACAACAAGGAAGTACTTCTGTAGGTTCTGGTTCTGGCACAGTTACTAGTGTTGGAAGTGGGGACGGTTTAACTGGAGGAGCTATCACGGGCTCCGGCACTTTAGCAGTAGATAGCACAGTTGTAAGAACAACAGGCACACAAACAATTGCTGGAGACAAAACTTTTTCAAATGATATTATAGTTTCTGGAAATCTAGATGTACAAGGCACAACTACAACCATAGACACAACTAACCTAGATGTTAAAGACAAAAACATCACCCTTAACTATTCAACAGGTGATTCATCAGCTTCAGCTAATGGTGCAGGTATTACTATTCAAGATGCTGTAAGTTCAACCCAAGATGCTACCTTAACTTGGAACACAGCTAACGATAGCTTTAACTTTTCTCATAACCTTAACTTTGCTGACAATATAAAAGCTCAGTTTGGTGCAGGTAATGATTTACAGATTTACCATGATGGTAATAACAGTCGTGTAGAAGATACAGGAACAGGTGGATTACGACTTATAGGCGGTAACTTTGTATCTTTACAAAGCACTTCAGGTGAAAATATGGTTGTCGCTACTGAGAATGGTGCAGTAACTTTATATCACAATAATAATGCAAAACTAGCCACAACCTCATCAGGCATAGACGTAACAGGAACAGTAACAGCAGACACACACTTTACTTCTTCTGACTCTAATGCAACTTTATCTAGTTCAGGAAGTGGTGGCTATGTTTATTTAAGACCTAATGGAAATGGTACAGCAACAGGCGAAACTCGTATTGATACTAATGGTCTTTTAAAAGTAAATTCTATAGACACTTCACATGGACTAGAAATTGCACAGTCAACAAATACAGGATATGCACCCGCTTCAATTTTACTTAGAGCAACCCAATCAACTGCAAGAGGTGGGGGTATTTATTCTTATAATACACAAACTGATAATGGTTGGTATTCAGGAACTTTATATAATAATACTGATAAATGGGCTGTTACATTTGCAAATGGCACGAGTTTTAATTCTGCTATTGCACAAACTACATATGCAAAATTTACAGTACATTCTAACGGTAATGTAGATATTGCAGGAACAGCTAATGTTAATACTATTTCAAGCACAGGCGATCTAACGCTTGATGCTGTAGCTAACATTAATTTAGATGCAGATGGTGGTGCGATTAGATTTAAAGATGGTGGTACTTCTTTTGGTGAGGTGTTTAAATCATCTAGCAATATGATTTTATATTCTACTATCAGCAATGGTGACATGAAGTTTATGGGTGTTGATGGTGGTAATAATATAACTGCTCTTACTCTTGATATGTCTAATGCAGGTAAAGCATTATTTAATGCAGGTGCTAATTTTGGCTCAGGCATAGACGTAACAGGCACAACTGTAACTGATGGGTTGACTGTTAATAGTGGCGATACTTCATCTTTCCTATCAATTAGAAATGGCAGTAACAGTTCTTTCACAAAGTTATATTCTGATTTGAACGGAGTTACAATATTAGATGTAGATGCTAATAACGTAGGTGCAGCCCCAAGATTTCAAATAGATGTAAGCGAGGTTCAGGCATTAAGAATTACAGAAGGCGGAGACATCTCATTCTATGATGATACAGGCTCAACTCAAGGTTTCTTTTGGGATGCTAGTGCTGAAAAATTGGGGATTGGTACGACTTCACCACTAGATTTATTACATATAAAATCAAGTACAACAGATGCAAGGCAAGTTATCGATGGTCATACAGGATATGATGCTGAATTAAAATTTGCAGAAAACGGAACAGTTAAATATACAATAGGTCATGATGCTGCTTCTGATAATTTTGTTATTGGAACAACTAATGTAGATACACAGCAAAGACTTGTAATTGATTCTGCGGGTAATGTTGGAATTGGAGACACAGCACCTCAAGATTATTTAGAAATTAATGGTTCAGGAAGAGGTTTAGGTGGTTTAACTATTTCAAACTCTTCAGCATCTCATGCAGCTTTAAGTTTTGCAAGAAGCTCTACTGCTACAGCAAGAATATATGCAAATGAACCTGCTGCTTTACATACAAGCGGACTTAGATTCCAAACAAGTGATGCTAGTGGCGGTGCTCCAAACTTAGTCACAGCGATGTTCATTGACGAATATCAAAAAATTGGAATTGGTACGACTTCGCCAAGTGCAAATCTTGAAATTACACAAAGCGGAAATAATGTAGGTCTTTTAGTTGCTGGGGGTGGTTACAACTATACAGCAAAGTTTGAAAGCGTGGATGCAGAAGCAAACATCATTATTGAA
>Ga0222717_10002025_pt1 | contig 16013 bp, 10 predicted proteins | sample C33_18DmetaG_FD_165053 | JGI IMG/M metagenome (GOLD analysis project Ga0222717, IMG submission 165053) | Estuarine water microbial communities from San Francisco Bay, California, United States - C33_18D | ecosystem: Environmental > Aquatic > Marine > Unclassified | place: USA: California...
ATAATCTAAATTCCTTGTTGTTGTTGTTATTCAATATATAAATATAACTATTTTAAAAATTAATTAAATTAAAAACTAATCTACTTCTAAAATAGGTTCTCCACTTCCTCTGCCACTATCAGATACTCTCAATGTATTTGGATTAGTAGTAAATGTTTGTACAGGTGAACCACCATCTAAAGTAGTTGCACTTGTTTGTTTTGAACCATTAAAGAAAGAGTTTTCCATACCACTTGTTAAATCACCTGTATTTCTATAATGTGTTGGGAAATATCCATTTAATGGAGTTACTGAAACTATATTACCTCCACTTGGTGTTGATGATTCGTTTCCATCAGAACCAGTAAATGGTAAAATAGAAACTCGGTTTCTATACTTTGTTTGAGTTACAAATTCTCTACCTAACGATGAATCAGCTAAATTTATATTTTGTGGTACATCTTCTGTATATGATTCGTTTAATAAAAATACTTTAACTCTATCTTTTACAATATTATTGTTAAATAATCTAGTTCGTATTGCATGAGAACCACTACCATATAAACCAAATCCTACTTTTGATATTCCATCTACATCCATTCCAACTTGTTGATATGCAGTTGAATCATATTGTCCTTGTACAGAACCAGTTAATTGTGTGTTTATAGTAATTGAAATTCCTCCCATATCAGAGCCAGAGTTTCTTGTAATAGTTCCTTCTAATTTAGTTGTATCTTTATTTGTAATTGTTGCTGAATAATCTGATGTTGTTGATGTTATAACTACATCTGACTCAGTATCTATTGTTCCTACATATTGTGGATTTGTACCGATAAGGTTTACATCCTGTGATGCAGATAGTATTACATTATATTGTGGATTTGTAGATGTAAGAGTTACATCCTCTTCCACAGATATTGATGATGTTAATGAATTATATGTACCACTTGGTTTTGTCCACTTAGTTTTACTTCTTTCTAAAATATGTGGTTCAATTAATAATCCACTTGCAACTTTTGCTCTTGCAGGTACAAGTGATTCTAAAGTTTTGAAAAGTGATTTATCAATATATCTTACCAACTGAATATACTCATGTAGATTTAATGTATATCTACTAAAGTAATAATTTCTTAATGTTTTTAAATCAGAGTATTCATCTGAGTATTCATCTGAAGGGTTACCAATATAGTTATCTATATTAAATTCACCCAGTCCTTTTAAAATATCTAAATTAATTTCCTTTATTGGTGAGAAAAATAATCCTAATCTGTTTGAATCAACAGGAGATTGGTCAAATGATTTTTTAGTTGCTCGTTGTCTGTAAGATAAATCTATTAATTTTGTTTGTGATTCAAATCTTACTTTATTTGCAAAATTAAATCCTGTTGAAGGAATATTTGCAGTTACATCTCTATCATAAGGAGTGTATTGATATGGATATGTTACTTCATTTGAAAACCCACTTGCAACAGATGAAGTACAATAAGTTGTTACTAAAGCAACATTCTTAATATCAACATCTCCACTTGAGTGTCTATTCTTTGGATATTCAAAATCATTTCTAAAAATTAAATCATGAGTTGATGCAGATATATGATTACCATCAATAGCATCTGGCATCAATGTATGGTTATCTACTCTTGATTCAGAAAGAGGTGTTCTCCATAATCTAAATTCATCTACTGAACCGATGAATGTATCACCTAAATGTAATTCACTACCACTTGTCCATGCTTTAGTTGTTGCAGATAAAATAGAGGCAGATGATTGATTTCTAATTCTACCTTGGAATCCTTCTTTAACAAATACTTCAAATGAATCTAAACTTCCACTTGTTCTATTTACAGTTATATGTTGATATTCATCATTAAAAAATGGAATAGCTTCTGTACTTGCTGAATCAGGTCCTACTGTTAATTTAACTTTAGCAAGTGAACCAGTATCTTTAATAATATCCAATGACCACTCAGAACCACTTAAAATTCTTTGGTCTTGTCTTTGTTCTGTATTTACTCGTATTTCAACTGAGTTTGGATAATCTGTACTCAATGAACTAATAAAGGGTTTCCAAGGAACTGTAACTAAACTTCCACTAGTAAGATTAATTGATAATGTTCTATCTTCAAAAGTAAATTTAGTTGTACCATCTTGTGTTGGGTCTTTTGGTCCACCAAATTCCATTATTGTTAATAATGAAGCAGGTACACCATAACAACTCATAGCTGCATGTAATGCTCTTTTAGTACCCTTATGTTTGTTTAAATATGGTAAGTTATTTAACAACCTTCTCCATATCTGTTGTTGTTTGTCTTTAGCGGTTAATACTGATTTAGAACTTCCATCTGTTCTTGTATTTTTATTTTTATCCCAATAACCAAATGCATGTTCCCACAATAATTGACTTTCTGCACCTACATCTGCATCAAATCCAAATGATTCTAATAAGTGATAAACTAAATCATCTTTAATACCAATATCTTGTTTATGTTCTAATTTTTTAGATTGAGAAATACCTTTAATGTGAGTATGTATAATATCAAAATGTTGACCAATCATATCAAAGAATAAAGTAAATTCATCATTCTTATCATCTTCTTTTATATATTCTGGTAAGTTGTGTGATAATCTTGATGAATTATAATAGTCATAATGTTGTGATGATGATATTATATGAGTGTACCAAGAAGTAACATCTGAATCAGTAGATGCAGATAATTCATTTAATCCAGCACCAGGATAAGTTAATGAACCAGTTGAGTTGTATAAATAACTTTCAAAAGAATCAAATCCTTTTTTAACATCATTAATTTTACTTTCTAATTTTGTTTTTTGATTTGATAATGATACAGTAGAAACTCGTGTATTAATATCTGCAACTGATGAAGAATATGCTTCTATTAGTTTTACCTTATATAAAAAGTTTTCACTTCTTTCTTCTGCAGATGAATACTTTACAAAAGAATCCCAATTATAAACATCATCTCCTGTTGGTATAATTATATTTGCAGTTGAACCACTATATTCTTCAAATACTACTTCTTTTCGTTTTGCAAACTGTATATTAAAACTTGATAAATTAAAGTTACTAGAAGAAACAAACTCATTTACAAGTTCTGTTGATGATGCTGAACCACTTGCAATCAAATCATCTAATACTTCATATCCAATTGAATCAGTAACATTTAAATTAAAGTTAGGAATTAATGGTGTACATTCTTTTGAAAAATCTTCTGTAATTTCAATAGTATCAATTAAAGGAACTGATTGTATTTTTGAAACCCACACCACATCATTTGTATTAATGTTTCTTGGCAGTGGTTCATATAATTTTAAAACTAATGATTTTTCTACATTTTTATATTTTACTTCATTCGTTTCTAAATCATTATATTTTTCTGAAAATGTTAAATCATCAATACCCCATGTTGATATTAATTTATTATCACCATCTCCAATATGTAAATAATGTGAAAGTAATGGTGAAGTATTTTGAATTAGCTTTTTATTATCTATATTAGATAAGAATGATTGTCTTAAATCAGCTACAACACTTCCTCTTCTTAATTTTAAATCTCCTTTATCAAACGTAATACTTATTTCTTCTACTTTACCTTCTGTTAACTCATCTCCTTCTGCATTAAAAGGTACAAATAATAATTTGAATTGAATTATATTAGCATCTACATCTAATCTATCTCCAGCTTTTCTTAAAACTTCTTCAACATTAAAATTAGCAACTGATGCGTTAGGAAATTGTCCTAAATATGTAGTATCACTTTGTTTACCTACGAATATTTTTATATAATTTGTATTAATGGATTGCCAAGAAATTTTAAATGGAACATCATATTCTTTAAAATCAGCTCCTTTTATATTCTGTGGATAATTAATATGAGTTATATCAGGTCCAGGTATATAATCTTTTGAAATTACATTAATTATTATTTTTTTGTAATCTCCTGTACCACCTCTTTCTGATATTGGTTGTAAATAAATAATATAGTTACCAACACCATTTAAAAAATCAGATTTAGTTAAAATTAATGAACCACTTCTTGATAATTTTTTTTGTGTTTTACCAAGTGTATAAAGTACTTCATCTGTATAAGATGTCTGATATCCTATCTTTAATGGTTCTTCACTATTAATATTATATTTAACAATTTCTGCTTCAACTGATATATTTGGTTTAGTTGGTGATGGTGTTACTTCTGTTCTTGATGCCTTTACTACAATTGTTTGAGTATATGATTGTATTTCAAACTTGGAATCTATATTTTCAATTGGCTTACGTCCAATATATTCATAAGATACCTTATGTGTATATGAAGATATTCCTATACCAAAAAATTCAATAGATGGTTTATTTAGATTTTCACCAGATAATTGTATTTTACCTGTACTTGGTAGTTTACCACTATCTCCCCAAGAAGTTATGTATTGTATAATTCCATCTCCTGCCAAATCACATTCTATATCAACTATATATGGTATTGGTAAAGGTGGTGGATTTGTTGATTCTAAAGTAAATGATAAAGTTGCGGTTGCTTGTGTTGAAACTGCATCATTTCCATTTAGTAAAACAGATAATCCCTTTGAATCTAATTCAGAATCAAATGCTCTTGCTATTTTTACTGTATTATTGGCTCCTCTTTTTTCAATAACAAAAGTGTAATAGTCATAAAATACATCACCCAATATCAATTCAGGTTTTTTTACAACAATTGGTTTAACTGGTCGAGAATATCCTGTATAAACATCGGGTATACCAGATATTGAAGAAATTTTTAATGGAGAATTTCCTAAGTTTCTTAATTCAGGTGTATCATACGTTCCATATGATTTAATTACATCACCAGTAATTGAAACTCCTACTTCCTTAAAACTAGTATTTTCAAATATTGTTTCTACATCAGGCAAAATATCAACAAGTGGTTTGATTTCTTTTCTAATTGAATTTTTTATAGCATAAACAACATACTCTTCCTTTGCCTTTTTATTTGAATTTGAAACAGTAATTGTTTTTGGAGTTAGTAATTCGTTTGCAGTAAATACTAACGTTTTAGGAGCAAGTTCATTTGTTTCCTTTCCATCTATTACAATCTTAGATTGTTTTAAATTAGGACTTATACTTAAAGAAAGTGTTTTTCCTTTTACAGGACCAGTAGATACATCATATTTACATGAACCATCATCTACTGTTGCACTTGGGTTATAATTTAAAGAAGTTGGGTCCATACATCCTCTAATGATATTAAGAGGTTTTGATGAACCACCACCACCTCCACCATTTAAGTTAAGGCCGCCTCCGTTTTCATCAAAGAAAATACTTTCATCTCTAACTTCTTGGTTATCTTTATTAAAATTAGCTAATTGTGCCATTATCTTACCCTAGTTTTTATCTTTCATTTTTTATGTTTAAATCATTGTAATCTACTACTACATCGCCATCACCTGGAACTGGTATATCTCTACCACTCCCTCCACCAAGAGGACCTGAGTTATTTCCACTTCCACCACTAGTACTTCCACCACCTGTGTTAGGTTGTGTAGCACATAAATCTCCTTTTATAACTTGAACACCAGGTATATTAGAAACACTTCCTTCTTGTGCACAAATCATAGCCTCTCCTCCTGCAGATATTTCTAATGATGTTACTGTGTTTCCTAGTTCATCTTTATACGTTACAGTTACAGGTTGTCCTACAAATGGGTCGTTATTATACATATCATACAATCCATTAAGGTCTGGTATTGAGGTGTTTCCAAATCCACCCAATCCTGTAAAATTGTTTTCATTATAGTATTGATAATTTGATGTTGTTGTTCTGTTTATAAGATAATAGAAAAAGGTATTTGCTGTTTGAATAGTTTTTGGAACTTCTCTAACATCATCATCTATTCCCCATTTTATATTTCCTACATCATGTGTAATTGTAAATGAATCATATTCAACTCCTGATTCAATTCCAGCTGGTTCACCATTTAATTTCCATTTGATAGTGGCTGTTGCAGACCAAACATAATATTGCTTAGTAACAGTTGGTATTGTATCTTTATATCTACACGAACCATCATCTACTGTTGCATTTGGATTATAGTTTAATGAACTAGGGTCTGTACAACCAACTACTTCAATACCATCTTCATCATATAAACAACTACCATCATCTTCCTTTGCAAGAGGATTATAGTTTTTAGAATTAGGGTCTGTACAACCTCTTACTATTGCAGATACATCTTCAGGAATAGTACTTTCATAAATACCATCAGATTTTGTTGTTATTAAAATATTTTTTACTTCATCTAAAGTTATTTGTTCTTCTTTTGTTAAAATATTATCTTCTATAATATCTCTTTTAAATAAAAATTTATCTATAATGTTTATTAATGATGATTCTAAATCAGTTTTTAATTCTTTTAATGAAAGTTCTATACATTCTTTTTTATTTCCAAGTGGTTTACCATAATTAATATTTTTAATATCCCAACCATATCCATCAACATAATATTTTATTGACTCAATCCACTTATCTCTTATTTTTAATAAAAAGGAATCAAAATTACTTATTTTAAATTCTTTTTTAATTAAATTAATATATTGCTTTCCTTCCGCTTCTGTTCCTTTTCTAAAAGTTATAAATTCTTTAATTTTTTCTAGATTGATACTATCAATATATTCTCTGATATTATAAATTATATCATCTCTAAAAGTTGATTTGTTTGTAAAAACCGAATATCGTTTTTCTAAATCTTCATCTGTTGATTTGTTTTTAAGAGGAAGTATTCTAACCTCTGTTCTTGATGGTGATACTTCATGTATCCAAGTTTTATCTAAACCTACCTCAGAACCAATTCTTCTATTTAAAAAAGTTACTTGAGTTTTAAAGATACCATTGGAATATCCCGAATCTAATATAAGTTGCTGTAAATCAATAATATAATCATCTGAATCATTTGGTTTGTTTGTGTATGGGTTTTTAGGTAAGTTTAAAAAGTACTTTTTGTAATCCACATCATCAATTGAAATGTATTTTACCAGTTTTCCATCTTCTCCTTGTGGCAGTTGATTATCATTTGAATCATAAAGTATGAATTCAATCATATCATCACAACCCAGCCCATAGTTAGATTTAGTTAGTTCTTGTTCGAATATTTTTCTATCCTCACTTTCAACTAAGTATCCTTTTCTATCTACTATATCTTTAAATTCTTTAATTGCCATTTTAATTTGCCTTTAAATATCTTTGATAAAACTTATCTCCATCATATAAATCATAAACCATATAAGAGAAGTATCTACCAACCCATTGTGTAAACTGTCCTCTTAAATTATTTTTTGGTAACACTCCCAAATCATACGCCATCCACTCTGTCCATGGTTTACATAAAAAGTAAATTGCTGGAGTATATTGTGGGTTCTTTCTCATAAACTTTACAACTTTTCTAGCCCACATTTGATATCCAATTACTAATTTAGGGTCTGTAATAAATGTTTTATCTCCCCACTTCTCATCTGCATCCCAAATAAGTTCTGGTAAATATCCTTGATGATAAAGTTCATTACATATAATTTTTTTCTTTTTAGAATTTGCTGCATTTGATGCTGTTGCTTGTGCAGCTTTTACTGATGCATTTGCTTGAGCAATTTGTTGTTCAAATATTTGTGCATTTGTTTCTATTGTTTGTTGAAGTGTTACATTTGCAGCCTGTAATGCTTTAACTATTTCTTTTTCTGATTCAAGTTGTGATTGTAGTGTTTCTTTTTGTGCCTCTAATCCTCTTGTTTGAGCGGTTAATGAAACTCGTTCAATTCCTTCTTTTGTACCTTTAATAACTGAGTTTTGGAAATCTATTGATAGTTCTCCAAATTTTTCAGTTAAGTTACCAAACTCTTGTTGTTGAAATTCTATTTGTGATTGTAGTGTTTCAATTTGTGAATTTAAAACTTGAACACTACCTTCTAATGTTTCTACACTTGATAATAAATTATCTCTTTCATTTGTTATCTGCTGTAGTTGATTGTTTAATGTTGTAATTTCATTTAACTTACCTTGATATTTTTCATATAATATATATCTTGGTTTTTTTGTTTTTTTCTTTTTTACTAATTCATCAACCTTAACATCTACTGCCTTTTTTAATTCTTCTTCATTATATTTTGGTTTAACAATATTTAAATTTGATTCACCTGAAAAGGTTTCTTGGTTTGGGTTTATATCATCATCTCTATAAACCAAATCTTCCTTTAGTTTATCTTTTACTAATTTTCCTTTTATTCTTTCTTCACCAAATGGTTTTGTAGATTTTGGTAATGGTTTTATTTCCTTACCATCCTTTTTACGCACAACGATTTTATTAGATTCATCTCTACGAATTGCTCTATCTCCTTTTTTGACTAACTCGTCTATTCTAAATTTATCGTTTAACGCCATTTTATTTCTCTACGGTGAAAGTTAACTCTTTATCAGCAAAGTATTCAATTACACCATTTCTATTTGTTTTTATTTCTATATAGTAATCTCTATTATATTCAAAGTTACTTAAATTTAATTTAAAATAATTACCATTTGAATCACAACTTATTTTTGTGTAGTTATCATTAAATGGAACCACCACTTCATTTGTTACTACATCTTTAATTTGGTAGTAAGTAGTTGATGGTAAATAATATACATCTGTATAAGCATATTCGTTAGTGTATGTTTTAAGAGGATATTTTTCTCTCCCAAAAACTCTGATTGTAGGTTTACTTCCTCGTTTGTATCTTACTTTTAATCTCTTAAATGTGATATGAATATCATCAGCAGTTAATGCACTAAGAGAACCAGTAGAGAAAGAAGAATCATCCCAACCAATTCTTAACTTCGGTTGGTATATAGTATTTGTTTCTTTTGAAAAGAACTTTAATTGTCCATAATCTGTTGTATTATTTTCTAAAGATGTATCATGTTTTATAATCCATCCTTCATTTGGTATGGAACCACTAATCCAACTATTCATTGAACTCAATACATCCATTTCAATATTATTACTTTGGTATGAAAACGATTGTGAAGAAGCAGAACCAGTGTACCATGTTCCACCTTTTCCATTAAAAGAACCTGTTGTTCCTGTTTCAAATCCAGCTCCTAACCAACTTTCAGTAGTTCTAGTTTCCCAAGAACATCCATCTACTGAAATATTATCAAAACGAGTTCCTATCCCCATATCCCAAGATTGTGAAATAGGATATGCATATATTGTATAATTAATTGGTATCTCATCTACCTCACATTCATTGAGTATTAATTCTGCAGAGGACATTGTAATCTCTCCACTTACAATTGATGATGATATTGCATTAGTATCAAATTTAATTAGTGAACGAGAAATATCTTTTAAATTTCCATAATAAGTTTTAGAAATTTCTAATATTTCATCTAACCCTGTGTTTTGAGTTGGTTGTTGTAGGTATATAGATGCATCTTTTGATGCTGTTACGAAATAATACATTATAAAACTCTCCCTTTTATATCTTTGTTTGGAAACTTTACTTCAAATACAGATGGGTCTAAAGATGGATAAACCATCTTACCCTTTGTTGCATCTAATATGTTATAAGAATGAGATGAATAGTTTCCTAAACATTTGTTTGTGATTTCACATTTTGGTACGGATTGAACACCCTCTACACCAGCTATTAATAATTCTATTTCTGATATGTTTATTGGCATATTAAAAGTCCAATTATCAATATTAAAATAATCTTTTAGTTCATTTATACACTTAGTAAGAACTTCTCTTTTAGTATATCCACCATAAACTCTTATTTCAAAATCTAATCCAACATTAATAATATACCCATCTATAAAATTTATACCATCAGTTAACATTCTATATTCTCCTAAATATGTTTTTAGGTTTTCTTTAACTGCACGATTTAGTGTACTTAATTTTTTTGATGAGTCATACCCAAGTGTATATAAATTAATTGCAAATGGATTATTTTTCTCGTTTTGATTTCCCTTTTTACTTACTAAAAAGTTTCTTAGTTCATCTTTAATTTGTTGTTCTGTTAATTTTTTATCACCTAAATTCTGAACTAATCCTGCAAACTCTTCAAGAGAATTAGGATTATTTAAAATAGAAGCAGGAGAGTTATTATCTAACTCACCATCTGGTGCACAGTATGCTTTTGCTATACCACCAAATTTAGATGGAAGTGATAATGCTCGTACTTGATAATCTTTTCGTGTTACTGCTCTGTTTTGAGATGAAAAGTTTCCTAATGAATTTTCTCTTATTTCATCAATAGTTTCTTCTCCTCTTCCACCAGTAGCAGGTGTTTCATTATCAACAGCAACAGATGATTTACCAGAATTATATAATCTTAATTCAGATGGAGTAAATATTTCAGTATCTTCATCGTATTCAATTCGTTGTATTGATGTTAACTCACCCTTGGAAGCATTTGATTCTACACCACCACCAACTAGATATTGTATCGTAAACTCACCACTTGGTGCTTGACCATATGATTTTGTTTTTAAAAAGTTTGAAGGGTCAAATGATGCTCCTAGTTTATCAATAGAATTGTTTAGTCCTAATCCTACATTTTTGAAGTTTGGAATTAAACTTTCATCATTTGTTGCTGTTCCTCCACCAAATACAATTGATGTTGAATTATCATCATTAATTTCTGTTGTAAATCTTCTAGATGTTTTTAGTACCTTTAATATTCTCGATACCCCATCAGTTTGATGTTGTGATAGGTCTTTATCATATTGTTCGGTATTTGGATAATCAATATAAACCATTTCTTGTGCAAGATAAGGTACATTATACCACTTGTTTCCATTAGAATCTCGTACATCAACAATATCAATTACGTTTGTATCAGCTATATTAATTTTAGAAAAAGAAGTGTTGTTACCAAATGTATATGTAAACTCTTTTAATTCAGCTGATATAGCCTTTATTGTTTTTTTAACCAAGTATTGAATTGGTTTTGTAGTATCATTAGGGTCATATGCCCATACTGTAATCTCTCTATCAGTTTTATCATTAAAATCAAGTAACTCAGATGTTCTAAATTTTGTATTTGTTTTTGAAGATTGTATAATCATTCCTTCTTTTATTCTTAAATAGAATCTAGAATCTGGTTCAAAATTAGAACCGGTTTTACTATTTGAATTGTATATTGATGGAACAAGTTGATATACTGATACTTCCGCTACTGCCGGTGAGGTTACTTTTGGTTGATATCCTAAGTACTTTGCAAGAGCAATAACATTTGCCTTATCTTCGGCATATAACATTAATGATTCTTTTAATGAATCATCAGTATAATAAGAAAGTATATCTCCAACATAAGATGCCATTTCAATAAACATCATACCAGGTGATGATTCGTTGAAATCAGAATGAGTTTTTGGAAAATAAGTTTTTGCGTATTCAATTAGATTTTGTCTAAATTGTACAAAATCTTTATTAAGATATTTTATATCTCTACCATTATTACTTTTAAATGTTGCCGAGTTTAATGCCATTTTATGTTCCCTGTACTGTAAATGTTAATTCATGTAAATCTATTTGATTTCCTACTGTAAATTCTAATCCAACATTAACTTGATTTTTATCTTTTAGTTCATTGGTCATTTCAATATCTATATTTTTTATTGTAACATACGGTAACCAATAACTTACATTTTCAGTAATTGTTTGTTCTATTTTTTGTTCAAGATTATCATCAGCTTGTTCAAATAAAAGAGATTGTAATCCTGTACCAAAGTTTGGTTGCATTATTCTTTCTCCCTTTTTTGTAAGAAGTAAATTTTTTAAATTACTTTTTGCTTGTTCAAATGATACAAAGGCCTGTTGGAAGAATCCTGTTTCTCCCCTACTCAATGGTAATGTAATACCATAAGCATAAGAATCAAATTCTTTGGTATCTTTTACTACCTTTCTACCAATAACATAAGCCATTTTTATTTATCCTATCTTTTAAACTTTTTTACAAGTTCAGAATTATCTCTATTTAATATTTTATCCAAACCAGGTAATCCTGTCTTAACTCCAAGTCCTGTTTTGTTTGGTTTTGTTACAACATCACCATATCCCATTTTGTGTGCCATCTGAGTTCTCATTCCACCAACACCAGCTCCTGCTCCTTGAGAAGTAAATGATACTGTTTTATCCATACTCTCTTGAATTTGTTCTTGCTGTGGTAAACTATCTAATACAGATGTTCCACCACCAGGTGTTCCACCACCTGCTCTTTGTGCTTTTGAAAAAGGCTTTGTATTATTTAAAACCTCATTCAATATTGGATTTCTTGAAAGTTGTTTTGTTGGTGCCTGTCTTTGTTCCGTTAATGCAAGTTCTGCTTGTTTAAATGGGTCTACCACATCCTCTACAACTACTTGCGGAGAGGGAACGCTGACTACACCTCCCTTCACCTCTGCTAATCTTTTATTTACTTCCTCTTCCAATATCTTTGGAAAAGTTTTCGATAAAAAACGTTCTTGTTGTTTGGCAGTTTCTACCTCAACAAGAGTCTTTATTACTTTTATTAATTGTTTGTTGTTCATTTCAATTGTGTTTATCTTAATATAAATATATGTAGTTTAATTTTATGGTTAATCAACACATGATGGGGGTAAAACAAACCCTAAATATTTTTTTGGTACTTTTCTAAATGCACCACATCCATTTCTGTTAAATCCTCCACCACTTGTATTTCCTTCTATTGTAATTATACCACCCGATTTAGTAATAGCTGCTACAATTCCTATATGGTGTGCATCTGAATCTGAACCATATAAAACAGCTGCACCTACCTTTGGAGTAGTAGACCAATATCCATTTTGTTTTCCCCAATTCATCCAAAAATCACAACCAGCTCTTCCATTTGGTGGTAGGGGCAATCCTGCCTCTTTCCACCAAGTTGTTACTGCAGCTGCACACCAATAATAACCACTACCAGTTTTTCTAACTTTAGCCTGGTTATCTAATCCACAATTATCAAACATTTCATCTATTCTTCCTGGCTCATCTTTCTGTACTCCACCAGCAAATCCACCATAGTTTTTACCAGGTGGCGAACCTGTTTCTAATATTCCAATATCTTTTTTAGCTATCTGAACTACCTTTTCTCCTACTTCACATTTATACTCTTCTGGTGTTTGTTTTTCTAACTCCTCGGCTTCTTCTTCAGATATATTTACAGGTACACTATTTACTTTACCTTCATTTAATTGAGTTTGTTTTAAATTAGAATATTCTTTTGCAGATGTTCTTCCTTGTTGTGGTAAAGAAGTATCGTTTGCAACTCCATCCGCTTCTAATTTTTCTTTTTCTGCTTCTTGTTTATGTTCTTCATCCATTTCATCATTCTTTAAAAGGTTTCCAAGTTTCTTTAAAACTTTAGTTAGAAAACTTTCTGACTCAGGTTCTTCTGAGGTTTGTGATGGGGTTCCACCTCCAGTAATAGTATATCCTGTCCAAGGTCTGATTCCTTTTTCTGGAATTGGTGATGGAATTGAAGGATATAGTGATGTTGTAAAATAAAACCCACTTACTGTTGTAAGATGTTGTTGTATTCCTAAAATTAAACTATCTAGTAAAATGTTACTATCATTGTTAGGAAATGTTGGTGGTTGTGGTGCCCATGTTCCTATGTTACTAACAATAGATGAATTTAATAATATATTACCAATTGTTGCAATTGCAGGTATTACTGGTGGTACTCCTACAATAAACTCTGCACCAATCCAATACTGTCTTGTTGCATCTCCTAAATCATTAACAAAGTCATGTGTACCAGATTTTTTTTGTAAACTTTTTCTACAAGCAAATATTACTGAGCTCTTCATTAACTCGGTATTTCCACTAATAATTTTATTATTATTTATTGTTTGAAATCCTGATTTAATTAGTGAATCATATTCAAACGTTAGTTTTTCTGCAAAATCTTCAAACTTATTTATGCCAGATTGATTTTGCATATATCTTAATAGATTACTTTTAAAGATAGAAACAGACATATTATTCAGTAAAGTTTGTTGAAGATAATATTGTATCTAGTTTATTTTTTATATTTTTGAAATCAGCTTTATTGTTTGGTCCTACTGCTGTTGGCCCTGCAGGAGTTGAAAATATTTGTTTATTAATAGTATCTATTAATTCTGCTAACAAATCAATTAATGTTTGTCCTCTTGCAATTGGTTCTTTTGTTTCTTCTGTATTAAGAAATATTTTACCTTCTTCTCCTTGTCCTAAAATAAAAACAGGATTATCATTAGTTGTTATTCTTACCTCTCCATTAAAATCCATTTCAGCACCAGCTAATCCATTATCTATTGTAAGTTTTCCATCTGATATAAAAGAATAATCACCTTTAGAAAAAAATATCATTTCTGAATCTTTAGAAGATAAAATTATTCTACCACTATTTATTAAAATTTGGTCTGTTCCTTTAAGTTCTGGTGGTTCGTGGTAAACTACATTATCATTTGTTTCTAATACAACATCATCATTTCCAGGTAAAAATGGAAGTTTATATTCTCCACTTGAAAGAATAATTGAGGAACCATCATTTATAACATCTTCTTCTGTTGGTTCAAACTCTTTTAAATCTTCGATAGATTGGTCATTCTGCCTGTTACGAATAATAATAGTAGGGGCTAATTTATTTTCTTCATTATTATATCCACTAAATCGTATAGATTGACCAAACCTACTTTGAATTATCTTATCACCTTCGTAAAATTTTAAAGGATTAACTTGAATTGATTCAAAATATTCTCCTATTTTAGTTTCTCTAACAGAATTATCAGTATTACTACTATTATTAGCAATACCTGTTTGAGATGTTTCATTATATGATTTTCCTTGCGATACAGATTTTTCTTCTTTTGGAGTTCCTTTTAGTAATGCATTATCAACTGCGTTACCTGTATTAATATCTGTACTTGGTATTCGTTTATAAAATAATGTAGCACCAATTTTTACCAACTGTACTACTTCTCCTATTAATGGAATTCCTTCATCAGGATTTGCTGGTGGATATTCTGGTATATTTTCTAAATCATGTGTCGAATCGGTTCTACTTGCAATCTTACAATGACCAATAACCATTTCTTTATCAGATACTACATCAACCAAGTCATCTGGTAAAGCAATAGTATTTGCTTCACTATCATCAAGGTGTACAAACACAACTACACCTGTACTTCTATCAAGTGAACTGTTAATCGTAGGTTTTTTGTTTGCGTTAAAAGAGTTATTTGATATTGCTACTCTACTACTCATCTATATCTACCTTTTGTTTTAATTCTTCAACTTCGTTAGTTAAGTCTTCAATTTTTTCTTTTTCATTTGTTATTTCAAATGCAGTATCTTCTAGTTGTTGAAGAAGTTGTTCTTTTTCTTGGTCACTAAGGAATCCTGTATCACCATCTACTTTTTCTTTTGATGCAACCATTCTTTGTGCAATTGCAGCCATCTTAAGTAATGATTCATCGTTTCTAACTGAAGTATCAACTAAATCTTTTATGATTGGCCCAATTACTGCCATATCACCAGAATGTCTAATTACTTTTTTCATTTCAGCAATTAGTTCTGAAATTCTTTGTTTCTTACTTTGCTGATTATCATAGATGTTTTTAAACAATCCACTTAAATTTTTGCCAGGAAATAATTCAAAATTTGTACTCATAATTATACCATATTAGTTGTATATAAATATAGTAAACGAAAAAACCTCACTTTTTAGGGTGAGGCTTAATCTTTAACGCGTTGTTAGAATTACTTCTAACCCTTACTTCTTAATAATGTGGTATAGTACAAAAGCCCCTACAAGTCCTAACAGACCTTCAGCACTTAAACTTCCTAATATGTCCATAATGTTACCAACTACTGATACTTCTGGCCAGAAAGGGATGTTTGCACCTGAGAAGAGTACTTCAAGTACAACTCCAAAGGCAATGAAACTGATACCAATTTTTGTTAATTCTTCGGCCCAAGAGCCTATTTTTTTCAAAAATTCCATA
>Ga0222717_10002032_pt1 | contig 15993 bp, 9 predicted proteins | sample C33_18DmetaG_FD_165053 | JGI IMG/M metagenome (GOLD analysis project Ga0222717, IMG submission 165053) | Estuarine water microbial communities from San Francisco Bay, California, United States - C33_18D | ecosystem: Environmental > Aquatic > Marine > Unclassified | place: USA: California...
ACAACATACGTATATATTGCTTCTGTAACGCAGGGTAACTATGTAACGCAGGTGTAACCCATCACATACCCTCTGTATACCCTCTAGTGAGATACCTGTCGCTAGGGTAGGCAGTGTACTGGGGGACTGAACACCCATTGTACTTCTCCATAATGTCTTGAGGGGTTTGAAAGAACCCTTGCGATTTCGTGGAAATGATATGTCGGTTATCTGCATTAACCTATATGAGGCGGTATCAAATTGCAATCAATTAGAATGCTATTGAGAACTCGAATCTTATAGAAGATCAGTCTTCCTCAGGGCCTTCAAGTTGTGGTCGGTCAAATCCGGGAAGACTGAATTGAGCACCACCGATCGCTTCTAACGTCCCAAGCATATTTGCCATAGAGTCAACTACCGTTTGTAGCCGTTCTTTTCTTGCCTTCCATTGCTTTTTCATATACTGCTCTTCCTTTCTAATTGATTCACCAAACTCAGAATAAGCGTTCATAATATTCGTCATAACGAATGAAAACTCTTCGCCGGATATGTAATTCACAACGCGTTCTTGGATAGACTCTTTGTGCTCTTCTCTCGTCTTTAGGGAATCTGTTCTAAGCACAGCGAACCTAAGGAGGTTTGAGACAACTTCAAGTTCATGGAATCTGCAAACAAAAACATCGTCTATCTTACCAAACGTCTCCATTCCCTCCGGCAAAACAGTTGATACAACAACTAGAATGTCAAAACCTGTACCATCAGTTCTAATTTTTTGGATCCATTCATCCTTCCAATTTTTTGCGAATTTACATTCGTACAGGATTTTTCCTGCTGTTGAGCCAAGGTTGGTTCGAACGAATTGTTCTATATCAGCACCGTAAGCTCCCTTTGAAATCTCTTTGAGTGTGTCCAGAGGATACAAATTTGAAAGGGTTTCTAATGCGGCTTTTTCCAAAGATTCTCCTTGTAATTCGCTATGAGAACGGGATGCAGCATCCTGTAATTCTTGAATTCTCTTAGCCTGTCTTTCGAGAGATAGTTCAAGTTCTTTGATAGTTATTTCTTTATCTCCAAGACCTTCTTTCAACCGTTCACTGATTCGTTCTTCCAATTCAGCATTTAATTTCTTTTTCTCCTCACGGCGGGCCTTTCTAACTTCATCTTCAATCAAATCTTCTTGTTCTTCTTTCAATTTTTCAAAATCTCTCTTAGCCTTCTTTAACTCTTTACTCTCTGATTTTAGCTGTTCAAGAGAATCTTGAAGATGTTTCAATTCATCATCCTTAGACTCGAGCCGGTCGTTTAATCTCTGTTTGTAAGTACTCTCCATCTCATCTCTAACTTGAGAGGTGATTGCTGAACGAACAGATTTCTCAATATTCGCTTTCATTTGCTCTGAGACATCAAATGATTCGCCACAATGAGGGCATTCTATTCCTTCAGACATATGAATAGCATATGCTGAGAGTATTTATACTCAACCTTTTGACTTTTTCAAACCCCTCAGTATACCCTCTGTACGTACACCTCACGCGTCCGTACCCTCTGCTTGGTCGGATGGGCAGAGTACCCCTTTTGATTAGGCACCAAAGGTTTGGTAAATCCTAATCAATACCATCGTACATGACCGACCCGATCCTCAGTCCCGATGGTAAATTTATGTGGGCGGAGAATAAATGGGTACCAGCACCACCATCATCAGAAGGAAATAACATTAGCATGCGAGATTCAGTAATAGGTGGAGATGTAGTAAGTAATACGATCATCAATAACGACCCAAATGCAGTTGCTACTGCGGTAATCACAGCGCTGCAACAATTGGGGTTGCTTGGAGAGAATACTCCTCAGCAAGCCCTACCTACTCCCGAAATTGAACTACCTCAATCCTTCCAAGTTGGAGACCATGTTGAGTATCACAGTTCAACAAATGCTCGATGGCTAAATCGATGTAAAGTAGTAGCGATCAACGAAGACGGAACTTACAGAGTTGAAGTGCCTAAGGACACTGCGATTGAAACTAAATTGGCCGTTGTAATTGGGACGTCACCAGGAACGATCCGCCCAGCCAGCATACCTTTCAAATCTGGAGATAGGGTATTTGTTAATTGGAAAAACCGTGGTCACTATTTCCCTGGGAAAATCGCCAGTGAAAACTCAGATTTCACGTTCAATATCCATTTTGACGATGGAGATGTAGAGGACAGTGTCGAATGGGGAAGGATTGAACCTCTAAATGAGGCATCAAAGGAAGTTCAAGCCTATATTGAAAACGATTCTCAAGAAGAAAGGAACCTTATTGAAGCATTCCAAGTTTTTGATTCAGATAATAGTGGAACAATTTCTGCGAGAGAATATTTCTCAATTCTCACTGAAATGGGCGATGACCCAATATCAACTGATGATGTAATGCGCGAATTTAGCGAAATGGGAATTGGATTAGATTCGGAAATTGACTATCGCTCTCTTGCTAAATTTATGCTGGGTTCCGAAGATTCAGAAACTGCGGAAGTCAAACCCGAAGTCGTCATTCGAGATGCTGAAATTTCCGATGGTATACTACGAGGATATGCATATGCTCATCCGAAGTTAGGAGAAGGTAAGATCAAGTCCACTGCCATCCAATCTGTTACATACGATTCTAGGGCCACAGCTAGAGTTGAAACTAGGAACACGATGTATGTAGTTGGGCCAACTGGGTGGACTGAAAAGCCTGATGACCATCCCTTCAACGATGCTGACAACAACTATTACACAATTCAAGGGGCGGGCACGGCTAAGTGTAACGGCACATACATTCCTGGTACAGCATTTGATGGCGTTCCAAGTTACATCAATGGAGACGTCTTGTTACTACGCTGGAAAATGGGTAATGGAGATCAGTGGTGGTACTTAGCAGATCGCAATAGCCTTGATTCAAAACGAGGAGATTATTATCGCGCCAAATCATCTCTGGATACCCCGCCTTTGAGCGGATGGCTTAGTGACGACCAAACAGAGGGGGTGGCCCCATACCCAACCTTCGCCAGTGCCCCAAACTAACCTTCATCAGATTCATTCTTTGCTGGCTAACAAGTCAAAGTTGAATGGAAAGGTAGTTGGTGGGACGCCATAATCGGAGATCTTTCAGGGGCGTCCTGTCTGATTCACTATGTTGGATTTGATTCAAGTTGGGATGAGTGGGTAGATCATTCAAGAATAAAATCAGAATGATGAAAAGTCCATTGGCGAGTATACATGGAGATTAGATATTGAATCAATGCTTGATTCATTTTGTTTTAGAGTGCGTAGAGGGTTTATGCTCGATTTTCCCAAACGCTATGGCCCAATCAAAGCCAATTCAAACAGCAATTGGTGATGTGTGATCCATTCGATTTCCTTCACGAAGAGCCGGTCATGTCCTCAGGACGGACCCATTGGTCAAATTCTTCGTTGGTCAAATATCCAAGTTCTAAGGCCGATTCGCGAAGAGTGGTCCCTTTTTCATGAGCGTTCTTAGCAATCTTAGCCGATTTGTCGTATCCAATATGGTTGTTGAGAGCCGTCACCAACATGAGCGAGTTCTCAAGATTGGACTGAATGTTGGCTCGAACGGGTTCAAGACCTTCAACACAACGGGTTCTAAAGGTGCGGCAAGCATCGGTTAGAAGGTCCACTGAATGCAAGAAGTTGTGAATCATCATAGGTTTGAAGACGTTCAACTCAAAGTTTCCTTGACTTCCCCCGATGGTTATGGCCGTGTGGTTCCCCATGACCTGACAGCAAACCATCGTCAATGCTTCAGATTGTGTAGGGTTGACTTTCCCAGGCATGATCGACGAACCAGGTTCATTTGCCGGTAGGGCCAATTCACCAAGGCCACAACGTGGCCCAGAACCAAGCCATCGGACATCGTTGGCGATTTTCATTAACGATACAGCGAGTGTATTCAATGCTCCAGAAGCTGCAACTATTGCATCGTGGGCAGCGAGCTGTGCGAATTTATTTTCTGCCGAACAAAAGGTCAACCCGGTGATGTTGGCGATTTCATCCGCAACCATTTGTGCGAAGAGCGGATGAGCGTTGAGGCCAGTTCCGACTGCGGTTCCTCCAAGAGCCAATTCAAAGAGGTCGTCCAGCGCAAAATCCAACCGACGCAAGTCAGCATCCAATTGAGCAACCCATCCAGATGCTTCTTGGCCGAGGGTGAGTGGTACAGCATCCATCAAGTGCGTTCTGCCGATCTTGACAATGTCCGTCCAAGCCTTGGCTTTGGCGTCCAACGCATCACGGAGGGCGCGAACACTCGGTAACAAACGATGCGTGAAAGCCTCAGCACCAGCAATATGCATGGCAGTAGGAAAGGTATCGTTCGATGATTGACCGCGGTTGACATGGTCGTTTGGATGTACAGGATGCTTTGAGCCCATTTCGCCTCCAGCGATTTCGATGGCCCGGTTTGCGATGACCTCATTGGTATTCATGTTGGATTGTGTGCCGCTTCCAGTTTGCCACACTCGGAGCGGAAAGTGGTCGTTGAGGTGTCCGTCAATGACTTCCTGAGCAGCCGCTATGACGAGGTCGCCCACTTTGGGGTCGAGTTGTTCAAGTGCAACATTTGTTTTGGCTGCAGCCTGCTTGAGAATACCAAACGCACGAACAACACCGACAGGCATGGTGTCTCCCCCAATATCAAAGTTCAGCAACGAACGAGCCGTCTGGCATCCGTAGTAGCGGTCAACAGGCACTTCGAGTTCGCCCATCGTGTCCTTCTCAATTCGCATCTCGCCCATACCATAATGCTGGAACGGCCATCCTATGAAGATAAGTGCCGCTTTAAATCGTTTTCAAGAGCCTGAGCGTTGCACTTTCTTCTTGAGACAGGTCCTGTATCTTCCGCTCAGAATCAACACTTCCCCATTCATCTCCGAGGGTTCCTTCCATCCACGCATCCATGAACCACGGATGAATGTAGGACGATCGGCATACAGCACGAGTGTTGCCCAAATCACTCGCAACCGTGTCGATAACAGCGAGCATCACCTTGGTACGCTGTGCTTCCGATTGAGGAGCATTCCATTCACCCTGACTCCAAATGTTGCCTATTGATTCGACATCTGGAAGGGCTTTCAACCATTTTTTCATGGCTTGTGGTGTTTGCGTTTTTGACAGGAAGGCAAGACGCGCAGCACAACGCGAAGTTGCAGCCCAGGTGCGGAAATTTTTCGCAGTGAATCCTTCTCCACTGCTGGCGCGAATGTATTGGTTGATGTGCTCGGCTTTGAGGTCAACTTCGTTACCCGCTGCAGAAATGTACATGAATAAATCAGCGTCCTTTGCTCCGAGGCGATTGGTTCGTAAAATGAGGTCAACCAAACGGTCATCTTCCACTTTAATTTCCCACTCTTTGTTGGACTTCCCGGTGAATGTGAAGACAACATCGTGCTTTCCCTCCGCTTCTTCTCCCCGAATGTGCTTGACGTGCATGGATTTGAGGGTCGTGAGCCCATAGGATTCGTTCATGCGAGCGTATTCATCACTGCCAACTCGAATGTTGTAGAGGTCAATGAGTTTGACCACGAGCGCTGAAACGGTTTCAAGGGACATCGTCTCTTCTGCTAAATCCCGATTAACCTGTCTTCGAAGTCGGGGCAATTGCGATGCAAAATAGACAACATCATCGTATTTCATTTCCGCTGTAATTTCGACCCAATCTCGATGGTAGCGGTATTGAAGACGATTTTTTGCATCTTTTCCAGTGGCTTGAATGTGGCCTCTTGGATTTGGGCAAATCCAAACATCAACCCATCCTGGTGGAAGAGCCATGGAATTCCACCGGACTACGATGTCTTCTTCCGTGATCGGCTCTCCGTCTGATGAGAAATACTTCCAGTCGTATTCACCTTCAACATCGGATCCGTTCTCACGAGTAACACCGCGCAAAGAAGGGTCGCTTCTTATCAGTGTAGCACGCAGGAGAGCTTCATTTGCGTCAACAGCCATGCTCTTGCGTTTTGTTATGGCTCAAGAACCTACGGGCAGTATTCTATGCGTGCCGTAGGTTCACTCTTGCTCACTAGATTACGAGTCATCAATGACGGAGCAGCGGATGATTTGTTGCGGTGTTTTAGGCCGGTCTCCGGGAAGCTTTGCACATCCTTCAATGGCCTTGACAACATCCATGCCTTCAGACACTTCGCCAAAGACAGCGTGGTTTCCATTCAACCATGGTGTCGCTACGGTGGTGAGGAAAAATTGGGAGCCGCCTGTGTTACGTCCTGCGTTGGCCATGGAGAGAACTCCTGGTTTGTCATGCTTGAGAGCGAGAGCGGATGGCTCACAGGGGATTTGCCAGCCAGGTCCGCCGGTTCCGGCGCGACGATGCATGGGGTCCTTGGAAAGAGGGCAGCCACCTTGAATCATGAAGTCTTCAATGACACGGTGGAAGTGGAGACCATCGTAATGCCCCATGTTGACGAGCTTCACGAAGTTGGCCACGGTATCGGGGGCGCTGCCGTGAAAGAGGTCAATCGTTATGTTTCCAGCACTGGTTTCCATGAGAACTTGCATGGACGGACCACAAGGCGGGGATTGAAGAGGCTTTGGTTGGTTCAGCCATGAACCACATCTTCATAATGCCCGAGTTGGACGAAGCGATATGTCCGATGCACTCGATACTAAAATCACCACAATGGAAGGAACACACACCACTTTGAGGGAACTTGGTGGAACCCGCTGGCTCGTTGTCAATGTTGCGAGCGCATGCGGTGCAACCCCACAATACAAAGGGCTTCAAGAGATCCATGCAGGGAATGAAAACATTACCGTAGTTGGTTTTCCTTGCAATCAATTCGGAGCACAAGAACCCGGGACTCACGCCGAAATTTGCGAATTTACGGCTGAAAAATATGATGTAGATTTTCCTCTGATGGCTAAAGTTGATGTCAAAGGAGATGGAAAAACAGGCCTCTATTCCATTCTGAGTGAAGTCGCCGATGCCGATGGATATTCGGGCGACATCCGCTGGAATTTTGAGAAGTTTCTCATTGAGGCTGACGGGACCATCCAACGTTTTTCAACTCGCGTAACGCCGGAAAGCATCCCACTGTGAAACAGTAAGAACCATGCCCTTGTTGCTGAAGCACTAACCATGAGCCAAGCATGGGTGGTTGATTCGAACTGTTTTATCCATCTGGGGCAGAAAGGAAAAGACAAGGTCGTTGAGGACCTCAAAGTCGCATTAAACGGAGCAAAATTGCTCATTACTCCGGGTGTAAAAGACGAGGTCGCCACGGTCAGCATGCGCAAAATATCTGGGCGCCCAAATCTCTTGGTATTGTTTGATCCCCTCTTGCACTCCACTCCTGTGGACGAAGAAGATGTCCGTAAACTCGCCAACAAAATTGGGGAGCGAGCAGCCCCTCAAGATGTCGATTTATCCCTGATGGTTCTCGCAGACCAATTGGGTAGTGACGGGGCAGAAGTGATTCTCGTTTCGGACGATTTCAAAATGACGACGACTGCCGAAACCGCAGGTCTTGCCTTTACCACATGCCCTCCTTCAACCTTCATTGAACGGCTCATTGATGGTGGTGTAGAAGAAGGCCGAGACGAACGATTACGTAGTTTATCAAGGCAAGTACGAGCCTCTGAAATGAAGTATGCCATCAGCCGCCGAGATCAATACGACGTGCAGAAAAAACTGACTTGGATGGTTGACTCCCTTCTTGCTTCTGCTCACGCTATGGGCGATGAACATGAGTCGGACGAGGCTGGGATAGATGAAAGCCGCCTGATTGCTGACTTGACCCGCACCATTCGCGGCTACAGCATCAAACCAAAACGACTTGAGGCGCTTGGCGCACTTCCCACCATATGTCACCCCGTCCAACAATTGGACCAACACCTCTCGTCTCTGCGTACATCCGCTGAAGATGACATACCAGCAACCATTAGAGCAACCAAGGCCCTTTTGACCGACGTTATGGAACAGGTCGGTTTGGGCCTTGCTCCACTCGACGAGGCCAAAGCAGAAATCGCCCATCGAGCGATGGCTGGAAGTTTTCTTCGTACAGAATCAGCCCTCGGTGTCTTAGAAGGAATGGAAGGGGAAATGGAACAGGCTCGCAACCACCTTGTTCGTGCGCTTCATCTTGCAACGCTGGTCGACGATGTTGGTTCAGAGCGCAAAGCGATGCGAAGACTGGGAGTATTGGCGCTCTACGCCGGCAACCTGCAACGTTCGTTTGACCTGCTTGCTGCGGCGACCAACCAACCCACCTCAAATCCCGTAGACACCATCCCTTCGCTTGTTCTTTCAGCCATTGTCGCTATGCTTCTTGAACAAGAATCAGAGGCCCAAGAACGTGTTCAACAAGCCGCGGACCTTCTCTCAACTTCGCCGGTTGAAGGCGCAGCCTCATTGGACAGGTTGGGCAGTATCTTACTCGCCATTGACCGCCCAGAACTGGCCGTTGAATTGTTTGATGAAGCCATGGAACTCGCCCTCATTGGAAACGATGAGACACATCTTGAAGCCATTGCTCAACGACTGCTTCAGGCAGAAAAAGCACTGTTGGAAAACGACCATGCAGACGCTTCTTCACTGCGGGCCTTACTTGACGGACTGACTCCGGTTGACCAAGGTGAAGGCAAGACCAAAGCGATGAATCAAGCCTCAACAAACGACGCTTAATTCGCCTTTCACTCAACAGGCGCAGGTGCTGCGGCATTCACGGCAGGCGAAACACCCGCTTCATAGCGCTTGAAGTTGTCATTGAACATTTCAGCGAGTTTGTTTGCAGTAGCGTCGTAAGCTTCACCGTCGGTCCATGTGGTTCTCGGCTGGAGTACTTCGGAAGGTACGCCAGGGCAGCTGGTTGGGACTTCAAATCCAAACCGTCCGTCGGTGATGTAATCAACAGCGTCGAGGTCTCCATCAAGGGCAGCATTGAGCATGGCTCGGGTGTACTTGATCTTCATTCGGTTCCCTTCACCGTAAGCGCCACCCGACCAACCGGTATTGATGAGCCAAGCAGTGGAGCCGTGTTCGGCCATTTTGTCGGATAGGAGGTCAGCGTAAACACCGGGGTGCATGGGCATGAAAGGCTCTCCAAAGCAAGCGGAGAAGGTTGCTTGTGGCTCCTTAACTCCGATTTCTGTTCCAGCAACTTTAGCGGTGTAGCCCGAGATGAAATGGTATGCCGCTTGTGAAGGGGTTAGTCGTGAGATTGGAGGCAGGACTCCGAACGCATCACAGGTGAGGAAAATCACGTTTTGAGGATGGCCGCCCTTTGAGTCACCGGTTCGATTTTCGATGAACTCAATCGGGTAGGACCCACGCGTATTTTGCGTCTTTGAAGTATCATGGAAGTCCGGTACGCCTTCTGAGTCCAAGACCACGTTTTCCAAAACCGTTCCAAATCGGCGAGTCGTTCCAAAGATAGCAGGCTCATCTTCTTCGGAAAGGTCAATGAGTTTTGCATAGCATCCTCCTTCGAAGTTAAACACACCGTTTGAACCCCAGCCGTGCTCGTCATCACCGATGAGGGCTCGCTTAGGGTCGGCAGAAAGGGTTGTTTTTCCAGTTCCGGAGAGGCCAAAGAAAATTGCTGTGTTCTCACCGGTTGTGTTTGCAGAGCAGTGCATTGGAAGAATGCCTTTCTTGGGAAGAATGAGGTTCATGACCGAGAAGATGGACTTCTTGATCTCTCCAGCATAGCGAGTCCCGCCAATAATCACTTCTTTGGCAGCGTAATTCACGATGACGAAACACTGTGAATTTAGTCCGTCAACCTCTGCGTCAGCCTCGAAATGTGGTGCATGAAGGACGGTAAATTCAGGCGTGTGGTTAGCCATTTGCTCTTCATCCGGTCGAATGAACATGTTGCGCGCAAAGGTGTTGTGCCATGCATTATGATTGATGACACGAATCGGGAGAGCCTCGGAGAAGTCAGCTCCACAATACAAGTCCTGAACAAAAAGAGCGTCTTGGGCAGAAAGGTAGTCGACGACCTTCGCTCGCATTCGCTCGAACGTTCCAAGGTCGGTTGAGACGTTCACATCGCCCCAATTGATGTCGTCAGAAACGGTTGCTTCATCGACGATGAATTTGTCATTCGGTGACCGCCCTGTGCGCTCTCCTGTTTCAGTGACTAAAGCGCCGTGTGCGCTCAGTTTACCTTCACCACGAGATACTGCGAGGTTGATTAAATCGCCAGCAGCGAGGTTCCAATAGACCTCTCCTGATGGTGTAATGCCGTATTTTCCGAGGTCCCCTGAAGGGGTGCCGTGGACGCCGCCCATGCCGAGCGTTTCTGCCGCCCCTCTTTGTCCCTTTTGGCTGTTCATTCCTCATCTTCTAGCATTTTTTCTTATCTTCCACCGCTCCAGTTTCAGAAAAACCAAGTCGCCATAACGGCGATGTACGACGATTTGCCCATTTTCCTGACAAACAACGGGCATATTCAAGGCGACGAGGCATCACCAAGTCTCATGGACGACCGAAGCGGATCCCAAACGGGTCCTGCGGGGGAAGATGAAGTCTTGCGTAAGAAGGAGTTCGGGCGCGCACGCGGTTTGAACCTTGGAGCGTTCATGGTGGCTTCTGATGAGTCAGAAACCATTGAAGAAATTCATGATGGAGCCGAGGTTGCCGAACAGGAAATTGATGCTGCGGTCGGAACACTGAATGAAATGTTCACAGCGGAATCCGAACCAACTGTTGATGATGAAACGACCGATTCCGTCACTCAAATCGCCGTGCACGGCGAACAACAAATCAGTCGAGCCATGATGGTGATGATGGTCCTCATCTGGACCGCAATCGGGGCTTTGGTGGGGACCGTATTCCCTCCGATTCTCAGCGCTCTGGGCCTTCTTTCAATGGCGCTTTTCGGTTTTGCTTTAGGTGAACGCTGGATTCCTCGGCCATCGATGCACCTTCTCGGAATCACTTGGGTCATCATCTCAATGAAGTTGCTTTACGGATTAGCCCTTGATGCTTGGAGCTGGGGTTGGTTTGACTCCAGTCCAATCGGAAGCAGTGAAACGCTCGGCATTGCCATGTTGGGCCTGGTGGGCCTCAACGTCGCTGTTGCCTTCCGTCACGATGAAGATGCCATCGCCGCCCAATCGGCTTTGGTCCTTTTTGCGGTAGGGAGTTCTGCAGGAGCCGTCTTCGGTGGTGCTGGAGTTGCCGTCTTCATTCTGCTCGCCATGGCGTTGATGCACGTCCTTGCTTTGTTGCGTTCATCAGGAAATTTGGCGAGCCTCGGCATTTCCATCTCGTACCTCTGGGTAGGGGTCCACGCACTGTCAAACGATTGGACCATCCTTTCCTTGACCTTGATTCAAATTGAGAACGACCTCACCCTTTTCCTTCTTTTAGCAGTGGTTAGCGCAGCGAATGCGGCGATGGCTGCAGTTTTCGTTCACCATGAAAATTGGCTCAGTTCTGCTGCTAACGCCCTCGGATTGGGCAAACCTGGCCTCTGGGCGGTTTCGGTATCAATCGGTATGATCGGTGCCCTCATGGCCATTGCTGCTCATCGTTCGGAAACTGGATATGCCCTTGCCCAATTGATGCTTCTTGCTACAGCCTTCAGCGCATCTTATCTTGTGGTTCGTGGCGTTCCTTGGACGACACTAATGCCCTATGTTCTTGCTCCAACACCGTTCTTATTGGCGGGATTGGCGTTGATGGTTACGGGCACCGTATCCATTGATTGGCCGTTTGGTCTTGAGGCATACTCCATCTTCGCCTCGCTGTTGGCCGGATTAACCGTCATTGTTCTCTTGCAGCATCAGACCAGTGTATCTGACCATGTGCTTTGGGTTGGAGGAATTGCCGTCGTGATTTTGCTCACCTTGCTGATCCCTGCTGAAGACGGTGGAAAGAATTCGAGAATCCTTCTCGCTACACAAGGAATTGTCTGGTTGGGACTTGCCGGTCTTGCGTTGCTCCGGCGCTCACCAAGCATTGCAGGAGTTGCCGTTTTGACACCGTATCTCTGGTTGCTGGTTTTTGCTACAGACTTTGAATCACGACTCGTGAGTTCGGACGTGCTTCCAATCGTTCTTGCAGAACAGGACATAGCGGTCTGGATGGCTCTGTTGGTGATTCAACAAGTCGGTGTGAACGTGTCATTGGGCACATCAAACCTCAATCTTGCTGGTCGACTTGGTGGGTTTTCTGAAATCAGCGCACGCCTAAGGGATTCGAAAGCACTGAACCTTTGGAACCTTAGCTTTGTTTTGGCCGTGTTGACCTTCGTCTCGATGGCCCGTCCGGACAGCCTCACCGCGTTGGGCCTCTTTGGCGGTATGTCGCTGCTGATTCTTTCCCATGCCTTCCTTGTGTTACAAGACGTTCACAGAGGAAAACCACGAACGCTGTTTACCGTATGGTGTGTAGCCGTCATCGCCCTCTCTTGGAGATTCGGTCAAGAAGCCATTTGGGCTCTGATCCTCGTTCTTGCAAGCGGCCTCCTCCTTATCGCAGCGGAGCGACGCCAAAAAGAAGGGAGGACAAAGGAAGAGTTGGAGCAATTGGAAGCACTCCCAGGACGATTGCTCACCCTCCACCTCGGTATCATCACCAGCTTGTTTCTCATCATAGGTCTTGAGCCTCAACGGCAAGTCGTTCTCACCGGTCAAGACGGATGGCTGAATGATGTCGAAAACCTTCGCATGTTAACGGTCCTCGGAGGAATCTCCTTGGTCATCTACATGAATCGTATATTGAAAATTGAATCGTTACTCACCCCGACCGTAGGCGCACTTGGGTTGTTGGTCAGCATGGCGTTAGCCGGTCAAGGGATGGACCAACCAGAAATCCAACTTACAGCCTTGGTACTTTTCGTCCTTACCGGCGCTTATTTGGCCCTTCAAGGAGAAGTGAGGTCCGGATTGAAAGCACTTGCAGCCCAAGAACAACGTCGGGAAGAATTTGACGAAAAACGAGAACGTCTTCGCCACTTGGTAGCCGATGATACGACTGCAGACAAGACAACCTCGGTTCAACTCAAGCACTTGGATGCGGAAATGTTGCGTCTCGCTGAGGCACAACGAAAGCGGTCCAAACGAACCGATACGGGCTCCGTAGACGACCTTATCATAGGGGATATTCATTATCGCCCGGTAATGATTCTCATGTTCCTTGGAGTGGCTTTCTTAGGCGCTGCATGGGTTTCTTTTGCTACAGACGGCGGGCTGCAAGCCCTCATGTTCAGCGCAGTCCTTTCCGTTCTTATGGTCGGTCTTTCTCGATTGCGTGCGAATTCCATCGGGCTGCGACTTCCTGATATTGCTGGAGTGGAATCCCCCATCGCGTTCTGTATGGCCGGGTTGGTTGTTGTTCACCTTGCTGGACGCATGACAACCGGTGTTCTTGATGGAGATGATGCACTCCATCTCATTGTTCTCATGGGGGCAATCGGACTTCTTGGTGGAATGGGATTGATTGGACGCAACGACCTCGGCCTTCGTCTGCCCAGTGCCCTTGAAGCCGTTGTCGCTCTTTTTGCTGTTGACAGGGTCCTCGCACTGGTTGTTGGAGGGCAGGTTCCAGTTCCGTTTGCCTTCAATCCGCTGGAGGGAGATATCATGCAGTGGATTCTACCACTGATTGGCGTTGAAATCGTCCTTCTTGCTCTTGTTTTGTTGTTTGACTGGGTTGAAGGCGAGCGCCTTCGGAGGGGCCTTGATGACCATCGGGGTGCTTTAGGACGAAGTGCATGGCTCGTTTGTTGCGTTCTCCTTTCGTTCGGTCCTGCAGGTCTCGTCGTAATCCTGTTCGCAGCCCGACGAAGTATAGCATGGGCGCAGCCTGCTGTGATGTTGGCGGTAATTGCTGCCCTTCCGTTTGCGTTACAATCGTTCAATCCATGGGCCCTTACGCCAGCCGGAATGACGCTCGAACCTACCCTTTCAGCGTCTCTAGTCGGAATCGGATGCATGGTTTGGACGATCTACATCGTCGCTCAAGAGCATGGCTCATGGCTCTCAAGTGCATTGTGGGGGGTTCACATCATGCTCTATCCCGCAGCCTTGTTAGGACAATCGCTTCCTCTGATGGTGTTTGCAGGACTTGCAGCCTCGGCAACTGCATGGATTTCCGGCATATTCACCCTCCGCAAATCGTGGCGCGTGATCGGCGCTGTTGACTTGGGTATCGCTTGGCTGTTTGCTGCGGTTTCGTTTGTTGCTGGTGCTCAAGTTGAGTACCTTCTTGCAATGCTTGCAGCCTCAGCGGTTCTTCTCTTTGCAGTAACAGCACTGACTCAAGGCCGTCAAGAAGCACTTGCTGAGGATTGAAGCCTATTGCAGGGCCTCGGTCAACACGCGCTCGATGTCCTCAAGCAAGGTAAGGAAAGTCTCTGAGTTTAACTCAGGAGAAAGACGCAAGGAAAGACTGGTCTTTGCTTGAGTTCCGCTGTTGCGAATACCAAACGAGAGCGTACCTTCTAACCCTTCACCGTGAACGAGGAGGAGGTTTTCTTCCCCCTCAAGGGTTCGAGTTCCGGCTTCAATACCACTGTCCCTGAGCACCGTTAAGATTTTTTCAGAAACAGTCTTCTGCAGTTCATTTCCTCGCTGCCAGCGTTCCCGATGGCTCTCTTTAACCGAGACTCTTCGCTTCCACCCGCGATTGAAAGAATCAGAATTGGAACCATCTTGAGCCAATAAAAAGGCACAGAGCGAAGCCGCTCCATCGCCAACAAGACTCCAATCTCCGCCACGGCCAGGGTGTGATGCTGGCATGACAAGATGACCCGAATCTTCAACTCCAAGCCGAAGAGGCATCGAATCGCTGACAATCAACCCGTCAGGGTGTCGTAGTCCAACCGAGAGCCAACGGTCTCCAACAGCTGTTTCGAGGCAGAGTGTATCTGGGTGGAACTGTGAAACGAACCCTGTTAATGCAACGTCAGATTCAATGCTTGCAGCAAAACGCCACGGCCCATGTTGCTGTCCTGCTTCGACCAGCATTGCAGCCATTGCGTCCCCGTCAACCACTTTGTAACCCACTTCGGTTGATTCGATCAACAGACACCGGTCTCCGTCACCGTCTAGAGCGGCTCCAACCAACGTCCCAAGAGGTGCGGGTTTCAGATGAGAAAGAAGTGCATGAGGGGAAGATGCAGCTTCCTCAACGGTCCATGTTTGTGTTGGGGAGAAATCACCTGCGCCACAGTTTGAATTGAGGGCGAGCGCGCTCTCACTCACTTCGCGTGTTTCTATGCCTCGCTTTGTGAGGAAGTCTGAGAGCCATGATGCCCCTGAACCGTGGGCGCAATCAAGGAGGAATGGAGTCGCAATTCTTCCGTTTTGAACTGAAGTTTGACATCCTCCAAATACGCTTTCAAAGTCACCCCATCGCCCTTCAAGCCACGCTTGATGGAAGGTTTGAGCCCAATCTTCATTCATCCGAAGCGCGGGCTCGCTCAGTCGCTTTTGTTCATCCAAATTGACTTCGCGCTCCTCACTTGCGAGAGCCGACAAGGTTCGGCTGATTTCCTGTTCTTGTTCGGGCGTTGTTTTGAAACCATGAGCGTCAAAGACCTTGATTCCAGAATCCGAAACGGGATTGTGGCTTGCAGTAATCATGCATCCCATTCTCGCATTGTTGTGCAACACTGCAGCGTGAAGCGTTGGTGTAGCACACAATCCAATGTGAATCACTTCGCTTCCACTGAGTTGTAGTCCAAGAGTTAGGGCTTCAACGATGGCTTCGTTATGCGGCCTGTCATCCCATCCAACAACCACCGTATGGCCTTGTCCAGGGAACAGAGATTGCACGTGGCTCAACGCCTCTCCCAACACCCGCATCAACGAGAGGTGAAGCGTTCTGTTCTCAGTAAGAGCGAGAATAGCATTTTCTTCATCCACGTGCTCAATCGAGGTCTCCCCTCGGATTCCATCGGTTCCGAAATACGAGAACGTCATACGATCCACCTCAGCGATGTTCAACGTCTGGGCCGTGGATTCCGGTGACGGTTGCGTTAGGCCATACCACATTGTTACAGCCCAAGACAA
>Ga0222717_10002034_pt1 | contig 15982 bp, 13 predicted proteins | sample C33_18DmetaG_FD_165053 | JGI IMG/M metagenome (GOLD analysis project Ga0222717, IMG submission 165053) | Estuarine water microbial communities from San Francisco Bay, California, United States - C33_18D | ecosystem: Environmental > Aquatic > Marine > Unclassified | place: USA: California...
TTTTCTTCTTGCTGAATTTCTTTTTCTTTTGTATTTAAATTTTTTATACCATTATCTAATTTTTTTTTTAAAAAATTTTGGGCTTTCTTACCTGCTTCACTTTCATTTAAAATTAATTTAAAATTCAAAAAATAAGGTGTTTCAGCATGAGTATAGGCCTGACTAGAAAGAAAAATTGTTACGATTATAAATAATTTCTTTAAATTCATTTAAAATGTAGTTCCTAGATTAAAGCTAAAACTTTCAGTTTTATCAGTATCTGCTTTAGTTAAATTTTGAGACATAACAAAGGTTATTGGGCCTATAGGTGAGCTCCAACTTGCAGCTACACCTGTGGATGATCTAATCTTATTACTATCATCAATGGCGCTGCTATAGTCAACACCCCATATATTAGCAACATCTAAAAATAAACCAATATCAGTATTAGTATTATCAGGTAGTAAATTGGGTAAATTCGTTTCAAAGTTTAATGCAGCAACATAATTTCCCCCGATATGATCTGTTCCATCTATGGGTCCAACTTTATTTTTTTCAAATCCTCTTAATCTTTTATTGCTTATTCCTTTTCTTTTACTCAATCTTACATCATCAGCTCCAAAGCCGTTAATTGAGCTTAAATAAATTTTTGCAGCTCCTACTAAATTTTCGTTAAAAGCTTTATATCCACTAGAACTAAAAGTATTCGATATAAATGACTTGTCCGCATAGATCGGTAGTTCTTGACTAAATGAGGTAATAGAACCGGCTGTTGGCATAAAAACTCTGTCTCTATTATCGAAACTAAAAGTATAATTTGCGGCAAATTCACCAAATGTACCAGCTTGGCTTTGTAAGGATGTAGATGCAGAACTTTCAGTTCGTAAATCGTCATAACTTGCGCTCAACCCTAGTCTTACTCTAACATCTTTATATTGTTCAAATGAAGTTCCTATTCCGCTTGAGATAACGGAGTTCTCATAACCTAAATCTGGCTTATCATTTTTCTCACTTTTTACAAAATAATTTAGTGAATTACCTAAGAAATTATAATTTGGATTAGAGTAACTTAATTTTCCAGCTAAAGATTCTTCGTCTATATCAGCTTCAAAACCTATAATTTTACCTTCACCAAGCCAATTATTTTCTTTAACACTAAAAACTAAAGTTCCACCAGAACTACCTACTCCGGCTCCAGCACTTATCTCGCCAGTTGCACCCTCCTCAATATCAATATCAATAACTTTTAAATTTTTTTTACTACCATCTTTTACTCTATAAGAAACATTTTTAAAAATTCCTCTAGCTTTAATTTTTGCAATAGATTTTTCTAAGTTAAGATTTACATATGGATCACCCTCATCAACAATCAATTCACCTCTTATCACATCTTCATTTGTGACCGTATTTCCAGTAATATTAATTCTTTCGATTAAATCTTTTTCACCCTCGTAAATATTAAAAACAATATTGATAGACTCGGTTTCAATGATTTCTTCAACCGTATGTTCAACAAATTGTAAATTATTTTGATCGATTAATTGATCTAATTCATCCAATATTAACTTTATTTTAAATGGTGAATAATAATCACCTACATATTTTTTAAAAACATCGTTCAAAGGAAAAAATAGCTCTTTATCGATTACATTATCTACATTTGTTGAAATTTTTTTAATAATATATCTTGTTCCAGCATTAATCGAATAAACTAAATCTACATTACCTTTTTGATTTATTTTTGCTGTATTTGAATTTATTTTTACATCATAATAACCGTTAGATTTATAATAATTCAAAAGCAGTCTTCTATCTAAATCTATTAAATTTTCACTAAAGTTTGTATTTTTGGATATTATTTTCCAAAATTTGTCTTCTTGGCTCGCTATAATTTGTCTTAATCTATAAGAGCTAAACATTTTATCACCAATAAAACTAATTGTGGAAATTTTTGTTTGTTCTCCACGGTCTATCTCAATTACTAAATCTAAATTATCGTCATCAATTTTACGTACTTTAGTTTCTATGTTAGCAAAGTTATAGCCTTGGGATGAATATAATTTTTTGATTAATTCAACATCATCAGATAAAAAAGATTTGATAAACGCTTGTTTTTCTTTAGTTTTAATTCTCTTTTTTATTTCTTTGGAAAAACTTTTTCTTGCTTCCCCAGTTAATATTAGTTGATTAATTACAGGATATTCTTTTACAACAATTTTAAGAACATTATTTTCTAATTCTATTTGAACATTTTCGAAAAAATTTGTCTCATAAAGATTGTTCAAAATTTTATTGGTATCTTTTTCTGCTAAGTTTTTATTTACTTCAATTTCACCATAAATTTTGATTGTTTCATCAGATACTCTCTTATTTCCGTTTATGATAAGTTCTTTTACTATTTCAGCTTGAGAAGCGGAGAAAAATAAAAATAAAAGTAAAGATAGTATTGTTTTAAAGATCATTTTAATTAATTTTTTTTAATATAGCTTTTCTTGTCCAATTATCGATTTTATCAATATCATTAATATTTTTAGGTCTTCTTATAGCATATTTCTTATAATTTCTATCATTTAGAATATCCATAATAGTTTTTGAAATACTTAAAAAAGGTATCTTTTTTCTTAAAAATTGATCAACTAATATTTCATTAGCCGCATTAATAATAATTGATGTGGAAGGGTACTCATTTACCCGTTTTTTAATATTAATAATAGGAAAAGTTTTTTTATTTACATTTTTAAAAGATAAATTTTCTAAAATAGAATTATTTTTTTGTTTATTAATATTGTAAAAATCTTTGATGTCAAGATCACCATCAAATATAGCATTTGCAAGTGGTATAATCATAGTGGTTTGATGATAAATTAATTTTACTAAACCATTCTTTAATTCCACAATAGCATGCACTAATGAATTAGGGTGAATCAAAATATCTAATTTTTCGTTAGGAATATCGAATAATTTTTGGGCTTCAATTAACTCAAGAATTTTATTCATAAGCGTTGAAGAGTCTATAGATATTTTTTTTCCCATTTTCCATTTAGGATGTTTTAATGCATCTTTAGGTTTTATTTTTTTAAACTCATGAGATTTAAACTTTAAGAATGGTCCGCCAGAAGCAGTAATATATACTTTATTTATTTCATTTAATTTATGACTTTCAAGTAATTTTAGTATTGAAAAATGTTCTGAGTCCACTGGTATAATTTTAGTTTTATTTTTTTGTGCATTGGTTTTTATTAAGTTCCAACCACATATTATGGACTCTTTATTTGCTATTAAAACTTTTTTGCTAGATTTAATCATTTGAATAGTTGGCTTTAATCCAATTATTCCTGGTATAGCGGTTATAGTTAAATCATTTTTTTTTTTAAGACTTACTAATTCAAAATTATTCAAAATTTTAATTTTTGTTTTTTTAAATTTTTTTTTTATTTTTTCAAAAATAAACTGATCTGTTACTACAAAAAAATTTGGTTTGTATTTTAAAATTTGCATACATATCAGTTTGTAGTTCTTGTTTGCAGACAACAAATTTATATCAAAATATTTTCTCTTTTTATCAATTATTTTAAATGAATTTAAACCAATAGAGCCTGTTGAACCAAGAATTGAAATTATTTTTTTCATGAGAGGTAAAAAGCAATTAAAATAAAACCAAACGGTAGACCTAAAAGTATTCCATCCAATCTATCTAAAATTCCACCATGACCAGGTAATATATTTCCAGTGTCTTTTATTTTAGCTTTTCTTTTGAGGTACGAAAAAAATAAATCTCCTACCTGGCAGGCAATTGAAGTTCCAACTGCAATGAATATAGTTAATAAACTAAAATTATTCGTAAAATAAAAAACTATAATTAATAAAGTTAGACAAGTTAAAATAATTGATCCTAAAGAACCAGCTACTGTTTTACCTGGGCTAATCTTTGTTAATTTAGGACCTTTAAATAATTTACCAAATACATATCCGCCAATATCAGAGGCTATACATCCTATTAAAAGAGAAATAAGTATTATTTTTAAATGCAATAAACTTGCAAAGAAAAAAAACATTAAACAAAAACTAAATATATAAATTATAAAAAAAAAATTAAATATAATAAGAAAAAATTTATTCTTAAATATTTTTTTTGCTATATTAAAAAATTCTAAAAGAGATAAAACTCCAACTATAATCAAAGTATAAATTAAAAGAAAATTAAAATTAATTACTAGAAAAAAAAGAGCAAGTAAGACTACCGATGTAACAATTCTTTTTTTTAAACCTTCTGAAATCATATTGCACCGTAGTTTCTTTTCCCTTTTTTATATTTTTTAATAATTCTTTTTAAATCTTTTGAATTAAAATCTGGCCACAATTTATTTAAAAAAAATAATTCTGCGTAAGCTAATTGCCAAAGCATAAAATTACTTAATCTTTGATGACCTCCTGTTCTAATCAAAATATCTGGATCTGGCATATTTTTAGTATAAAGATTTTTTTCAAAATTTTTAATGTTTAATTTTTTTTTTATTCTATTTGCAGCATTTATGATTTCATTTTTTGAACCATAATTTATCGCCAAATTTACAGTAATTTTCTTATTATTTTTTGTTAATACACTAGTTTTTTTTAATATTTTTTTTAAGTCTTTAGAAAGCTTATCCATCTCACCTAAAATATTTATTTTAATACCTTCTTTAACAATTTTGTTAATTTCATTTACAAAGTATTTTTGAATAAGTTTAAATAAAAAATTTATTTCGGTTTTAGGTCTTTTCCAATTTTCTGATGAAAAAACATAAAAAGTAATAAAAGGTATTTTTAATTCGATAGAACATGAAACAATTTTTTTAACCGTTTCTACACCTTTTAAATGTCCGTAATTTCTACCTTTACTTTTTTTCTTTCCCCACCTGCCATTGCCATCCATGATAAAGGCGACATGGTTTAGTTTGTTCATATCTGACTGATCTCTTTTTCTTTTTCAGTTAGAATTTTTTCAATATTTTCAATATTTGAGTCAGTGATTTTTTGTATATTTTTTTCGAACTCTTTATTTATATCCTCAGAAATAACTTTATCTTTTAATTTTTTTTTTAATTCCTCGTTTGCTTCTCGTCTAATATTTCTAATAGCTATTTTTCCTTTTTCGCCCATTCCTTTTAAAACTTTTATTAAATCTTTTCGTCTTTCTTCTGTTAAATCAGGAATTCTCAATCTTATTATTTGACCATCAATTTGAGGATTAATGCCAAGTTCTGATTTTTGGATAGCATTTTCAATTAAGGGTGTATTTGCCTTATCCCACACTTGTACTGATATTAACCTCGCTTCTGGAACGCTAACTGTAGCTAATTGCTCAATTGGCATCAGCTGTCCATAAACATCTACTTTAATAGTATCAAGCATACTTGTATTTGCCCTGCCTGTCCTTAATGTTGAAATATCTTTTTTTAAAGAATGAATGCTCTTATCCATCTTAGATGAATAATTTTTTTCATTAAACTCGTTACTCAATTTTTAAACTCCTTCTCCAACTTTGTATTTAACAAAGTCTAAGACTTTAATTTCATTTCCCGAAGAATACTCTTTCAATATATCTGAAACCCTTTTTTTAGGGTCCATTATCCACATTTGATTTAAGAGCGAGTTATCGTTCAAGAATTTGGATATTTTTCCTTTTGAAATTTTCTCTGCCATTTCTACCGGTTTTCCTGAATTAGTTATTTCTGCTTTAATTATTTCTAGTTCTTTATCAACAACATTTTTATCAATGCCATCTTTATCTATAGCTAAAGGGTTCGAGGCAGCAATATGCATAGCTATTTTTATGCCGATCTCCTCATTTTTACCTTTTACAATTCCATCTAATTTTATCACAGAAATTATTTTACCAATATTTTTTTCAATTGCAGAATGAACATAAAAATAATTAGATCCAACTGAACTATCAAAAAAATTAGTTCTTCTAATTGTAATTTTTTCACCTATTTTAGCTATAAGATTAACCAAATTATCTTTGACCAAAATTCCGTTGGCCATTTTTGATGCGTTTAAATTTTCCAGGTTACCTTTCGAAGTAAAATTGATATCCGAAAGTTCTTTGCAAAAATTTATAAAATCTTGATTTTTAGCTACAAAATCTGTTTCACTATTAATTTCAATTATTGAAATTTGACCATTTACCTCTTTTACTAAAGCTAAACCTTCAGAAGCTGTTCTGTTCATTTTTTTTGAGGCTTTAGCTATTCCTTTTTTTCTTAAAAATTCAACTGATTTTTCTATATCGCCTTTTGTTTCATCTAAGGCTACTTTACAATCTTTAAATCCGACGCCAGTCATCTCTCTGAGTTTTTTTATGTTATCTAATAAATCTTTATTTGACATTTAATAATTTTAAGAATTATTTTTGTTTTAGTTCAGGTTTTTTATTTTTTTCTTCTTTTTCCTCAGAGCCCTTGATGAATTTTTCAGCATCTTTAATAGTGCTTTTTAATAATTCACAATAAAGGTTTATTGATCTTCTTGCATCGTCATTTCCTGGGATCGGAAAATTAATACCTGTTGGGTCCGAATTAGTATCTAACACTGCAATAATTGGAATACCTAATTTTTTTGCCTCTGCTACAGCTAAAGATTCTATATTGGTGTCGATTATAAAAATTAAGTCAGGTGTTTTTTTCATTTCAGAAATTCCACCAAGTGATCTTTGAAGTTTTTCTTTTTCTTTGCCAAATTTTAGAATTTCTTTCTTTGTAAAACCAAGATTTTCTTTTGATAGCTGTTCGTTTAATTTTTTTAATCTTTTAATTGAATTTTGTATTGTGTTCCAATTTGTAAGCATTCCACCCAGCCATCTATAATTAACAAAATATTGACCTGTTTCTTCTGCTAGTTGACTCACTTGCTCTGACGCTTGTTTTTTTGTAGAAACTACTAATAACTTTCCTCCACTTGAAATTACTTTATGAACTTGCACTAAAGCATTTTTGAGAAAATCAACTGTTTGGGTTAAATCTATAATGTGAATTGAATTTTTTTCTCCAAAAATATATTTCTTCATTTTTGGGTTCCACCTTAATGTTTTATGGCCTAGGTGCACGCCAGCTTCTAACAATTGTTTAATGTCGACTTTTGGTACGTTCATATATTTTTCCGGTTAATCCACCACAGTAACTCCAATTTAATGGACCGGTAGGGCTATGCCCTTATAACTGTGTGCGAAATTACTCACTGATATATACAAACAGGCTAAAAAATCAACACTCTAAAAAATTATTTTTTCCACGTATTCCTTGGCTTTGAGGGCTTTAAGATGCTTTAAATCAAATTTTCTATTATTTTGAAGAGAGTAATAGGCGCGATTTTTCTGATCTTTTAAGACCAAATTAATTTCTGTTTCTCCATTTACTGATAAAAGCTCACTAATTTCACTTAAATTATAATTAGGCTTCAATTCAATTGTTACTTTTGTGTAAGGTTTATTAATAACATCATCTATAGTTAATATCTTTTTAACGTTAATTCTCTTCTTTGAAGTTTCATTTACTATTCTGTCTTTTTGCAAAGTTAATACAAAAGACTCTGACTCTATGAGTTTTTCTCTATTAGAGACCAGTATTTCAGCAAACAAGAATAGTTCAAATTCACCGTTCATATCACTAAATTTTACTATTCCATATGGAGTTCCTTTCGCGCTTTTTTTTTCTACTACCGACATTATGGTTCCTGCCACTAAACCCTCGCTGTTATTATTGTCATAAAATTGATTATAAGAGGTTATATTTAATTGGTTAAATATCTCGTGATATTCATTAAGCGGATGATCTGATAAATAAAACCCTAAAGATTTAAATTCTTCCATTAAAAGTTCCTTTTGTGACCAAGGTTTATGTGGCAAGAAATCAAATTCCTTGTGAGAGTCATCTTGATTTTCAAAAAGATTTGATTGATTATTTTCTTTATCGTCATTGATATTTTTTATTTGTTGTATTATTTTTGGTATTGAATTTAAGATTTTATTTCTATCTTTATCAAATTCATCAAATACTCCTGCCTTTACCAAGCCTTCTAATTGTAATTTATTTACATCTTTTGCATTAACCCTGTTAATAAAATCACCAAAAGTTTTATATTTACCATTTTTCTTTCTTTCTTCTAAAATATTTGAGATAGCTTCAAATCCAACGCTTTTAATTGCACCAAGACCGTAAAAAAGTTGACCTTCAATGGCCTTAAACTCGGCAAAAGATTTATTAATTGAAGGTCTAATTATATCAATATCCAATCTTTTTAATTCTTCAACAAATTCTCTAAGCTTCGATGTATTGGTTAATTCAGTGGACATCGTCGCTGCTATAAAATCTTCTTTATAATAAGTTTTTAGATAAGCTGTTTGATAAGCAATTAAAGCATATGCTGCGGCATGACTTTTATTGAAACCATACTGAGCAAAAGGTTCTATTTTTGTGAATACAAAATTAGCAACATCCTTAGCTATTCCATTTTTTAAAGCGCCATTTATAAATCTTTCTTTTTGCTTATCTAGCTCTGCTTTCTTTTTTTTTCCCATAGCACGTCTTAGAATATCTGCCTCACCAGCTGTGAAACCAGCTAAAGTTTGAGCAATTTGCATTACTTGTTCTTGGTATATAATAATTCCATAAGTTGGTTTTAATATTTCTTTCAATGTTGGGTGAATATAATCAGGTTCTTTAATTCCATTTTTACAATCATTATAAATTGGGATGTTGCTCATTGGGCCAGGTCTGTATAAAGCCACGAGCGCAATAATGTCATCGAATTTATTTGGTTTCATTTGTTTAATTGCATCTCTCATTCCAGCGCTTTCAAGTTGAAACAATCCAGTTGTTTCACCAGTTGATAAAAGTGAAAAAACTTTATCATCATTTTGATTGATTTTACTTATATCTAGATTGATATTTTTTAATTTTAATCTTTTTATAGTCTTATCGATTACAGTTAATGTTTTTAATCCAAGTAAATCAAATTTTACAAGTCCTGCGTTTTCTGATGAATACATATCGTACTGAGTAGATGGCAAAATCAAATTTGAACTTTGATCTACATACAACGGGAATTGCTCAGCTAATTTATTTCCTGCAATTACTACGCCAGCTGCATGAGTTGCCATATTACGATTTAGACCCTCAAGTTGTAAAGATAACTCTAAAAGTTTTTTTACTTTTTTATTATTTCTAACTTCTTCTTTAAATCTTGGCTCTCTATCAATTGACTCTTGTAATGTTAAAGGTCTAGAAGGATCAAATGGGACCATTTTACAAATTTTATCTACATGACCATAAGGCAAACCAAGAACTCTACCTACATCTCTCAGAACCATCCTAGCCTTTAATTTACCAAATGTTATTATGTGAGCAACACCGTCTTTGTATTTAGTTTTTAGATATTCAAATACTTGATCTCTTTTTTCTTCACAAAAATCTATATCAAAATCAGGCATTGATATTCTATCTGGATTTAAAAATCTTTCAAAAATTAAATCATATTCGATTGGATCTAGATCAGTAATATCTAAAGAATATGCAACTAATGAACCTGCACCGGAGCCTCTACCTGGACCTACTGGTATCGAATTTTTCTTTGCCCATTTAATATAATCAGAAACGATTAAAAAATAACTAGCGTAATCCATTGAATTTATAATATTTATTTCATGAAATAATCTATCTTGATAAATAACTTTAATTTGCTCATAAGTTTTATCCGTATTTCTTTTTAATATAAAATTTTTAATTCTATGATCTAACCCATCTTTAGCTTGTTTTGTTAACTCTTCTTCAGGAGATCTACTTTGAGCGTTAGTAATCAAAGGCAATATAGGTTTAGATTTTTTCAACTTATAATAAAATCTTTTATGAAAGTTATAATTATTTTCTAACGCTTCAGGAATATCTGAAAATAATTTTGTCAAATCTTCATTTTTTTTAAGGAAGTGTTGATTGCTATATTTAAAGCGACCTTTATTATCTATAAATTCTTTTTCTCCGATACAAGTTAGCGCGTCATGAGCTTCATACATTTCTTCATATAAATAAAAGACTTCTTGTGTTGCTATTAAAGGAATTCCTAAGTTATTAGAGGTGTTTAATAAATGATTTTCAAAATTTTTTTCTTGATTCTCACTATGTCTTTGAATTTCAAAATATAATCTATCATTAAAATGATCCCTTAAAGATTTTATAATTTTTTCAAAATCTTTAATTTTATTTGCGTAAAATAATTTTCCAAAAAAATTATAATAATTACCTGTTAGTAAAATTAAATCTTTATTATGTGATATCAAATCATTTAGATCGCAAGATGGAACATCTGTTACATTATTTTTTAAATAACTTGATGACGATAATTTTGTTAAATTTTTAAATCCCAGCTCTGATGTGGCGTATAAAGTTACTTTTCCAATTATATTTTGATACCTTAGATTTATTTGTGTTCCAATTATGGGTTGTGTTCCTACTTTTGATAACTTCTCTGAAAACTCTAACGCGCCGCATAAATTGTAACTATCAGTAAGACCTACTGATTTGACTTTGTGTAATTTACAATATTCAGCTAAATCATCTATTTTTATAGCTCCTTCGCAAATTGAATATTGAGTATGAATTTTTATGTTATTAAAACTTTTGTCACTAACGGGCATTAACTCGTTTTATATCACCCTTTGAAATAAACAACTTGTAATCAGCCCTGTTGGCAAGTTCTCTATTATGAGTTGCAAAAATAATTGTTTTTTTAAGTTTTTTTAATTTAAGAAATAATGAGAATATTTCTTTTGAAGTTTTGAAATCTAGATTACCTGTAGGCTCATCCGCTAAGATCAAATTTGTTTCTGCAATTAACGCTCTGGCAATGGCTACTCTTTGTTGTTCTCCTCCAGAAAGCTCTGATGGAAAATGATTTAATCTATTTAAAATTTTTACATCTTTTAATATTTTTTTAGCTTTAGGCAAAATTTTTTCCCTATTTTCACCTTTTATAAGCAAAGGCATCATTACATTCTCTAAGGCTGTAAAATCTGTTAATAAATTGTTATCTTGAAATATAATAGAAATATTTTCTCTTCTAATCTCATCTTTTTGACTTTCTGTTAAAGTGCTGGTTTGTTTATTATTAATTAGTACTTTTCCTTTTGATGGATCGTCAAGTAAAGCAAATAAGTGAAGCAAAGATGACTTTCCTGAGCCTGATGGTCCTACAAGTGCAATAAGGTCTCCATGTTGAATTTTGAGATTCAAGTTGTTAAAAAGAGTAATATTTCCATTAATATGTTCGTAAGTTTTTTTAATATTAATAGTTTCTAGTAAGATTTTATTCATATTTCAAAGCTCTAAAAGTTTTCATTTTTGAAATAGTCATTGCCGGTAAATATGAAGCAATGGCCGATACTGTTAACGATAAAATAAATATTATTGAAATGGAAAAAAAACTAATTTCACTTGGTAACTTTTCTAAAAAATAAATATCTGGTGGAAAAATCTCTAAGTTAAATACTGAGGATAAAATAATTCTTATTTTTTCAATGTTATACGAAAATACAATTCCTAAAAAAATTCCACTTATCGTTGCAAAAAAACCTATGGAGAAACCAGTCAAAAAAAAAGATTTTTTAATTGAATTATTGCTTAGACCTAAGGTTTTTAAAATAGCAATTTCTTTAGTTTTGTTTTTTATCAATATAGTCAGCCCTGATATAATATTAAATGCAGCAACAATAACAATCAGTGTTAGTATAATGAACATAACATTTCTCTCTACCTTTAATGCGCTAAAAAAAGATTTGTTTAAATCTGACCATGTGTAAATAAAATAATTTGGATTAATTTTTTCTATTTTACTTTTTACTAGATTTGCTTTTAAGGGATCTTTTAAATATATTTCAATGTTTTGATCTTTTTCTTCTTTGTCAAAGATTGAAAGAGCATCCTTTATTTCTAAAAAAACAAAATTTTGATCAAATTCTAAAAAGCCTGTAGTAAAAGTTCCGCCAATATTAAAACTTTCTTGTTTTGGTAAACTGCCTAATGGCGTCGCTACAAAAGCTGAAGACATTAGGTTTATTTTATCACCTTTTTTTAAATTTAAATTATAAGCTAGTTCCGTTCCTATAAAAACTTGATTTTTTATAAAAGCATTTACATTTCCACTCGTTACATTTTTATTTAAAAATTCAATAGACTTTTTTTCATCTTTATCTATTCCTTTAAAAATAACACCTTTAGCGTTGTCATTATTAATTATAATACCCTCACCTGAATAAGACTTACTTACCTTTATACCTGGAAATTCATTTTTCAATTTTAAAATATATTTCTCATCTATGATGAAACTATTAGGTTGAATTACTATGTGTGGATTCAATCCTAAAATTTTTTTTGTAAGATCGGTTTTAAAACCGTTCATTACAGACATAACGATTATTAAAATTGCTACTCCTAACATAATGCCTAGAAATGAAAAAATTGAAATAATTTTAAGAAAACCCTCTTTTTTCTTAGGTCTTAAATTCCTTGATGAAATTAATCTTTCAACTTTTGTAAACAATTTTTATTTTTTTAGTTTTGATTGGATGTCATTTAAGTTTAAAATTTCGCTTTGAGAATTTAATTCTTTAAACTCAAATTTATCTTCCTCAGATTTTGATCCAATTATAATTTGATAAGGGACCCCTATTAAATCATGTTTTTTAAATTTATTTGACATATTTTCATCAACATCATCTAACAATACGTCAACATTTTGTTTTTTTAATGCTTTATATATTTTTTCTGCTTTTTCTAAATTTTCTTTATTGTTTTTGCTTATACTAGGAATAATAACTACATCAAAAGGAGTAATTGATTTGGGCCATTTCATTACATCATTAATATAATTTGCTTCTATTGCTGCACCCACTAGTCTTGAAACACCTATACCATAAGAACCCATTTTTACGGAAGTTTTTTTTCCATTTTTATCATCTATTAGACAATTCATAGGTTTGGAATATTTATCACTAAAATAAAAAATATGGCCTACTTCAATACCTTTAGTTTTCAATTGATTTTCTTTTTTTACTTTTATATTAAATTCTTTTTCATCATATTTATCATCTGTAACTGAATAAATACTTGTAAAATCTTCTCTCATTTTTTTTAGTGAATCTTCGGTTGCTGAATATTTATTTAAATCTATTTCAAATATCTTTTTATCTGCATATATTTCACTTTCACCAGTGTCTGCTAATATGATGAACTCGTGAGAAAGATCACCTCCTATTGGACCTGTATCTGCAGCCATTGGTATAGCTTTTAAACCCAGCCTATTGAAAGTTTTTAAATATGAAAAAAACATTTTATTGTAAGATTTTTTTGCGTCTTCATCGGTTAGATCAAAAGAATAAGCATCTTTCATATAAAATTCTTTGCACCGCATAACGCCAAATCTTGGTCTTATCTCATCTCTAAATTTCCATTGAATATGGTATAAAAGTTGTGGGAGTGATTTGTAGGATTTTACACTTGCTCTAAAAACGTCTGTTATCAATTCTTCATTTGTGGGTCCATATAACATTTCTCTACCTTGACGATCTTTAATTCGTAACATTTCTTCACCGTAATCTTCATATCTTCCACTTTCTTTCCATATTTCTGAAGATTGAATTGTTGGCATTAACATTTCTTGTGCCCCTATGGCATTTTGTTCTTCTCTAATTATTTGTTCAATTTTTTTCATTACTTTAAAACCTAAAGGCAGCCATGAATAAATTCCAGCTGACGATTGCTTAATCATACCTGTTCTTAGCATTAATTGATGTGATTTAATTTTTGCCTCAGCAGGCAGGTCTTTTATGATTGGTATAAATAATTTTGAAAGATACATTATTGTAAGTATTCTCTTAAATTTAATAAATTAAACTTTACAAGATAATATATAACAATAAAAATTATAGAAGTAATTATTGTGGTAATTAAAAATTTTTTACCTATTTTTGGATTATTTGGAGCCCCTGGGTCTATTCCTTCTATCCGTTCTTTAAATTTTTCTTTTTTAGATTGTATTCCTACGGGTAAAATAGAAAAGAAAATCATCCACCAAATCAACACATAGATTATTATTGATCCAGTAATACCCACTAAATTCTCACTATATTAATATTTGTAAAAGGTTTTTTTCCTGTTTTTTCTCTAACAATTCTTCTGCAATTTTGTTTAATGGTTTCTATTAAGTTTTTTTGTTGATTTTTATTTTCTAATGAAAAAGTTTTGCAGATATTAAAAATCTCGTCTTCCATATCAAAAATAAAGGGCTCATTATTTTGATTTTCGGGAATTCCTCTAAATGAAATAATAGGTTTTTTTATTTTTCCATTATTAGCGACTAAAAGAGTTATTTCTAAATATCCATTTATTGATAAATTTTTTCTATCTTTAATTGATTGAGAATCTGTTTCAACATTAATGCTTCCATCTAGATAAACTCTTCCAGACGGCGCTTTATCAATAATTTGAGGTGCATTTCCAGGTAATAACTTGATGATATCACCATTCTCAATAAGTAAAGTTTTGGGTATTTGCATCTCTTTTGCAAAACTTACGTGTTCTTGCATGTGTCTATGCTCTCCATGAACGGGTATTATGCTTTTTGGTTTGACCCATTTATACATATCTTTTAAGTCATCTCTATTAGGGTGACCTGAAACATGCACAAATGCATTTTCCTCACTAATGATTTCAATATTGTTTCTTACAATTTGATTTTGTAAATTATATAGTTTTTTTTCATTGCCTGGGATAATTTTTGAAGAAAAAATAACACAATCACCTTCTTCTAAAAAAACATCAGGGTGTGATCCATTAACTATTCTGTTCATAGCCCCCATAGGCTCACCTTGACTACCAGTTGCTAAATAAAGAATTTTATTTTTTGAAACTTTTTTTGCATCTCTTGGCTCTAATGGTTCTATTAGACCTTTTAAATAACCACATTTTTTCGCTGCTTTATATATTCTATGCATTGATCTACCTACTAGACAAATAGATCGTCCAGTTTTTTTTGCACAATAAAAAATTGTTTCCATTCTAGCCACATTTGAGGCAAATGAAGTGACTAATACTCTTTTAGTTTTTGCTTCCATAATTCTTAATAAACTATCCCTCACATCAGATTCGGATCCTGCTCTCCCAGGACTAAAAATATTTGTTGAGTCACAAATCATTGCTGAAACTCCGCTATTACCAATTTTTTTCAACTTTTCTTCATCAATTTTATTCCCTATTAATGGGTTAGGATCTATTTTCCAATCACCTGTATGTAAAATTGTTCCCAAAGGTGTTTTAATACTTAAACCATTAGGTTCTAAAATCGAGTGGGTAAGAGTAACAAAATCGATTTCAAAAGCTCCAAGCTTAATTTGACTGTTTAATGGAACGATTTTAAGAAAAGATGAAATATCTATTTTTTTTTCTTTAAATTTTTCGGTAAGCAATGAGGCGGTAAAAGGCGTTGCGTATAATTTACATCTTAACTCTGGCCAAATGTGTGCAACAGCACCAATATGGTCTTCGTGTGCATGGGTAAGAACAATACCTAATAAGTCTTCTTTTTTGTCAATTATGAAACCAGGATCGGGCATGATTAAATCTACGCCCGGGATTGTATCATCAGCAAACGTAACACCCATATCAACAATAATCCATTTTTGATTATCCTCTTTTCCGTACGCATAAAGGTTCATATTCATGCCTATTTCACCTGAACCTCCAAGAGGACAAAAAATTAATTCTTCTTTATTCATATAAATTCTTTATAAACTTTTGCTATTCCTTTGATAGTAATATCTTGATCAATTGATATCTTTTTTTTAATTATACCATTGAAAAACTTTGCGTATCCTCCTGTTAATATAATCTTGTAATTATTTCTTTCTCTAGAAATAATTTTATTAATAATGTTATTTATTAAACCTTCATACCCCCAAACAAATCCAGCATTTAAG